>ERZ827469.1466-NODE-1466-length-21044-cov-3.649483_pt1 | contig 21044 bp, 20 predicted proteins | sample MGYA00519917_ERZ827469 | MGnify/ENA primary metagenome ERZ827469 (study PRJEB31778, sample SAMEA3449314) | human gut metagenome | biome: human gut; feature: human-associated habitat; material: faeces | place: United Kingdom | collected 2010/2012 ... | reverse complement strand
GGGTAATGCCGGCGTAGGAATGCGAAGGATATTGATGAGGTATGCCGCATTGCGATCGCCGCAATGCGGCATTTTTTCATCGGACCATTGGGGTTGATCTTTTCAGAAAGCAGGAGAAAAACCATGACCCAAACCAAGACCCGCGCCCTCACCGAGGGCGCACTGATGGTAGCCGCCGCCACCGCGCTGAGCTATGTGGTCGATTTGCTGGCTGCCATCCCGTCCGTTATCTACGGTTTGTGGGGCGGCCTGATTCTGGTGCCGGCCATCTACCCGTTCTGGAACTGGGTTGCCAACCACCTGGGCTTCATTCCACTGTTCGAGGGCCCGGCCGCCAACCCGCCGCGCACCGTCGCCACCGTGGCTGTGGTGCTCGCCGTTATGATTTTGCCGATTATCACCTCCATGTCCCGCGATATCTTCATGCAGACCCCACGCCTGCACGAAGAGGCCGCGCTGGCGCTCGGCGCCACCAAGTGGGAGATGATCAAGCTGGCCGTGCTGCCGTTCGGCAAGTCCGGCATCGTCTCCGCATCCATGCTCGGCCTGGGCCGCGCACTCGGCGAGACCATGGCCGTCCTCATGATTCTTTCCCCCGGCCTAACGTACTCGATCAAGCTGCTGCGGGCATCCCAGAACCAGACCATCGCGGCGAACATCGCGGCGCAATACCCGGAAGCCGACCCGAACATCGGCGTGCCCGTGCTGATCGGCACCGGCCTCGTGCTGTTCGTTATCACGTTCCTCGTGAACTTCGTCGCCCGTAAGATCACCGAGAAAGCGAGCGCATGATGAGTGAAGCAACTGTAAAGAGCACCATCAGCGTCGACGCGAACGCCGTGAAGAAGACGCCCGCCGCACGCAACGACAAGCAACTGCCCGACATCGACTTCGACCGGTTCAAGACCAGCCGTTCCTTCGCCGCGTCCCGCAAGCGCAAGGACGTCTTCATGAAGAGCCTGATCTGCCTCGCCTTCATCATCGCGTGCATCCCGCTGATCTCCGTGCTGTGGACGACCGTCGCCAACGGCATCAAGCGACTGAACCTCAACTTCCTTTCGTACAACATGTCCGGCGTCGTCGGCGGCAGCCAGACGCCCTCCGGCGGATACGGCGGCGTGCTGCACGCCATCATCGGCACGTTGGAGATCACCTTGGGCGCCATGGTCATCTCCGTGCCGGTCGGCCTGATGTGCGCGGTCTACCTGATCGAGTACGCGGCCCGCGGCAACAAGCTCGCCAAGTCCATCGGCCTGCTGGTCGACGTGATGAGCGGCATCCCGTCCATCGTCGCCGGTCTGTTCGCCTACTCGATGTTCTCGCTCATCGGCGGCCCCGGCACCATCAGCGGCTTCGAAGGCTCCGTCGCGCTTTCGCTGCTGATGATCCCGACCGTCGTCAAGACCAGTGAGGAGATGCTGAAGGTCGTGCCCGGCGACCTGCGTGAGGCCTCGTACGCGCTGGGCGTTTCCAAGCAGCGCACCATCTGCAAGATCGTGCTGCGCACCGCCCTGCCCGGCATCGTCTCCGGCGTCATCCTGGCCATCGCGCGAGTGATCGGCGAGACCGCGCCGCTGCTGATGACCGCAGGCTACGCGACGTTCACCAACGTGAACCTGTTCAGCGGCGAGATGACCACGCTTCCCGTGTTCGTCTACCAGGAATACAGCAAGCTGCGTGCCAACTGCCCGCCCAACGCCGGCTCCTCCTGCGTCACCACGATCCCGATGGAACGCTCCTGGGCCGCCGCCCTGGTGCTGATCATCATCGTGCTGATCCTCAACCTCATCGGCCGTGTCGTGGCTCGCGTCTTCGCCGTGAAGTCCGAACGGTAAGCCGCCGTACACTGTATATACATCAATAAAGGAATTCATATGGGACAACGCATTGACGTCAAACATCTGAACATCTACTACGGCGACTTCCTGGCCGTGGAGGATGTCAACATCAACATCGAACCCAACAAGGTCACCGCGTTCATCGGGCCGTCCGGCTGCGGCAAGTCCACGGTGCTGCGCACCCTCGACCGCATGCACGAGATCATCCCCGGCGCCCACGTCAAGGGTGAGGTCGAGCTCGAAGGCAAGAACCTGTATGCCAAGGACGTGGACCCCGTCGCCGTGCGCCGCGATGTCGGCATGGTGTTCCAGCGCCCGAACCCGTTCCCCACGATGACGATTCGTGAGAACGTGCTCGCCGGCGTGCGCCTGAACAACCGCCGCATCTCCAAGTCCGACGCCGACGACCTGGTCGAGTGGGCGCTCAAGGGCGCCAACCTGTGGGAAGAGGTCAAGGACCGTCTCGACAACCCGGGCATCGGCCTGTCCGGCGGTCAGCAGCAGCGTCTGTGCATCGCCCGCACGCTCGCCATGCACCCGGACGTGGTTCTGTTCGACGAGCCGTGTTCTGCGCTCGACCCCATCTCCACGTTCACCATCGAGGAGACCATCCGCTCCATCGCGGACTCGGGCATCTGCGTGATCATCGTGACGCACAACATGGAGCAGGCGGCGCGCGTGTCCGACAAGACGGCGTTTTTCTACCTCGGCGACATGGTCGAGACGGGGCCGACCAAGCAGATCTTCTCCGAGCCGAACGACAAGCGCCTCGCCGATTATCTGACGGGAAGGTTCGGCTGATGATATCGATTAAAGACTTCAACCTGTGGTACGACGACTTCCACGCGCTGAAGGACGTGTCGCTTGACATTCCGAAGAACCAGGTGACGGCGTTCATCGGTCCGTCCGGCTGCGGTAAGTCGACGCTTCTTCGCGCGATGAACCGCATGTGCGACTTCGTCCCGTCGGTGCGCGTCGAGGGCGCCATCGAGCTTGACGGCGTGAACGTGTTCGAGTCGGATTCCAACGAGCTGCGCGTTCACGTGGGCATGGTGTTCCAGCACCCCAACCCGTTCCCGATGAGCATCCGCGACAACATCCTTTACGGCCCGCGCCGCATGCGCCGTCTGTCGAAGGCGGAAGGGGACGAGATCGTCGAGAGGAGCCTGCGCGACGCCAGTCTTTTCGACGAGGTGAAGGACAAACTCGACCAAAGCGGCCTCGGGATATCGGGAGGTCAGCAGCAGCGTCTGTGCATCGCGCGCGCGTTGGCGGTCGACCCGCAGGTGCTTTTGATGGACGAGCCCACCAGCGCGCTCGACCCCATCTCCACGGGCCTCATCGAGGAGCTCATGCTCGAGCTGGCGCGCGAGCACACGGTGGTCGTGGTCACCCACAACATGCAGCAGGCGACGCGCGTCGCCGACAAGACCGCGTTTTTCTACCTGGGGGAGCTTATCGAGGAGGGTTCCACGAAGCAGATCTTCTCGATGCCCCGGGAACAGCGTACGAAGGAATATCTCACAGGAAGGTTTGGCTGATGCAGACGCGCAGCAAATACATCGAGCAGCTTGAAGAACTTGAGTCGTGCGTGCGCAGGCTCGGCGAGAAGACAGCCGCCGACGTGCGAGCGGCGGGTCTTGCCCTTGCCGGCGACGCGGGCGCGGCCGAGGGCGTTTTCCAGGGTCGTGAGGCGGAGAAGCGGCTGCAGTCCGCCATCGAGAGCAGCTGCTTCGACGCGATGCTCCTCCAGCAGCCGCTCGTTGCGGGTGACCTGCGATTCGTGTCGGGCGTTTTCCGCATCGTGTCCGACCTGACGCACATCGGCGCGATGACGCGTGACGTCGCGTATCTGGCGACCGTGGTGCCGGGCGAGGAGATGGGCGATCTCGCTTCGCTGCTCTCGCAAGCGTCCGAGCGCGTCGCGGGCATGGTCGATCACGCGGTCGGGGCTTTTCTTGCCGAGGACGAGGCGGCGGCGCGTGAGGTGTACGCGCTCGACGATGCGGTTGACGAGCTGTACGACCAGGCGAAGGGCCTCATCGTGGATAAGATCCGCGCTACTGACACCGACGCGGCGTTCTTCCCCGAGATGCTCATGGTGGCGAAGTACTTCGAGCGCATGGGCGACGATGCGCAGCGCATCGCGAGCTGGGCCGTGTTTCGCGTGACCGGAAACCATGCGATATACTCAGCCAAGGAAGGCGGCGACGCTTCGGAGGCCGAGGGGTTCTAGGATGCTCCCCTCACCCGGAAAGAGAGCACGGTTGATTTACTACGTCGAGGACGACAAGAACATCAGGGAGCTCGCGGTGTACGCGCTGACCCATGCGGGCATCGAGGTGGAGGGCGTGTCGGACGACGCCGAGTTCCGCGCCGCTTGCGCCCGCAGGCTTCCCGATGTGGTCGTCCTCGACATCATGCTGCCGGGCGCCGACGGAATCGAGATCCTCAAGCGCATTCGTCAGACCCCGGGGCTTTCGCGTGTGCCGGTGATGATGGTGACCGCGAAGAGCTCCGAGATCGACATCGTGACGGCGCTCGATAACGGCGCCGATGAGTACATAACCAAGCCCTACGGCATGCTCGAGTTCACAAGTCGCGTCCGCGCGCTTTTGCGCCGTGCGCGCGAGTGGAGCGGAAGCGCTGCCGACAGGGAGCTTTCCGCGGGTCCGCTCACCGTGATGCTCGTGCGCAGGGAGGCTGTGTGCGCGGGCGAGCAGCTGGTCTTGACTGCGCGCGAGTACGATCTTCTCGTCTACCTCATGCAGAACCCGGGCGTCGTCCTGTCGCGCGAGACGCTGCTGCAGCACGTGTGGGGTTGGGATTTCGGCGGCGGAAGCCGCACGGTGGACACCCACGTGCTTTCGCTTCGCCAGAAGCTCGGCGAGCACGCCGATCTCATCGAGACGGTGCGCGGCGTGGGGTATCGTTTGAGGGGATCGGGCGCGTCGAGGTAGGATCCGCGCTTTTTCGGAAGGAATGAACCATCGATGATCTACTACGTTGAGGACGACGTCAACATTCGCGATCTCGCCATCTATGCGCTCAAGCAGGCGGGTTTCGAGGCTCAGGGCTTTCCCGAGGCCGACGAGTTCTTTGCGGCGTGCAAGACGCGCGTTCCCGACCTGGTTCTGCTCGACATCATGCTGCCCGGCACCGACGGGCTTGAGATTCTTCGCATGATCCGCGACGATGCCTCCATGAAGACGCTCCCCGTGATGATGCTGACGGCGAAGGGGACCGAATACGACACCGTCTGCGGGCTCGATGCGGGCGCCGACGATTACCTGGCGAAGCCCTTCGGCATGATGGAGCTCGTCAGCCGCGTGAACGCGCTGCTGCGCCGCGCACACGCGCCGGCAGCGGAGGACGCGGGCGATGTGCTGGCAAGCGGTCCTATCGTGCTGACGAGCTCGGCCCACACCGTCACCGTCGACGGGGAGCCGGTGGCGTTGACGCTCAAGGAGTTCGACCTTCTGCGAGCGCTCATGGCCAACGAGGGCAGGGTTCTCTCGCGCAGCCAGCTGCTCGAGGAGGTGTGGGGCGTCACCTACGTCGGGGAGACGCGCACGGTCGACGTTCACATCCAGACCCTCAGGCAGAAGCTCGCGCGGGTGCGCGAGGGCGTCGATGCGTTCATCACCACGGTGCGCGGCGTCGGCTACTGCTTCAAAGCGGCGCTGTAGCGTGCGGAGGTGCGCGACGTGACACCGACCCATGCCAAGGCGAAAAGTCTCAGCGGCAAGATCTTCTATACCGTCATGGTGTTCACCATGGCGGTTATCGTGATCATGTCCATGGGGCTGACCTGCATCTATTACTTCTCGAAGGAAAACGATGGCGAAAATCGCCTGCTCGATCAGGCGCGCGACGCCGCCGCGTACCTCAACGAAACGCCTACCTCGGCGAACATCCCCGCTTTGAAGGAGCAGTTCGCGGGCTTGGTTCGCTATACGCTCATCGATCCGGATGGCGTGGTGCTCTACGACAGCGCATCGGAGGATCCCGCGGAGCTTGAGAACCACGGCACGCGTCCCGAAGTGGCGGAAGCCGACGGCGAATGCGCGGTCACGCGCTATTCCGACACGCTGCGCACCGACACCGTGTACGCCGCCGTACTGCTTGACGACGGGTCGATCATCCGCCTGTCCGAGACGCGCGAGTCGCTTCTCTCGTTCGCGGGAAGCCTTACGGCTCCCATCCTGCTGGCTCTCGCGGTATCCGCAGTGCTGGTCCTGCCCCTTTCGCGCATTCTGACGAAGCGCATCATGAAGCCTATCGACGCGCTCGATTTCTCCGATCCCCTCGAGAACGACATCTACGTGGAGATGGATCCGCTGTTGGTGCGCATCGACGAACAGCAGCGCCAGTTGAAAGCTCAGAACAAGGAGCTCGCGCGTGCGGAGAGCATGCGACGTGATTTCTCGGCGAACGTGTCGCACGAGATGAAGACGCCCCTGCAGGTCATTTCCGGGTATGCCGAACTGATGAAGAACGGCATGGTTCCCCATGAGGACACGCAGCGGTTCGCAGGCCTCATCTACGACGAGTCGAAGGCTATGCGCGCGCTGATCGATCATGTGCTGACGCTGTCGCGGCTCGACGAGTCCGCGTTCGAGCGCGATACCTCGACGCCGGTCGATCTGCTGGCGGTGGCGAACAGAGCGAACACGCGATTGCGGACACTCGCCGACGAGCGTTCCGTCCGCGTGTCGGTGGAGGGGGAGAGCGCCTTCATCGCAGGTAACGAGACGCTCATCGAGGAGATGCTCTACAACCTCATCGAGAACGGCATTCGTTACAACTACGAGGGCGGTTCGGTGTCCATGCGCATTTCGAACGAGACGGCCGCCTTGCCCGCGCCGTCGGGCGCGGCTTCGACATCTGCCGCGCGCATGGCCGCCTTCGGGCACGGCGCCGGGGACGCGTGCGATGCCCGGCGCGAGGTGGTCGTTCGCGTGAGCGATACCGGCCCGGGCATTCCGCCCGAGAAGCGCGAGAAAGTGTTCGAGCGCTTCTACCGCATGGAGAAGAGTCGCTCGAAGGAGACGGGCGGTACAGGATTGGGCTTGGCCATCGTGAAGCATGCGGTGCTCTATCATCACGGCACCATCACCGTCGAGGGCGAAGTGGGGAAGGGCTCTGTCTTCATCTTGCGTTTTCCCGCTGCAGGCGGGCTGGAGGACGCCGTTCGCTAACGGGTGCTGTGCGACGCGGCTCGTGCCCTGGGCGACGGCTTGCGTCCGCGGACGTCGCGCCTTCGCCCCGAGCCGAGCGACGGCATGCGCCTGCCGCGCTTGCGCTCGAGCGACGGCATGCGCGTTTCGGTCCGCGCCCGCGCTTGCGTTTCGACATCCGTTCCGAGTGGCGCGTCGGCATCCCGCGTTCCGCGTTTTCGTTCCGGCATCCGCTTTCCCGCATATGTTCGAACCTTGTGAAGGTCGGTGTTGTCAAGACTTTTCAACGACGATGGTTTGCCTATACTAACCCTAGATCCTGCTTCCGTCACATTTTTGCGATGGACCGACGTTTTATCTTGAGGGAGCTCAAGATAGCGGGTGGAATGGAGATTCGCGTCCGTTGATGCGAAAGCCAGGAAGCCAGCTGCGAGCACCCACCTTTTGAGGTGGGTTCATCCTTCTGACGCGGAGCAGGGTTTCCTTATGCTTACGGCAGGTTTTCGAGCGTGTCCTCCGTTTCGCGCGTTTCGTGCCGGCGTGACTTATTCTCCGTGACCGATATGGTCAAGAATGGGCGATATGAGCCTTTTTCCGACGACGAGACGCAATTCCGGTCAAGATACGGTGTTATGCGCTGTTGATGAGCTTCCCGGCGGGGTGGTTTTTCTCGAAATCGCGCATAGCGCACAACGAGAGACCACGTCAAGGTTCATATCGCCGTTTTTCGACCAAGTTGGCGAAGCCAGGAGACCAAGGTTGCGAAGCTGGGAGACGGGGATGGCTGAGCGCTGCTGTTGATAATGCTCTTTCTGTTGGCTCTGACTTGTGCATGGATGCGTGAAAAAGGTTTTAGGTTGGCTGTGCTGTTCGGGGCTATGTTGATCCCGCATAGCCCCGAAACATCGAAGAAGGTTGACATGCGCAGGTCTGGACAGCTTGCGCAAGGCTGGTTCAGGCAGAATCTCCGCTAGTATGCCTTATCGACCCCATATCGGGCTTGTTCTTCCGAAAAGCCCTCGTAGATAAGCTGGTCGAAAAGCCTATCTCGTGAGAACGGCATGAGCTCGAGATAGCTCTTCGCGGACTTATAGGCTTGCTCGTTCCAATCCGCTCCGCAATGATCCGCTGCAAAAGTGGCGTCTTCGCTGGAGAAGCCCTCGTATTCAAGTTGCTCGATTAATCTCGAGTACGAAAATGCCATTATATTGAGATAGCTTGAGGCTGATGACAGGGCGTTTTTCTGAGATGAGGACAACGTGATCTTGTAGGGTTCGGTTTCGATGACCTTGCCGCATACCGTGCATGTCTTTGAACGCTCCCCAGGCGTCACGCTGCCGTTCTTGGAAATGGTGACATCTTTCGTGATCTCCCAGTCTCCTGGCGTGTGAGCGACCTCGGCGATCGATGCTTCGGCGGTCTGCCCGCATATCGTGCACGTCCCGTGCTTCTTTCCCCTCGAGGCGCAGGTCGGTTCCTCGTCGATCGTCCACTCCTTAACGGTATGGGGCTTCGTTCCGCCGAATGATTTGCCGCATCGCGTGCAGTAGGCGGGTTCGGTGCAGGTGGCCTCGACTTCATCGTGGCCAAGCGGCTTGCCTTCGGTTTGGCCGCATACCGTGCACGTTTTTGCCTCGGTGCAGGTGGCGTCCTTCCAGTGGTGGCCGAGCGCCGCTCCTTCCGTCTTGCCGCACACCGTGCACGTTTTTGCCTCGGTGCAGGTGGCATCTTGCCACTTGTGGAAACAGATGATGCGGGTTGAGAAGAGCAGGGTGAAGACGAGGATGAACGCGAGCGCTCCCGCACCCAGGTAAAGACCTATCCGCGTGGTTTTATCCATTTCGAGAAAAGCTGTTTTAAGCTTGCGGATCGGTGATGTGCTGGAAGGCTTGCTTGCGGTGCCGCTTTCGGCAGTGGCGGGTGGGGCCTTCGCGGCCTTGTCGTTTTCGTGCGGAGAGCCGGGGGAGCTTGCGGGTTTCGAGTCGAAGGACGGGGTTTCCGCACGGGTGTCGTCGTCTTTCGGGCTCTTCGGATCCCTGGGGTCGTTTGGGGTGGCGACGGGCGGCGGCGTGAGAGCCATGCCTTTCGGTAGAGGTGTGGGAACTACGGGCTTATCGTCCTCGGGGGGGGTGTTGGGTGTTTCGTCCGCCATGAAAGCTCCTGTCTCTTAATGGGTTGGATTCAATTCGATTCTCTCCATTATACGCACGAGGTTTGCGCACAAGACGCCGTATTTCCTCTTAAGGGGGGCGTTGATTCTCACGGTAGGATTCTTTCTCAGGTGCATCGCCTTCAGGGCGGGCTCTCGATGCATGAAGAAAGCCGCTCGAGATGAGCGGCTTTCAGCTGGTCGTTTATAGGTTGCTCGCGGCTTGCGGAACGCGGCCCGCCGTCAGCCGGGGGCCTTCGCTGCAAACCGCGGCTTGCTAGCTTTCCGTCGCAGCCGATGAGCTGCTCGACGCGGAGCTTGAACTGCTCGACGCGGAGCTCGAGGAGGAATCCGGCTTCGCGGGCTGCTTGGCGGGGTCGGGGCCGAGCGACACCGTGATGGTGATGGTGCTTCCGTCTTCGACCTTGTTGCCGCCGTTCGGGTTCTGGCTGATCACCAGGCCCGCTGCCTGGGTCTCGCTGTACTGCTTCTCCACGTTCACATTGAAGCCTGCGTTCTTAAGCGTCGACATGGCGCTGTCCTCGCTGTAACCGGTCACGTAAGGCACCTCGACGCTCGACGCGCCCAGCGACATCACGTAGGTGATGCTCGAGCCCTTCGCCACCTTCTCGCCTGCAGCGGGGGACTGGCTCAAGATGTGGTCGGCCTCAACGTCGGAGGAGTTCTCGCTCTTTCCCTGCACCAAGGTGAGGTTGTGCTTCTTGGCCTCGGCCTGCGCTTGCTCGATGGTCATGTTGTAGAAGTCGGGCACGGTCACCTGCTCGGTTCCCTGGGAGATGACCAGGTTGACCTTCGTTCCCTCCTCGCGTTTCTCGCCGCCCTTGGGGTCTTGGCTGATCACCTGGCCGGCTTCCACCGACTCGTCGTATTTGGTGTTGATGGTGCCCACTTTGAACCCTGCGGACTCAAGCTCGGCGATGGCCTGCTCCTGCGTCATCTTGGTGACGTTGGGCACGGCCACGCCCTTGTCGCCGCCGAGCGCGAACGCGATGCCCGCGATGAGGGCCACGGCCAAAACGACGCAGATGGCGATGATGGGCCCCTTCTTCGATTTCTTCGCAGGTGGGGCTTGGAAGTTGTTGTTGCGCTGGGGGACGTAATTGGCGCCGGGGTTGACGCCGGGCATGACCTGCGTGCTGTCGCCTGCGGCCATCACACCCGCTGCAGGGCCGATGACGCGCGTCTGCGCTTCGGTGAAGTTGTTGCGTGCGGCAGCGACGCCGCGTCCGCCTACGGCGCGACCTGCGAGGAAGTCGTTGAGCGCCAGGCGCATGTCGTTGGCGGTGGCGAAGCGGTGGGCGGGATCCTTCTCGAGGGCGGTCATGATGATGTCCTCGAGGGCGGGGTCCACGTCGGGGTTGATCTCACGCGGCGGGACGGGGTAGTCCTTCACCTGCTTGAGCGCCACGCCCACGGCATCCGGGCCGTCGAAGGGCAGCTGCCCGGTGACGGCTTCGTAGAGCACCACGCCGAGCGAGTAGATGTCGCTCGCGGCGGTGAGCTCTTTGCCCTGAGCCTGCTCGGGCGAGATGTAGTGGGCCGTGCCCAGAACCGAGGAGGTCTTATCGCTCATCGAGTTCTTCGCGCGGGCGATGCCGAAGTCCATGACCTTCACGTTGCCGTCGGGCTGGACCATGATGTTCTGCGGTTTGATGTCGCGGTGGATGATGTCCTGGCCGTGCGCGACGGAAAGGGCCTGGCAAACCTGCGCGCCGATTTCGGCGGCTTTGCGCTGGTTGACCGCGCCGCGCTGCTGAATGGCCGTTTTAAGGTCGCTGCCGCGCACGAACTCCATGACGATGTAATAGGTGCCGTCGTCTTGACCCCAGTCGTACACGTTGACGATGTAGGGGCTTTGGAGGTTGGCGGCCGCCGCCGCCTCCTGGCGGAAGCGTCGCGTGAAGTCGGGATCGGCCGCGTACTGCGGAAGCATGACCTTGACGGCGACCAGACGTCCGAGCACGTTGTCCTGCGCGCGGTAAACCTCCGCCATGCCGCCGATGCCTATGCGGTCGTTTATCTGATAGCGGCCGCTGAAGACCTTGCCGGTCATTGATCCCTGCCCTGTCACCTTACTGCTCCTTCAGTCACATTCTTCGTACGTTTATATGCTTCGATTCAATGCGAGTTCGCCAGCATGCCCATTGTAACGGGCGAAGTGCGGCGCATCGCCATTGTCAACTCTTCTTTATAAAACCCCTTGAACGCCAAGCGCCGTCTCGAGCACGTCCTGAGCCCGCGCGTCTGCGGAAACCGTCTTCCCCGCTTGCTCGAGGGCGACCACCACCACGACGCTGGGGTTGTCCGCCGGCGCGATGCCGACGAACCAGCTGTCGTCCTCGCGCCCCTGGTGCTCGGCGGTGCCCGTCTTGCCCGCAACCGAAACGCCCGCGACGGCCGCTTCGGTGCCGGTGCCGCGTTCCACGACGCCCTTCAGAACCTCGAGCACGCGGTTCGCGGTTTGAGCGCTGACCGCCTGCATCAGCTTGCCGGGCTGCTCGGAGAAGCTCTTCTCTCCGTTGGCGTTGTAGATGCTGTCGACCAGGTAGGGCTGCATGATGGTTCCGTCGTTGGCGATGGCGCATCCAACGAGCGCCATCTGCAGGGCGGTCGCCTGAGGGCCTGCGGGGCTCTCGTGCTGGCCGACGGGCTCGCCGGCGGCGGCCCATGCGGTCTCCCACGTGGTCATCTCGTCGGGGTCGGGCATGAGCGAGGTGGCAAGCGGCAGGTCGAAGTCGATGCTTCGGTTGAAGCCGAACTTCTCCGCGCCCTCGACGAGACGTTGCGCGCCCAGCATCACGCCGAGCTGGCCGTAGACGGTGTTCGAGGAGAGCTCCGTGGCGCGAGCCAGCGTGATGTTGCCGTAGGCGTACTCGCCGAAGTTGGTGACCGGAGCGTTGCCTATTTCCATCGATCCGGGCGAGTCGAACGCCGTGCTCTCTTCCGCGACGCCGTCTTCGAAGGCGGTGGAAAGCGACACCATCTTGAAGGTCGAGCCCGGTGCGTAAAGCGATTGCGTCGCGCGGTTGAGCAGCGTGCCCGAGTCGTCGTCGCTGGTCGACGCCTGTGCGATGAGGGTTTCCACATCGCCTGCGTCGTAGGTGGGCGAGGACGCCATGGCCAGCACGGCTCCGGTGGTCGGGTCGATGACCACGCAGGCCCCGCTGTACCCGGAAAGCGCGTCTTGCGCCGCCTGCTGGATCTTCGAGTTGATGGTCAGCGTGACGTCGTTGCCCGGTTGGTTGATGCCGGCGAGTGCGTTGACGGCATCGCTCCAGGTGGCGAAGTTCTGGTTGCCTTTGAGCGTGTCGTTGTAGGCGGCTTCGATTCCGCTGGTGCCGTATTGCTCGGAGGCGTAGCCCACCACGTGCGCGGCCAGGTCGCCTGCGGGGTAGACGCGGTCGTAGGACCCGTCGTCGTTTTTCACCGATTGCGCCAGCACCACGCCGTCGTAGGTGGATATGGTTCCGCGCTCGGTCTCGGCCTCTTTCGCCATGGTGTGGTTGTTGCCGGGCATGTTCTGGTAATCCTTGGCCTGCACTACCATGATCAACGTGAGGTTGGCCACCAACAGGGCGAACATCAGCGAGAACACGATGAGGGTTCCGGTGAGTCGTTTGCCCAGCGACACGCGACCGAGCACGCTGTTCGCCGAGAACGTGGTGGTGTTGGCCATTTCCGATCCGACGCCGGTGCCCTCGTCGCCGCAGCGCAGGAGGAAGCCGACGATGATGAAGCCCGCCAGAAGCGATGAGCCGCCTTGGCTGACGAAGGGCAGCGTGATGCCGGTCAGCGGGATGAGCTTGGTCACGCCGCCGACGATGATGAACGCCTGCAGCACGATGACGGCGGTGAGGCCTGTCGCGATGAACGAGCTGACGTCGGATTTCGCACGGGCGGCGGTGAGGATGCCGCGGATAGCGAAGCACAGGTAGAGAAGGAGCACGCCTGCGGCGCCGAGCAGGCCCGTCTCTTCGGCGATGGCGGTGAAGATGAAGTCGCTCTCCACGACGGGGATGGCGTCGGACATGCCTTGCCCGATGCCCACGCCGAACAGCCCGCCGTCGGCGAGCGAGTAGAGCGTCTGCACCAGCTGATAGCCGGTGTTGGTGGGGTCGGCGAAGGGGTCGAGCCAGATGTCGACGCGTTGCTGGACGTGTCCGAAGAACATCCACAGCACGATGGCGGCGGCTCCCGCGAGCACGACGCCGACGACGACGTAGAGCTTTTTGCCCGTCGCGACGTAGAGCATGACCAGGAACACGAGGAACAGCACGAGCGCGCTGCCGAGGTCCTTCTCGAACACGACGATGACGAACGCGAGCGCCCACATGACCAGAAGCGGGATGAGCGTGGGGAGGGAGGGCAGGCGCAGCGGCCCGACGTCCCAGGTGAACACCGAGAGCATCTCGCGGTTGGCGGCCAGGTAGGCGGCGATGAAGAACACGATGAGAATCTTCGCCAGCTCGCCGGGCTGGAAGCTGAAGCTGCCGAAGCGCAGCCACAGCTGGCCGCCGCCGGATTCGTAGCCGATGACCGGCAACAAGAAGGGCCCGAGGCTCAGCCAGATGCGGCTGCCGTAGATCTCCTGCCCGACCACGGGCAAAAGCGGCGAGAGCAAAAGCAGGACGCCGAGGATGATGAGCGTGTACTTGTAGTTCGCCAGCTTGTCGAGGTTGCGCACCAGGATGAGCACCGCCAGCATGCACACGATACCCAAAACCAGCCACATGAGCTGACGAACTGCCAGGTCGGGGGCTAATCTGGTGACGAACGCGATGCCGATGCCCGACAGCGCGAACACGATGGGCAGTATGGCGGGGTCGGCCTCCGGCGCGAGCTTGCGGATGGCGAGGTGCGAGACGAAGAAGGCGACGAAGATGCCGATGGGCACGCCGAGCGTGTTGAAGGAGAGCTCCTGGCCGCCGGTGACGACGAGCATGGAGAACAAGACGATGACGATCGGCGTCGCTATGACGAGCAGCAAAAGCTCGAGGTTGCGCTTGGTCATGCGCTCACCCCGCTCGTGCTCGAAGAGCTTGAGGCGTTCGAGGAGCTCGCGGAGGAGCTACCTGCGTTCGAGGCGGCCGAGCCTGCGCTCGACGACGAGCTTGTCGATTTATCGCGGGCGGCGATTTCCTCGCGGTATGTATCGACGAGATCCTTCGCCTCTTCGACGGAATCCGCGCGCACTCCTTCCGTTTTCAGACGGTTCGCCACGCCCGGCTGCAGATCGTCGACGGACACGTCGGTCACCTCGACGATCTGCGAGAAGGTGGCGCCGAACAGCTCGCCCGGAACGCCTCGGTACACGGCGACCTTGTCGTCCTGCACGCCGAGGAAGGCGGTCTGCGTCGTCCAATAGTTGAACGCGTAGGCGGCGCCGCAGAATATGGCGACGAGCAAAGCGATGATGACCGCCGCCGTGATCTTGGTCTTACGCGCCACTTTACGGCGCCTGACCTCGGCGAATCCGGTGACGTTCACCACGATGACCGTCACGTTGTCGTGCCCGCCTGCGGCGATGGCGGCGTTGACGAGCTTCGACGCCGCGATTTGCGGGTCGGGCGTGCGGTTCAGGATGTCTTCGATCTCGTAGTCCTCGATCATGGAGGTGAGGCCGTCGGAGCATATCAGCAGGCGGTCGCCGGTGTTCACGTTGATCTCGAACAGATCGGGTTGGGTGCGCGGGTCGCTGCCGAGCGCGCGCGTGATGACGGAGCGCTGCGGGTGGACGCGCGCTTCTTCGGGCGTGATCTGCCCGGCTTCGATGAAGTCGGCCATGAGGCTGTGGTCGCGGGTGATCTGCTGCAGCGTTCCGCCGTGCAGAAGATATGCGCGCGAGTCGCCTACCTGTGCGACGATGAGTCGCTCGTTCTCGAGCATGGCCGCGGTGCAGGTGCAGCCCATGCCCGCGCGCCCGACCCCTTCGCGTGCCGCTTGGATGATGGCGAGGTTGGCTTCCTCGACAGCTTGGCCGAGCGCGGCGGCGTCGGGCGTGGCGGGTGCGCGGTCGGCTATCACGTTCACCGCGATCTCCGACGCGACCTCGCCTGCGGCGTGACCGCCCATGCCGTCGCACACCACGTACAGGGGAGGTGCGACGACGAGGGAGTCTTCGTTATGCTCGCGAACGCAGCCGACGTCGGTGCGGCTGCCGAACGTCGAAGCGGGTTTACGTCCCAGACGACGGGTCATTACATATACCTCACGCGAATGTTCACGTCGCCGATGTTGACGACGTCTTTGTTACGAAGAGCCGTCGGCGCGCTGATGCGCTGCCCGTTGACGGCGGTGCCGTTGGTGGATCCGAGGTCCTCGACGAACAGGTTCTGCCCCATCAGCTGGAATCGGGCGTGACGGCCGGAGACGTAGCCCGCGCCGATCACGATGTCGGCTCCGGGGGAGCGCCCCACGATAACCGGGCCGTGCACGGCGATGGACACGCCGCGCAGCTCCTTCGGCCCGCGTTCGACGGACAGGTTCCACGTGCGCTCTTTCTTGCGCGTTCCCTTCACCAGGCCGATTCCCGTGCGCATGATGGCGAACAGGAACAGGTACAGCAGCGCGACGAAGAGCAGTCGCGCGATGAGCAGGACGACGTCGATCACGGGCGTGGCCTCCTAGAGCAGCTGGAATTCGAGCTCGGTGGTGCCGATGATGATGCGGTCGGCGTCTTGCAGCGGCGCGGATTTGATCTTGCGCCCGTTGACGATGGTGCCGTTGGTGGATCCGAGGTCGGAGAGGATCCATGTCCCCGAGGGTTCCATGCGGATCTCGGCATGCGAGCGCGACGCGTTGATGTCGGGCACGACGACGTCGTTGCGCGATTCGCGCCCGATGCTCATGGGATGCCCCGTGAGCGTGAAGGCGCGGTCGTTGGTCACGTCGTAGAGGTAGGCCTGAAGGTCTTGAGCCGGCGCGGGGTCTGCCATCGCGGCTGCGCCCGCCTGGCCGAACACCATGGTCTTGGGCTCTTGTGCGCTGAAGTCGTCGTAGCCGCTCGCGGCGCCTGCTGCTGCGCCTGCAGCGCCGACCGCTCCCGCGTCGCCGAGACTCGCGGCTGCTGCGGCGTCGATCCCCACGTGGGGGTGCTGGTGCAAGACGTCCTCATCGTAGCCGGCATCGTAACTTGCGCCGTAGAACGCATCGTGGGCATAGCGGTCGTCGCGCGGTTGGGGCGCGTAGGGATCGTATCCGCCGCGCGCTGCTTCCGGCGCGGGGCGGCGGTTCTGAAGGCCGCGGTTGGCGTAGGCGCCTCGAGGCGCCGCGATGCCGTAGCGCTCCATTTCCTCCTGGCGCAGCTGAGCGATCATGGGGGCGGCCACCATCTCGGCGATGACCTCGAACTTCCCGTGCTTCAGATCTTCATCGGCGATGAAGCGCACGAGCGGTTGGCCGTCCATGGCCAGGCCCGATTCCGCCGCCTTCGCCGCGAGGTAGGTTTCGGTCTCCCCCGCGAGCGTGGGGTAGTAGCCGAACAGGCGCGCGTCGTCAGCCTGGCTGACCAGCACGGTGTACAGCGTCGGGGCGTATTGCTTGCCCGCGCCGACCATTTTATTGCGGCGCATCTGCTTCTCGGCCTTCTTGGCTATCTGGACGGGGGAGATGGGCGACGCGCCCATTTTCTCGGCAGCGCCCTCGACGGTGTCCTCCATCTTGCCTTCGAACCTCGAGAGAAAGCCCATGATGTCTCCTTGGTCTCGGGTTTCGCCCGATCATCGGGCGTTTCGCATAGTCGCGTACGGCGACCATGATAATTCACGTTAACTTTCAATATGATGCCACACCTGCGAATATTACGCTTTTGCAAGGGATGATACTTTACGCAATCGCCATACGAGGTGCCGGGTTCGTATAGGCTGTCGGGGCGGGGAGGTTGCCGGTCGTCCGGAGCCGAGCGCGCGACCCCCCGGTAGCCGCGTCCTCCCGCATACGGAGCCGTGTGCGCGTTGTTTTCTCCGATTTAACACGCCGTATTAATCTCGATGAGCTATAATCTGCACACGCCAAGAGGGGCCTGCGGCGCAGAGCGCTTTTCCGTCGTGCAGCGGAACGCGGGATTACATAGATGGTTTGCACCGGATGTGTCGAGGCGGCGCGCGGCATGTCGACGCAGAGAAAGGTGCGACCATGGGCGTGATCAAGGCCGTGTGCACAAGCGATGTCAAGGGAATTCAGAAGACCGAGGTTGCGTCGGTCGAGCTGCGTGCGGAATGGGGCATCGACGGCGATGCCCATGCGGGCGCGTGGCATCGCCAGGTAAGCCTGCTGCCGTTCGAAAAGATCGAGGACTTCAAAAGCAAAGGCGCGCAGGTGTCGAACGGATCGTTCGGCGAGAACCTCATCGTGGAGGGCCTCGACCTCCGATCGCTGCCGATCGGCACGCTGTTCAGGTGCAATGATGTGGTTTTGGAGCTGACGCAGATCGGCAAGCAGTGCCATGCCCATTGCGCGATTTATCATACGATGGGTGACTGCATCATGCCGCGCGAGGGGGTTTTCACCCGCGTCGTGCACGGTGGCGTCATCTCGGAAGGAGATACGATCGACATCGTTGAGGCGTAAAATACGCCTTGGGTGAGGAGAATCGCGCATATCATGTTCGCCTGCGAACTAATTCACGAGAACCCGAAGGTGTACCGGATCCAGGTTCCGTTTCCCAACGTGGTGACGAACGAGACGAATTGCTTCGTGGTCGTCGACGGATCCGATGCGCTTGTGATCGACACGGGCGCGCCAGGGGTCGCTTCCGCGCGGGGGCTGACGGAGACGCTTCGGTCCATCGGCGTCGACTCGCAGGAGGTTCGCTATTTTCTCACGCACACGCACTACGACCATTCGGGGCTTCTGCCGTGCGTGGCACCGCGCGGTGCGACCGTGTACGTCAACGTGCGCGATTTCCCTTCCACCCAGCCGGGGTTCGGCGACGGCCTCGCCGAGTACGCTTGCCGACGCTTTCAAGAAGAAGGCATCACGGGCGCGGCGGCGTGCAGCGCAAGCGCCGCCATCGTGGTTTCGACCGAGCTCGATCTGACCGGTTACGCTCTCACCTTGGTGGACGAGGGCAGCGAGATACGCGTCGGGCGCCATGTGTTCAAGGTGATCAGCACGCCCGGCCATACGGTCGGTCATATGGCGCTGTACGAGGAGCGCTCGGGCATCTGCTTCACGGGTGATCACGTGCTGTTCGTGATCACCCCCGGCCTCGCGCTGCGTTTCGGCGAGGGTAACGCGCTCACCTCCTACATCGACAGCTTGAAGAAGATATCCGCCCTGTCGTGCTTGCGGCTGTTCATCAGCCATGGCGAGTGCCGCCTCGACTTCGAGGATCGCATCGAGCATTTGATCGAGCATCACGAGCGGCGTTGCCTGAGTCTCGAGCAGATCATCGCCGAGGCCGATCCCGCGGCGCGCCGCCGCGGGCTTACCGGGCATGAGATCATCTGCAAAATCCCCTGGCGTATTCCCGCGCCGGTCGATGAATGCGACGCGCTTCGCCGCTGGAGCGTGTACGTGCAGGGGATCGTCATGCTCGACCATCTCGTGCGCGCGGGGAGGATCGTGCGCGTGCGCGACGAGTTGCCCGCCCAGGTGGAGGGCGGTGTCGTCCTGGACGGCGGGGAGGTTGCCGACCTCTCGTCGGTCGATGCCGTCACGGGCCCGTCATTAAACGGGGCGGGTCGCCCCGCGTTCTTTGCGGCGGTCGAGCGTCCCCGGTTCGTCAATCGGTATCTGCTGAGTTAGCGCCCCCTCGTTTGCGTTAAGATAGGGGCGGGGCTTGGCGGCCTCGTCGCTCTTCGCGTTCTCCTCCGTCGCCGCGACCGCTCGTGCGTCGCGGAGGGGGTGCGGGTCGGGTGGGCGCGATGCCCTCCGCCGTGCGGCGATGCGCGAAATCGCGTGCACGAGCGGTCTTCCCGGCAGACGTCGATTATGGGAGGTTCTCATGTATAAGAAGATCTTGGTTCCCTACGATAAGTCCGAACCCGCGCGTCATGCTCTCAAGCAGGCGCTTGAGCTGGTGAAAGATGTTGATGGCGCGGAAGTGACCGTTCTCAACGTCGTCGATTGGCGCGATTACAACGCTGAAACCTTCAAGATCGCCTCGAGGATGTCGGGCGTTTTGGGCGATGCCTACGATTCGACGGCCATAGCCAGCGTCGGCGAGGAGGCCGCGCGCGAGGCTTCCGAGAGGATCGCCGAGGACATCGCCGATCTCGTCTCGGACGAGGTGTCGGTGAGCATCGCCATCGTCAACGGATCGGCTCACGACGCCATCACCGCCTACGCCGACGAGGGCGACTACGATTGCATCGTCATGGGGCATCGCGGGCTCGGCGCGGTGCGCGGGATGATCGGTTCGGTGTGCTATTCGGTGCTGCACAAGACGGGCATGCCGGTGCTCATCGTGAAGTAGCGGCCGGCTTGCGACGCGCCGCCCCGCCTCCAAGAGAGGCTCGGGGCGGCGCGTTCGTTTTTCTCGGATGGCTAGTTGCTGAAGATGGCCATCCACGGCATGGCGTAGCGCTGGGCGATGGCGACGATGCGCGGGCCGTAGACGGGCTCGATGTGGTTGGCGTAGATCAGCTTGACGGCAGGCGCGACGATGAGGAAGTTGACTGTAAGCGCGGCAAGCGCCGTGACGGGCAGGGTCTGAACGAGCTCGGCGAAATAGCCGTGCGGGCCGTTGAGCAGCATGGTGACGACGGAACCCATGATGGTCGCCATCACCGCGACGTTGAGGAGCGTCATGGCGACGTTGCGCCCGGTCCCTTCGAACTTCGGAAGAACGAATCGGCCCGCGATGGCGCCGACCACTTTATCGCCGATGAAAACGCGCACGAGAAACGCCAGGCAGAAGATCAGCGGATACATCCAGTGCGCGGTGGAGAAGAAGCTCAAACCGGAATGAAGAACGCCGTTGATGGTGGCCATGAACGTCACCATGCCCCCGACCATGAGCAGTTGGAAGATGAACTTCTCAGCGGGGTTTTGCGGAACGGGGACCGCCCCTTTGAGGCAGTCGATGTAAGAGTAGAGAGTGCGGTCGGCGTGTTCCGAATTTGCTGCGTGTACGGCGTTCATAGAAGTGTTCTGCATTCCTTTCCCAGGTTTAAAAAACGAACATGGTGCGGTGCGCTTTCGGCGCGAAGGGCTACGGCGCGGGGTCTGACCCGCCGACGCGTTGCGGGCGTCGGCTCGGCTGCTTGCGTTGCGAACAGAGGTACGACGGCGCGCTGTGCTCTCGGTGTAACGGCGCGCCCCGCGAACGCTGACCCGGCCGCTTGCGTTGGGGCGTAGGTTCGAGAAGGGTCTCGTTTGCCTGCCGATCCGAGGGCGCGGCCGTTATGGAGGGCCGGCCGCGCCCTGGCGGCTGATCGGTGGGGATAGCTGTCCACCTCGGTAAAAGCTTGCTTCGCGGCACGAAACCGGGAGTTCGCGATAGGATGCGCCGCCGTTCGAGCGTGCTTGGCCTTTTTCTAGCGCCAAGACTCGGTATGCGTCGCTTCGCGTCTGCGTTCGCACGTGCCGCGTGCCGGATCGCGATTCGCCGCTCGATCAGAGGCGTATCCGCGTTTGTTCGCTTGCTCTGGTCATATTATAAGGAAACTTACTATATATTCACCAAGAGAGCACAGTTTTCGTAGGCGAACGGTGCATATGGCGGGCAGGGGCGGCGAGATGTCTCCGAGGTGGCTGCGCGCGGTTTCGGGGGCGGCGATTCCCGAAAAACGACGACTTGTATCGCAGAGGGGGCCGTCCGTGTCGCCTTCCTTCTCTTCGACGGTGGGAAGCCGTCCTGCTTGTCGGCGTTTCACCTGGTCGCGAGCATCGATGCAGCGTGGCGCGCGCTCA
>ERZ827469.1464-NODE-1464-length-21068-cov-4.028030_pt1 | contig 21068 bp, 13 predicted proteins | sample MGYA00519917_ERZ827469 | MGnify/ENA primary metagenome ERZ827469 (study PRJEB31778, sample SAMEA3449314) | human gut metagenome | biome: human gut; feature: human-associated habitat; material: faeces | place: United Kingdom | collected 2010/2012 ... | reverse complement strand
GACGGAGGTACAAAAAACGCCGGAAAAATAAAGTTTCAGCCAATGCAGGACTTGACAACCACTAAATGGGTGGTATAATCTAAAAATATCGAGAGCCGAAAAAGCAATCGAAGCAAAAAAACAAAGCGTAGAAGAGACGAGTAAATCACAGCGAATGTGACAGAGAGAAACCCCATCTGGTGGTGCAAGGGTTTTCGCAGGAACGTGATCGAAGACCAGCTCTGAGCGGCCCCAATCCGGCCCGGTGATTCCGTTATCGTCAAATGAAGTGGTTTGAAAAAACAAAATGGGTGGAACCGCGGTGAATGAAAATACATCGTCCCTTTTGACAGCATAAGCGTGTCAGAAGGGACTTTTTTGTTGCTGTAAAAAGTATAAAAATTCTGAAACACGCTTGCGAAAAATATACAAAGAAAGAGGTAAAGCAAATGATCATCACACTGAAAGATGGAAGTACCAAAGAGTACTCCGAACCAAAATCCATCATTGAGATCGCAGCAGACATCAGCGAAGGACTTGCAAGAATGGCCTGTGCAGGTGAAGTAAACGGCGAAGTAGAAGACCTTCGTACCGTCATCGACAAGGACTGCAATCTTTCCATTCTGACCTTCAACGATGAAGGCGGAAAAGCAGCATTCCGTCACACTACATCCCATATCATGGCACAGGCCATCAAGAGACTGTACCCGGATACCAAACTGGCCATCGGACCGTCCATCGCAGACGGATTCTACTACGATGTAGACAGAGAGACTCCGCTCACCAGCGAAGACCTTGAAAAAATCGAAGCAGAGATGAAGAAAATCGTAAAAGAGGATCTGAAACTGGAGCGCTTCGAGCTGCCGAGAGCAGAAGCCATCGCCTTCATGAAAGAAAAAGAAGAGCCATATAAAGTAGAACTGATCGAAGATCTGCCGGAAGACGCAGTCATCAGCTTCTATCGTCAGGGTGAATTTACGGATCTGTGCGCAGGCCCTCATCTGATGAGCACAAAGCCGGTCAAAGCCTTCAAACTGACCAGCCTTGCAGGTGCATACTGGAGAGGCAGCGAGAAAAACAAGATGCTGCAGAGAATCTACGCCGTTGCGTTCCCGAAGAAGGAAGAGCTTGATCAGTATCTGGCAGAACAGGCAGAAGCCCTCAAGCGCGACCACAACAAGCTGGGCCGTGAGCTGGAATACTTCACCACGGTCGACTGCATCGGCCAGGGCCTTCCGATCCTCCTGCCGAAGGGCGCGCGTGTCATTCAGCTGCTGCAGCGCTGGGTCGAGGACGTCGAACAGGCGCACGGGTATCTTCTGACCAAGACGCCGCTCATGGCCAAGCGTGAGCTTTACAAGATTTCCGGCCACTGGGATCACTATCTTGACGGCATGTTTGTCCTCGGCGACCCGCAGGATGAGACGAAGGAGTGCTTCGCCCTGCGCCCGATGACCTGCCCGTTCCAGTATCAGGTCTATCTGAACCGCGGCCGTTCTTACCGCGATCTGCCGATGCGTCTCGGCGAAACGTCCACGCTGTTCCGCAATGAGGACTCCGGCGAAATGCACGGCCTCATCCGTGTGCGTCAGTTTACGATCTCCGAGGGCCATCTGGTGCTCCGCCCGGATCAGCTGGAGGATGAATTCCGTGACTGCCTCGATCTTGCCAAGTATTGCCTCGGCACAGTCGGCCTGCTTGATAAGTGCACGTTCCGCTTCTCCCAGTGGGATCCCGCGAACCCCAAGAACAAGTACGAGGGCACCAAAGAGCAGTGGGATCACGCGCAGAGCGTCATGGCGCGCATTCTAAAGGATCTTGACGTTGATTACACGATTGGCATCGACGAGGCTGCATTCTACGGCCCGAAGCTCGATATCCAGTATAAGAATGTCTACGGCAAGGAGGACACCCTCGTCACCATCCAGATCGACATGCTGCTGGCTGAGCGCTTCGGCATGTACTACACCGATGAAAACGGCGAGAAGAAGCTGCCGTATATCATCCACAGAACGAGCCTCGGCTGCTACGAGCGCACGCTGGCCTACCTGATTGAGACATACGCCGGTGCGCTGCCCACATGGATGGCGCCGGAGCAGGTTCGCTTCCTGCCGGTCACGGATCGTGCTGTTGACTACTGCAAGGATCAGGCAGCCAAGCTCACCGCGCAGGGCTACCGTGTGACGGTCGATACCCGCAGCGAAAAAATCGGCAAGAAGATCCGCGACGCGCAGATGGAGAAGATCCCCTATATGCTCGTCGTCGGCGACCGCGACATCGAAGCCGGCACCGTCTCCCCGCGCCACCGCGCGGACGGCGACCTCGGCGCCATGACGCTCGATGCGTTCACCGCTGTTCTCAAGGACGTTGTAGACAACAAACTGAAAAAGTAATCGGATAATAAGCGCCCCTGTCCGGCTGGGCTCCAGCTGGACAGGGGCGCTTATCTTTAAAAGCCAATTTAATTTCTCTGATACTTTCAAATAAAACACTACTGCTTTCTGCGGGCAGACAGATCCGTCTGCCCCTATAACCCAACTGAAAGCATTGCGGCTCGAAGCAGGCAATAAGTTTTTTGGCAGTCTGACGGAACCTCTCGGCAAAAACCGGAGGTTCCGCTTACAGCACCCGTTACATCTGCGGCTCAATGTGCAAAGCGCCTGGATTAATTGCCGGGAGATCTTCTTCGCGGCAGCCGATCCGCTCACCGCCTTCGCGCGTTTTTATCATGCGGCCATACGGCTTTGGCTTGCTGCAGGCCAGATCCGCTTCGTTCAGCTGTGCAGCTGCATCCAGTCCCTTGCAGTCGGAAAGGGATATTACCGTGACTGTTTTTTCTTTCTTGAACGCACCCAAATACGTTCCGGTTGTGCCTATAAGCTGTTTATCCTTTCGGCCGGTCGTGCAGTTTACAAAATAGCAGCCCTCAACTCGGTAGGCATATTCACATTTCTTTCCCGTCATAAAGGTAGCCCCAATTATCCTGTAGGCCTTTGTACGCACTCCGTTGAACGTGCAGTCCGAGATTTTTCCGGAATAATTCTTAGATCTGTCGCTTAACGACAACGTGATCATTGGCCGATTTAAAATGACTTTGCCAGCTAAGGCTATGCCGTCCATTACAGGTTCACAGTCATTGAATTCACATAGGTCAACCTCTGCACCGTCGGAAAGATTAATCAACGAACCGCCGTAACAGGTATTAAATTGACAGTTCCGGACAGCGGGTCTGCCGCTTGAAAGGCATATTGCCGCCATGCAGGAATCAAACCTGCAATCCTCTATCATACTTTCCGATGTTGACCTTGATTCGTCATTGATTACATTAATGCAGTTCGCAAATACAGACCGCCGAACAACGTGCTTACCACGCGCCAGAACCTTTGGGACACCACGGAAAACACAGTTTTCAATCTGAGTACAGGCTTTAATAAAGATCGGAGAATAAAGATTATCCTGCAGTTTTGCTTTCTCTTCGGTTGAAAACGCCAGCGGCCCTCTGACAATGCAACGTTCCATACGAACCAAATGATCATACCTTGCGGATATTATAGCGGGCTCTCCAAAGGTTTTATCATCTTGCATCTGCGTCAGCCTAAATCGGCATGCGCGGAAAGTAACGGTTGCGTTGCCGTAGTAATCAGTATGGACGAAATCTTCCCCCGGATCATCAAATACGCAGGCCTCAAATAGACTTTCGTCCTGCATGCTTGTAGAAAAGAACTCTGCGCATGACTCAAATTTGCAGCCTCGGAAATCTCCAACTCCAACAAGAAACTTCTTGCATCTGATAAACTTACAGTCACGGAACAAACTCGTCGTTTTGGGTTTGTTGCCCATATTAAACAGCGTTTTCTTCTGCTCACCGTGGCAGATGACGGTACATTGCCGCATGCGGAGCGTTGCGGCGGCATTCAGATTGATCTCGTCTGCGTCTGCGGTTTTGCCGTAGTGGATTACGCAGTTTACAAACTCCAAAGAGCCCTCGCACCGGACGATCGGCGACGAGAGGTGGATGATCTTATTTTGGAAGCGCACAGACTCCCCCTCGCCGACAATCCAGGTGTCCGGCAGCGTGACGGGTTCCAGTTCAGCGGGCTCGACCGGCTCTTCTGTTTTCTCGGGTTCTTCTGCGGCTTCCGCTTCTTCCGGCTGTTCGGTATCTGCCTGCGTTTGCGCTGCTTCATCTGCTGTCAGTTCGATCTCATCTGCACCGATTTGATCGGCCGGCACGTCCGGCTGGAAATAGGCAATGAAGAAGTCTGGGCCAAATTCCCCAGCGAGTTCCTGCGCTTTCTTCCAGATTTCCTTTCGCCGTCTGGGACTGACAGGCAGTGTTTCGGCCATGTCCAGTTCATCGACCGGCACTCCGCCCGTGAGCAGCTGATATTCCGCAAGCAGCTGATACAGAAGTTCCGCATCCTCCCTGCTCAGCGTCTCCAGTTCCTCCGGCGCAATGTCATCCTCGGGCGCATGAATGTTCAAAACCGGCAGCAGCCTGCTTAGATACTGCCGCGCAAACTCCGGCTGTTCCGGCATTTGTTTGGAGAGCGTGTAGAGCGTGCCCGCAAACAAATTGCGGTTTTGCTCCGTCAGCGATTGCAGACTGCTTTTCCGTCTGCTTCTGGACTGCGCGTTTATAACCTGCTCCACGATTCGCTTTACGCTGTCGAACAGTACGCCCTGCTGCCGCAGAAGCTGTTCGATGTTCGCTGCGTTCTGCTCGATCTGCGCTGCCATATTCGCGCTGCTCTTGCTCAGCAGATACAACGCCCGCCATGTAATCTCATTCAGCTTAGAGAGACTGGAAATGTCTTTTGCCAGCAGTTTTTTCTGTTCGCTGCTATTGGAAAAGGTCAGTGTCTTTAAAAGACTCTTGTACCACGGACGATCCTTGAGTGCCTGAAAGTCCTGCTCCTGCGACTGGGCGATCTCCCGTGCGGCAGTCATCAGCGTTTCAAATGTTTCCTGTTCATTTTCCGCCGCGCTTTGTGTCAAGCCAAGTTCATATTCGTTCATTTTAATTCCTCCAACAGTTGTTCAAGCATCTTCTGTTTTTCCTCGGCCGCCGTCAACAGCCGCTGTGTCCGTTCGCTTGCGTCAGCGGCGCGCTGCAGCGGCGCGTTCGTTTCTGCCGCCTGCCGCCCCATCTGTTGGGCGGTCACAGCGATTGCGTTTGCATGGACAGCAATCTCTCCGGATACTGCAGCCAGATATTTAAATGCGTTCCTCCGCGTGACCGCCTCCATCTCACCGATAATCTGGTCAGCGCGTTCGACCGCGACCCATGCGCTGTCAAGCTGATAGTAGAGCCGCGTGTCGAGCATCAGAGAAAGCTGCTGCTCGTAGAGTCTCAGCCGATGCTGGTTCAGCGACGCCCGCCGCAGGCCCATGCCTACATCCGTGCCGATTGCAATTACGAAGCGCCCGATGCCGACGCAATTGATCCGCAAAACCAAACTGGGGACAAACAGTGCAGGCTGTCCCTTCGATTCTGCTGCCGCGCGAATTGCAGCATCTGTCAGATCGACAGCCATGAACGTCCCGGTTGCGATCGTCAGCATCCGCGTGACTGTGCGGTTGTTGGCCGGGATTAACGCTTTCCAGTCGAGTTCCGCCAGGGATTTCTTTTCCTTCATTTGCCGGATGAACTGCCGGATAAAATAACAGGCGCGCACAAGTACGGTATTAAGCAGCGCGGGCCATGCCTGCCGCTGGAGATTATGGCTGACAGCGCGTTCTGTCCGAACATCCAGCTTATTGCTTGCACCCTCAAACAAGCTGTTCAAAACGCCGAGATCGACCTGACTCTCTTTGGTTCCAATGCCGTTCATATAGGCACTGCGCAGCTTCCGGGAGAACTTTGCATCCTGCATACACGGAAGTGTGGACAACTCCTCCAGCGTTGATAAAAAGCCTCCCGGCAGTCCGGCGCCGCTGCGCTGGTTTTCCACGGCCTGTTTGGTTCCGGCCATATCGCTCAGCAGATGCCCCTGCCGGTTTTGGATAGTCTGTGCCGCACAGAAAAACCAGTTTATCACGCCTGAAAACAGCTTCCACGGCCCATCGTTTCCGACAAGCTGCCCGTAATCATTCACTGTGACCGGCACCTGAACCGCCGACTGCAGCGCGGCAGAATGATAAGTAGCCACGCCGGTAAACTGTACACAGATACAGCTTACCAGACCCCGAACGTCGGGTGGTGGCAAAAATCCTCCAAATGGTGCGATGATGCAGAAATCCGCGCATCCGGCACGTCCCATCCGCCCGGACGCGGGAAGTTCGTATTCATGTATTGAAGCGCATCTTCGTATTTGCGCGACTTCCCGGTATATCCGTGCTCTTTTGCCAGCGTGACCAGATTATTTTTCAGATTCCACCCGCTGTCTCCGGGAAGCTTGTACTTCTTCTCCAGAAATTCGACTGCGTTGGAGAGCCGATTGGGGTCTTTTGCCGTTTCCCGAAGTCTTCCGGCTTGTGTATACTCGCAGAATTGCTTATATTCAGGATCCTTTTCTGCAAATTCCTGAATCATCATGTTGACGGACTTGTTGCTCCACGCCTTTGCCTCCCTAAAATCCCATTTTGCGCCGGGCAGCAGCGCATCCAGCATACCGGTAACGATGCCGCAGGAAACTGCCGCTGCGTAATCAATACCGTCTGCATGGTTGGTCAGCCGTTCAATCTCCGGCGTAAGCGCGGCGATCTGCGTCTGATAGGCTTGGTACTGCGCCTCAATATCAGCCGGCAGTGTACTTGGCGCAAGCACTTCAAATTCTGTTTGAAACGCTTCGCTTTCTTCTTTCAATTTCAGAATCTGCTCCATATCGTTCCTCCCTTTCATTCTGTTTCTATATACTCTCCCTGGCTTTTTATCCACATTTCAATCCCCTTGCCGAAGACCTCCGCGGAGACGAGCCAGCCGGAGTCATCCTGCGAGAGAATTTCGGCGGTTGGGAGCCGGTCAAGCACGGACTCAATCGACGGGCCGGTGTATTTGAACCGGATTTTTTGCAGTTTGCCGCCGTACATAAACTGCACACGCTTGCGGAACTCGCCCTCCTGAAAACGTTTGGCGTAGGCGGGCATAAAGTGCTCGCCGGTCGGGCAGACGGCACGAATGCGGTCGATGCGGTAGATGGTCGGATAGGGATCCTCCGGGTTCTCAAACGACTGCTTCCGGTCAACGCCGCGCAGATATGCGGCCAGATAGAAATAATACTCTGAAAACAGGATACCGACCGGCTCGACCGTCCGGCGCACCGTCTCAGTTCCCTTGAGCCGCTGATAGTCCAGTTCCAGCACCTGCCGCTGCTGCACGGCCTGCCCCAGCTCCCACAGGCCGCGCAGGATGGGCTTGCCGTGGTGCGGCTCGATGTAATGGAGCTTTTCGCTGCCGATCATCTGCTGCACGGCGCGTTTGTTTTCTTCCGGCACACAGCAGCTTACCAGCTTGTCGAGGATCGGCAGCATTTCATCCCGCCGCATGGAGCGGCTTTCGAGCAAAATCTTGCACACGGCCAGAATTTCGCTGTTACTTAAGCACGCGGGCTTCGCGTCCGTCAGTCGGTAGCCGCCCGCCGCGCGGTCATAGACCACGTCCTGCGGCAGCATTTCGTTGGAGAGGAACGAGCGCAGCGACTCCAGATCGCGCTGGATGCTGCGTGCCGTGACGCCGAATTCCTGCGCCAGATCTGTCTTTTTCAGCACCCGGCCGTTTAAGAGCCGTGCGTAGATCGAAAGCAGTCTTGCGGATTTAAGTTCGCTGAATTCTTCCATCCCGAGTCCTTTCTATGCGCTTAAAAGCACAATTTACTATCTGTTAAATAGTATATTATATCTTGTAAATCATGTCAATCCTTGTCTCTGTTGGGTAACATAGTATCGAGGTGAAGCCCATGCGACAGGAATTTGAACAGGAATACTTACAGCTTGGTCTGAAAATCGCATATTACCGGAAGCTGCGCGGTCTGACACAGGAGGAACTTGCCGAGCGCATCGACCGCTCCCCTGCCTTTGTCGGCCATGTAGAAGCGCCGAATATCAAAAAAGCCGTCTCGCTTGACACGCTGTTTGCTATCGCGCAGGCACTGGACGTTCCTGCATTCCGCTTCCTGAATTTTGATGATTCTGGATTATAAGTCCAGTGTAGCAAATCACATAGACAGCATTTGTCTATGTGCAGCATTTTTCACCATTTTTCTCATACGGTTTCAGAAAACGAACCCCCTCCGATTTGCAGTCGGAGGGGGTTCGCTGTAGATTCAGAAATATGCGCTTATGCCCAGACGAACCAGCAGTAGAGATAGCCGGTCAGGACGGCGAGGAGCGTAAACGGGACGCCGATCTTGAGGAAGTCGGAGGCCTTGACCTCATAGCCCTCCTTCTGCAAAATGCCGATGGCCGCGATATTGGCCGAAGCGCCGATGGGCGTCAGATTGCCGCCGAGCGTCGCGCCGACGAGCAGGCCGAAGTACAGAACATGCGCATCGCAGCCCATCATAGCCGCAATCCCCTGCACGACCGGGAGCATCGTTGCAACATACGGAATGTTGTCAATGAAGGCCGAGATGATAACAGAGCCCCAGACGATGATGGAGTACATGCCGAAGAGGCTGTTTCCGCCGAGTTTCACAAACAGGGCGCTGATGTCCTCAATGACGCCCGTTTCGGTCAGCGTGCCGATAACGACGAACAGGCTCATGAGAAGCAGGAGCGTTTCAAAGTCAATTTCGCCCAGCGCATACTTGATGGGGCCGAAGTGCTTTTTCTGGAGGATGGAGCGGACGAGGCCGATGAGGAACAGCGTCATGCAGATCAGGCCATTTGTAACGGCAGGACGACCGGGGATGAAGGACGCCGCGATCAGCAGCACGACCGTGCCGGCCAGCAGATACGTCGGGAACAGATCCTCTACAACGGTCGGCGCGCCGACCGTGACCTTGCCCTTTTCCTTGCGGAAGATGAACATGATGACGGGGACGGTCACGAGCGCGCCCAACTCAACGGCAAAGAAGATGGAGCATTTGCCGTCCATAAAGATGAAGTCCAAAAAGTCCATGTTGGCGTAACCGCCCAGCATGATGGACGTCGTATCGCCGACGAGCGTCGCCGCGCCCTGCAGATTGGACGAGACGGCGATGCAAATGAGCAGTGCAACCGGGGACAGGTTCAGCTTTTTCGCGATGGCCAGCGCGACCGGTGCAATCATCAGGACAGTTGCAACGTTATCGACGAACGCCGACACGACGCCGGCGAACACGGACAGCGCGACCGCGACCCACATGACGTTGGGCGTCTTCTGCAACAGAAGATCGGCCATGCGCTCCGGCATTTTGGACTCAATAAACAGCGCGACCGTGCCCATCGTACCGGCGAGCATCAGAAGAACGTTCCAGTCGATGGCGGTAAAGACAGAGGACAGCGGCATCGCACCGGAGACAACGAAGATGACGGCGGAGATGAGCGCGACATAGGGCCGCTTTTTTGGCAGCGCGATCATCAGAATGTAGGTGATGGCGAAGAGGATGATGGTAAACAGCTTCATGACGGGACTCCTAACATTTTCTTATTTCCTTCTTTTCTCAGTCGGCAAAGAATGTGATTTTGCCGCTGGTGATGACGGTGATGATATCGGCGACCAGGCATACGACGGTAACGATGCGCGAGACAGTGGCAAGCACCGCGGGCAGCTCGACAAAGGACAGAATCGACAGCACATAGGCTGCCACCATGATCCAGCCGATGACCTTGGCTTCCGTGGTTTTCCCGGCGGCGCGGTACAGTCCGCCCACCAGACCGTCAACAAAAATCACAAGCACAAGCAGCAGCCATTTCGGCAGCTGGTCGATCCCATTGCGCAGCTTTTCCAGAGTTTCCATGATGTTTGATTCTCCCTGTTTGTATATTGGGGCGGAGTCTCCGCCATTTTTTAAGACGAACGGACCCCGGGAAAGGTTCCCGGAGTCGGAAAAATTTTTTATGCCATGCGCTGGCCGTTGATGACGAGCGCGAAATGCAGGCCCAGCTTCTCTGCCGCGCGGCGGCACAGGAGCATGCGGTCCATGAAAATTTCAAAATACTCGATCACCGCGCATACCTCCGTGTCGATGGCGAGCGTCAGACAGATCTCCTTTTCTGTCAGCGTGACCTCGTGCTTTTTGACGGAGTAATTCACGCGGTCGTGAATATCAAACGCCGCGCGGGCCTTTTCACGCACACGGTTCGCGCGCACGTCCATTTTATCCGCCAGAATGAGCGCCGCTGCCACGGGGTTGACCGGGAAAGCTGTCTTTTCGTCGTGGTTGCCGATAGCGGTGATGATGGTGGCCGTCTCCTCGGGACTTGCGCCCATCTTGTCGAGGATACGGAAAGCCATAACCGCGCCGGACTGCGCGTGGTCGATGCGGTTGACGACGTTTCCGATGTCGTGCAGCCAGCCCGCGATCGCAGCCAGTTCGCAGGTGCGGTCGTCATAGCCCAGCGTCTTCAAAATGGCGCTGGCCTGCGCCGAGACAAGCCCCACATGGGCGAAGCTGTGCTCCGTAAAGCCCAGCGCGGACAGCGATTCGTCCGCCTTGCGGATATAGCTTGTGATCTCTTCGCTTTTCTTGACCTGTTCGAGCGTGATAGACATAGGCGCTCCTTTTCTTTCCTTACAGATTTGCCAGCGTTGTGCCGGTCAGCCAGTGCAGCAGCTCCTCGGGCGTGGCGGGCTTCCCGACGGTCAGAAATTCTGTCCGCCCGGGAACCATCTGCGTGTTATCGTCGCTTTCTGCCCAAGTGACGCGCTGTAAAACGCGCGTTTTGCAGGTTTTGAGATCGGTGATCTCCGGCGGCACCTGCCGGTGCTGAATGAGAATGCTTACACTATAATTATCCGAGGTCCAGCGGCCGAAATTCGTCGTCGGCTTGCGCCATTTCCAGCGGCAGCGGGCCCCGCCGTCCTCCATTTTGACCAGCTTCAGATAGCCGCCCTCCACATCCTGCACGCAGCGCATAAGCCAGACGACATGATAGCCCGCCTTTTGGAAAAACTCGCAGACATCGAAAAAATGCGCTTTCATCAGAAGCCCGTCCTGCAGCATGACGACGAACTGGTTAATCTGGATGTAGGCAATGCGCGTCTGCCCGTCTACGGTGACGGGGACGCTCCGGTTCTCCTCCGGCACCAGCGACTGCCAGCGCTCGCGCCAATGCTGCTGATCGTCGGCCTTTTCCTGCCGCTTTTGCTTCAAAAACCCAAATAGCATACGCCTGTCCCTCCGGCTGTGTGCGCACCGTTCTTCTGTGACTGCATAACAAATAAATTCTACCTGTCCGGGAAACCCTTGTCAAGAGAATCCTGCATTGACGAAGCAGCCGGAAGCGATTAAAATAAAAAATCATGGTTCATCGCCTCAGGAGGGCTTTTTCATGGACGCCTATCCGAACTTGAATACTCTGTATCTATCTCCGCGCCTGCAGGCGCGGCTTGCGGACGCCGCCGGCTATCCCGTCACGACCATCGTGGCCCCCACGGGCTACGGCAAGACGACCGCCGCGCAGTATTTGCAGCGGCGCATCGCCGCCGAAGCACCGGACGCGCGTGCGTTCCGCCAGTTTCTCTCCGGCGGCGGCCGGCAGGAATTCTGGGCCGGGCTCTGCCGCGCGCTGCACACCGCGCCGCAGCTGTCGGCGCAGCTGCTTGCACTCGGCTATCCGGACAGCCCGCACACACGGCAGCAGCTGCTGGAACTGGTGCAGGACGCACTGCCAGCGCAAAGCCCTGTCTGGTTCATTCTAGACGATGTGCATCTGCTGCAGGGCGGCGAGGCAGCGGAACTTGTCTCGTTTCTGGCCGAACGGCTTCCGCTGCAGGTCCATCTGCTCCTGCTCTCGCGCAACCAGATCTTTTCCGAAGCACAGAAGCTGCGCCTCGGCAGCCGTCTGCTTGAACTTAGCGCGGCGGATCTGCGGCTGACGCAGGAGGAACTTGCGCAGTATGCCGGACTTTGCGGTCTGCCGCTTCCAGAGCGGGAGTCGCAGGCGCTTCTGTCCGTCAGCGAGGGCTGGATCGCCATGGTCTATCTGATCTTCCGCGCCTATGCCCAAACCGGCACATGGCGCTTTGACACGAAGGGCATGGACACGCTGATCGAGCAAGTCATGTTCGAGCCGCTTCCCGAGCGGCAGCGTCTGTTTTTGCTGGATAATTGTATGGCAGAGGATTTCAGCGCCGCGCAAGCAGCCTTTGTTTGGCAGGCACCGGATGCGGACGTGCTGCTGCACGATCTGACGCACAACAACGCATTCATCACCGAAAGCACCCCCGGCGTCTACCGATATCACCATATGCTGCGGCAGCTTCTGCGCCGGAAATTCGCTCTTCTGCCGCAAAGCGCGCAGACGGACGCCTGTAGGCGGCTTGGCAGCTGGTACGAGCGCACGGGGGAATATCTGACAGCCGCTGAGTTTTTTCGGCAGGCGGGCGACTGGGACGGACTGCTGCGCACGGCAGCGGCAGACTGCGGCAAGTCCATCGGCGGTGAGCACCGGCAGATGCTGCTTTCCTGGTGCCGCGGCTGCCCGGAGGACGCGCTGCGGCGGCACCCGGACGCGGTGTGTGTGCTGATGCGCAAGCTGTTCTCCTTCCGTGAGATTCCAGAATTGATGCGCCTACGGGCAATTTTACTGGATGCCTTGCAGCCGGGCGGTGCGTTTCCCGAACGGGAACGGGAAAACTATCTCGGTGAATGCGACCTCGTGATGAGTTTCCTGCGCTATAACGACATTGCCGCCATGAGCGTGCTGCACCGCTCGGCCTGCAAACGCATGACGCGCACGACACGCTGCATCGACCTCGGCGGCACATGGACCTTTGGTTCCCCGTCCATTCTTATGATGTTCCACCGCGCGCCCGGGCAACTGGATGAGGAAAACGCGCAGATGCGCGCGTGTATGCCGTATTATTATCAGGTCACGGACGGCCACGGCAGCGGCGCGGAGCATTCCATGCAGTGCGAGACGGACCTGCTGCGCGGCAAACTGACCGAAGCCGAGATTGGCTGCCATCTATCACGAGATGCTGCGCTTGCGCGCGGCCAGTACAGCATTCTGCTGACGGCGGAATTCACGGCCCTTCGGCTGGCACAGTTCCGCGGCAATGCGCCGGACGCAGGACTTGAACGACTCCGGCAGACACTGAAGGGGAACCGGCAGTTCCTGCTGCTGCGCACGCTTGACCTGTGCGGTGCATGGCTGGACGCGCAGCGCGGGAAGGCAGACGCGGACGAATGGTTTATGTCCCCGGAGGCCGACGCATCGTTTCTGGTCCCCGTGCTGCCCATGCTGCGCACGGTGCAGAATGAGGTCTTGCTGACTGCCGGTGCGTATACGAAGCTGCTTGCGCGCAAAGAGGCCTGTGAAGCGCTGAACGAGAGTCTGCACACGAATCTTGCATCCTTGTACCTGCATATCCAGCTGGCCTGCGCAGAAAACCGCCTTGGCCGTACGGATGCGGCTCGGCGGGAGTTGGAAACGGCGTGCACCCTCGCTGTGCCGGACGGATTATACCTGCCGTTTGCCGAGCATACAGCGGATCTCGGCGCCCTTCTGCCGGAGGTTTTTGCCGGAAATGCGGCAGCGCAGGCCGTTCTGCACTGCACAGCAAAGCCGGATGATCGCGGCCTCAGCCCACGCGAACTGGAAATTGCCCAGCTTGCCGCCGCACGGCGGACAAACGCGGAGATCGCCGCGCAGCTGCATCTGTCGGAGGCGACGGTCAAAAACCACCTCAAGCGCATTTTTGACAAGCTGGGGCTTGACGGCGGCGCGCGCGGCAAGCGAAACCTGCTGGCCGATATGCTTCCCGAAAAGATTAGCCCCTGAGGGGCCTATGAAAGCGAGCCGCTCCACGGTAAACTGGTATCAGACCATGTATCGTGGAGCGGTTTTCTCTTTTCGGAAAATCAGATCGGGAGGACTATTATGAAAAAAATCAGAGCCCTGCTTCTTGTGCTGCTGGCGGCCATGCTGTGCGCGCTGCTGGCCGGCTGCGGCGAGAAGGACGTGTCGGTGTCCGTCACGCTGGTCAACCGCAGCGGGCGCGACATTTCTTCTATCAGCATCACCCCCTCAACCAGCAGTGACTGGGATACGGAGTTCGTCGATGGAATGTTCCATGACGGCGAGAGCATCGAGTCCGGTTTGGGCACCTACAAGGAATCCGAGGTTCCCGATACCTATAATATTCTTGTCTACAACGACGAGAATACCATTCTGTATGATACCAGCGTCGATGAACTGGATTTTGCAATTCAGGACGGTGATTATATCGTCTTCCTGCCGCCGGAGGGCGAGGTTCCCATCGAGATCACACACGACTATGACCCTTCGGCCTATGAACTGGACTATGAGCCGACTGGCTACACCGAAGAGGAATTGAGCGGCGGCGATCTGAGCGGCTACACCGGCTGCTGGAAGCTGGAAAACGAGCCGTTTTATTTTGTCATCAACGAGGAGTTTGAATGGATTGCCATCAATCTTTACGGCGAACAGGTCGGCCCCGGCTATGTGGTCAATGAGGGCGAGTGCATCACGCTTTACATGGAGGACGACTCTGCGCTTGTCTCTCTCTGGCAGACGGCCTACGGGGACTTAAGCGATGCAAATGGCAATACACTCACGCCTATGGACTACATCATGCTCCTGCCGACGCCAGAGGACGAACTGAACCAGACCGCCTCCTTCCCCGGCGGCTTTACGAACGTCACGATCAATTATCCCATCCAGATGGCGGCGCACGAGCATCCGAATGTTTCAAACGCCCTGAGTTTCAACGCGGTCATGGAGGGCGGCACGGACGATTATTATTCCAACATCATGATTGCCTTCCAGCCCATTGAGGGTTTCGACCCCTACATGGAAAAGGGCGCAGCCGCTGCGAAGACCTATATGATGAAAATGCTCGAGGACTTCATGAAGAGCATGTACGGCAGCTATCTTATCAAGTCCTTCGGCTCGGATTTCAAGGACAACGGCGACTATTACAGCCTGACCGGCTATATGTGGCTGGACGGAGACGTCTTCTCCGACGGCCCCTCTCAGCCCGTGCGCGGCTGCATGGAGGTCCGGTATTACGGGCCGACAGGGTATGCCCTTGTCGCAACGACCATCGCGCTCGAAGGCCGCATCCGCAACTACTTTGATATCTGCAACAACATGCTCACGACGTTGTCCTACACTGCCGGCTGGAGCACCGCCCCCAAGGCCCGGCCCGCCTATTCCGGTGACACCGGCGACTACGGCGCGCCGTATTACTGGTACGACGAGGACGGAGATATCTGGTACTGGAACGGCTATGAGAACGAGTTCATCGGCTACGGCAGCGACGGCTACATCGATGAGGACAGCGGCGAATACATGGAGTCCAACGACGCGGGCTGGGACTATGACGACGAGTATTACGACGATTATGATCCATGGTCCGATCCCGGCGACGGCTGGGGCGACTACTCGGACGACGAAGATGGCTGGGGCGATTACTTCTAAACCACACCCGGAGAAAGGAGGGCTTTGCGTATGCGCGCAGATCTGGCGCTGATCTTCTTCCTTCTATCCCTCGGAGGCGGGATTGTGCTGCTGGCACTGCGGAAAAAACGCGGCGGCGTGCCGCTGCTCACCGGTGGGATCGTCCTGCTCATCTGCGCGGCTGCACTGGCGCTGTATCTGGCAGCGGCAGTGCTGCTGGTGCTGGCTGTGCGCTGAAAAAAGAAAAAATATCATAGGATTTCACAGATATTTAAAAACTGCCCCCTAAGATTTTTAATACCATCCTGATATTCTATACTTGCAAGAAGCAAACGTCTTTTTCATTTTTCTCCTTTCTCCATATTTTAAAAGAAACGCGCAGGCAAGCCGGTCACTTGTCTGCGCGTATTCTTTAGCGTCGCTTGACAATCGACGCTATTCTCCCGGAAAACTGTTCACAGTTTCTTTACCGGTTCGTGAAATCCTGTTCAAATTCTTCCTCTATACTAAAAGCACAAAAGGGAAACAAACCGGACGGTTCTCTTTTGTACGGTTTGACCATCCGGCGATGCGCTGTCTGATGCCGCGGAAAAATCTGCGGATAAGCCGACAGACCCGCGCGTGACAATCGCCGTTCCACCCCTCCAAATTCTTCATTGTTTTCTCCCCTGTAACACTTACGCGCAGCCCAAAGGCGGGCTGCGCGTAAGCCAATTAAAAGCACAAGCCCGGCGGGCCGCAGAAACGCGGCCCGCCGGGCTTTTCTTGTGATTCCGGGATAGCGCACTCAGAACAGGGTCAGCTGGCTGGTGAGCGGGAGATCGCCGAAGGCACCGGCGGATTGCAGCTGGTCGATGAGCGTCTTGGATACCTTCGGGCAGGCGTCTGCGAATTCCTCGACGGACAAAAACTCCCGTCCCTCGCGGGCATTCATAAGGTCCCAGGCCGCCGTTTCGCCAAGACCGGCCACAGCCACGAACGGCGGGCGCAGCTGCCCGGCCTCGATCTGGAACTTCGTCGCGTGGGAATGATAGATATCGATCGGCGCGAAGGTAAAGCCGCGCAGATAGAATTCATAGCAGACCTCAAGCGTGGTGAACAGATCGTCGTCCTTGGCGCTGGAATCCTCGTCCTCCTTGATCTCCTGCAGCTTCTTTTTGACAAGTTCGATGCCGTGGCACATCATGCCCTCGTCGAAGCCGCCTTTCTGGCTGCGGCGGTAGAAATAGGCCGCGTAAAACGCAAGCGGCTGGTGCACCTTGAACCACGCGATGCGGAAAGCCATCATGACATACGCTGTTGCGTGGGCCTTCGGGAAGAGATATTTGATCTTTTTGCAAGACCCGATGTACCACTCCGGCACGCCTGCGGCCTTCATTTCCTCCTCCGCGCCGTCGGGCAGACCTCTGCCCTTTCGGACGGCCTCCATGATCTTGAACGAGCGCTTTTCCGGCATGCCGCATTTGATGAGATAGAGCATGATATCGTCGCGGCAGCCGATGGCGTCGTTGACGGAGGCAGTCTTGGACAAAATCAGATCGCGCGCGTTGCCCAGCCACACGTCCGTGCCATGGGAGAAGCCGGACAGCCGGATGAGCGTATCGAATTTCGTCGGCTGCGTCTCCTGCAGCATCCCGCGCGTGAAGCCCGTGCCGAATTCCGGGATAGCGACGGAACCGACCGGCCCCAGAATGGGATCGTTTTCATAGCCCAGCACCTTGCTGGACGTGAAAATGGACATGGTGTCCTGATCATCGAGCGGAATTTTCTGCGCGTCAACGCCGGTCATGTCCTCGAGCATGCGGATCATGGTCGGGTCATCGTGGCCCAGCATATCGAGCTTCAGGAGGTTTTCCTCCATGGAGTGATATTCAAAATGCGTCGTGATCCACTCAGAGTCCTTGTCGTCCGCCGGGTGCTGCACGGGGCAGAAGTCCCAAATCTCGTTCTCCTGCGGAATGACGACGAGGCCGCCGGGGTGCTGGCCGGTCGTGCGCTTGACGTTGACACAGCCGAGCGCCAGCCGGTTCTCCTCCGCCTTGGGGACGGTCTTGTTCCGCTCCGACAGGTACTTTTTTGCGTAGCCGTAGGCCGTTTTCTCTGCAACAGTGCCGATCGTGCCCGCGCGGAAGACGTGCGTCTTGCCGAACATCTGCACACAGTAGGCGTGCGCCTTGGCCTGATATTCGCCGGAGAAGTTGAGATCGATATCCGGAACTTTATCGCCGCCGAAGCCAAGGAAGGTTTCAAACGGGATATTGAACCCGTCCTTGTCAAGCTTCGCGCCGCACTTCGGACATACGGCATCTGGCAGGTCCGCGCCGCAGGCGCAGTCAGCCGGAACATCGAACGTGGTAAACTTGCACTGCGGGCAGCGGTAGTGCGGCGGATAGGAATTGACCTCCGTAATGCCGGACATGAACGCCACAATAGACGAGCCGACCGAGCCTCGGGAGCCGACAAGATAGCCGTGCTCCAGCGAGTTCTGCACCAGCTTCTGGGCCGACATGTAGATCACGTCGTAGTGGCAGGAGATGATATCGTGCATTTCCGTATCAACGCGCTTCTGCACAAGTTCGGGCGGATTTTCGCCGTAAAGCCGGTGAAGCTTTCCGTAGACAAGGGCTTTCAGGTCTTCAACGGAGTTTTCGATCTTTGGCGCGAACAGATTGTGCGGCACGGGCCGCAGCGTCTCGCACCAGTCAACGATACGGTTCGGGTTTTCAATGACAACCTCATGCGCCTTTTCCGGGCCGAGATAGGAGAATTCCTCCATCATCTCATCTGTCGTGCGCAGATACAGTGGCAGCGGCCGGTCGGCATCGGGCATCTGCTTGGTAGCAAGCAGGATGTGGCGGAAGATTTCGTCCTCCGGGTCAAGGAAGTGCACATCGCCTGTCGCCACGACAGGCTTTCCGAGTTCCTCGCCGAGCCGGACAATCGTCCGGTTGAAGCCGCGCAGTTCTTCCTCGTCCTCGGCAAGCCCCTTGTCGAGCATGAAGCGGTTGTTGCAGATGGGCTGAATCTCCAAAAAGTCATAGAAGCTTGCGATACGCTTGAGTTCTGCCCAGCTTTTGTGGTTCAGGATTGCCTGAAACAATTCGCCCGCCTCGCAGGCCGAGCCGATAATCAGGCCCTCACGCCATTGCAGCAGTTCGGACTTCGGCATAATGGGCACGCGCTTGAAGTATTTGAGATTGCCATAGGAAATCAGCCGGTAGAGATTGCGCAGGCCGATGGAATTTTTGGCAAAGACGATGATATGCCGCGCACGGCGGTCGAGAATTTTGCTGCCGGAGCGCAGCTGCTCCATGCGCGGGTTGATCTTCTGAAGCGAGTCCAATCCCTGCTCCTGCATCATCTTGAAAAAGCGCATGAGCAGATACCCGCAGGTGATCGCGTCGTCGGAGGCGCGGTGATGGTTGAAATCCGGCAGACTCAGTGCATCGGCGACAATATTCAGCTTATACTTGCCGAGTTCCGGCATCAGATTCTGTGCCAGAATGAGCGTATCGACATAGGTCGGATGGAATGGCAAGCCCAGTCTTTCGCACGCCGCCGTCACGAAGCCGATATCAAAGTCCGCGTTGTGCGCGCACAGGGGGCGGCTGCCGACGTATTCCAGGAATTTCGGCAGTGCCTCGGAAATATCCGGCTGCCCGGCGAGCATCTGGTCGTTGATGCCTGTCAGATCGACGATCTTCGGCTGCAAGGGCCGGTGCGGGTCAACGAAGGTCTGGAACGTGCTGAGAACCTCGTTTCCCTTCATGATGGCCGCGCCGATCTCGATGATCGTGTCATGAAGCGAGGACAGGCCGGTCGTTTCCAGGTCGAACGCGACGTATTCCTCGTCAAAGGAAAAGTCCCCGTCCCCGTGGACGGCAATGCGGTCATCGACGTCGTTGACGTAGTAGCCCTCGCAGCCGTAGAGAATTTTGATGTTCTGGTCTGTTCCCGCGACCTTGGCTTTGGAGGCAGCCTTCATCGCGTCCGGGAACGACTGTGCGCCGCCGTGATCGGTGATGGCGATGGCGCGGTGGCCCCAGCTGGCTGCACGCTTGACGGCGGCTCCGGTATCGGTCAGCGCATCCATGGAGGACATGGTCGTATGCAGGTGCAGTTCGACGCGCTTTTCGGGGTAAGTATCGCGGCGCTTGGGCGCCTCGATCTTTTCCATGGCGTTCGGCTGAAGCACCATTTCATTGTCATACCGGTCAAAACTCATCTTGCCCTGTACGCGCAGCCACATGCCGGGCTGAACGTTGTCGATGATGGGCTTGGCCTTTGCGGCCTCCATAAACTGATTGACACGGACGGAACTGGTATAGTCCGTCATATCAAAGCAGACGACCCACGCGCCGCGCTTTTTCAGTTCCCGGTGCTGCACGGCGAAGACCTTGCCCTCGACGATCACGCGGAACATGTCGAGATTCAGTTCCTCCATCCGGACGGGCTTGCCTGCGAACGGGCGGCCGTAGAACAGCGCACCCGTAGGCTCTGCCGGTGCGGCCGAGCCTGCGCCGGAGGACTTTGCGCCGCTCTGCGGTGCGCTGGCCGTAATTGCAGGCGCATTTTTGAGCGCCTCGGCGCGGATACGCGCCGTCTCCTCAAACAGTGCCCGGCCCTCTAAATTGCTGTGCGCTTCGACCTCAATTTTTTTGGAAACACCAAAGCGGTCGCGCAGGAACTGCTCAGCCTTTTTTGCGTTCTGTAAAATATTATCCTTGCCATTGGCCTTGAGTCGGATGATCACAGCTTCGTCCGTGACCTCATAGCCCGCACCGGCCAAAATGGCAGCCGAGGGCGAGAAAGCGCGGATGAATACCTGCGCCAGATCGCGGAAATCCATATTGGGCAATTCCGAGGCCGGATACCGCACGAAAAGTTCCAGCTTCTTCAGTCCGTATTGCTTTTCTACGGCCTGACAGAGCGACTGAAGCTGCTTTTCTGCAAGATAGTGCTCCGCCTGCGCGTCCAGACGGATGGTTCGTGTTTCCCGGTCAAGTTCTGCGTGGACGACGGCAAGGCGTCCGAGCGCCTCCACCAGATCCTCCGGCAGCGGGAAGCCCGGAAACAGCGCAGGGAAATAAACTTCATTCATATGTTCAAGCTTCCTGTCTGAAATTCACGTTATGTCTTTGTTCGCCTGCGCTTCAGCTGCGGCTTCTCTTCCCGCGTCAGATCTGCAAGCGTGTAGCTGCACAGATACGCGGCGATGACCTGATCAAGCCCCTGCCACAGCGGGAGCGTCCGGCAGTTGACCGCGTTTTCGCACTGCTGCCCGCGCTCCAGACACGTGACCGGGGCCAGCGTCCCCTCGGTCAGGGACAATACCTCAAACGCGGTATACTCCTTCGCCGGTTTGGACAGGCGGTAGCCGCCGCCCTTGCCGCGCACGGCGTCGAGCAGCTTCGCCTTGCTCAGCACGGCCAGAATGCTTTCCAGATACTTTTCGGAGATCCCCTGCCGCGCCGCGATGGTCTGCAGCGGGATATAGCCCTCCTCCGCATGCTCAGCCAGATCGATCATTACGCGCAGGGCGTAGCGGCCCTTGCTGGAAATCATCATCGTGCGGTCCC
>ERZ827469.1457-NODE-1457-length-21131-cov-3.423467_pt1 | contig 21131 bp, 19 predicted proteins | sample MGYA00519917_ERZ827469 | MGnify/ENA primary metagenome ERZ827469 (study PRJEB31778, sample SAMEA3449314) | human gut metagenome | biome: human gut; feature: human-associated habitat; material: faeces | place: United Kingdom | collected 2010/2012 ... | reverse complement strand
GTCACACTTGCAACAAATCTTGTATACAGCGAATATTTCAGCAACCAGACAGGCAATAAAGTATATTTAAAGCCGGAGAATATGCAGTTTACCGGGGCATATAAGGTCAGAGGAGCATATTATAAGATCAGTACCCTGTCTGATGAAGAAAGAGAGAAAGGACTGATTACAGCATCAGCCGGAAATCATGCACAGGGAGTTGCCTATGCCGCAAAATGCTATGGAGTCAAGGCTACGATTGTCATGCCGACAACAACACCGCTGATCAAAGTGAACCGCACAAAGGGTTATGGAGCAGAAGTGGTATTATATGGTGACGTCTATGATGAGGCTTGTGCAAAGGCATATGAATTGGCGGAAGAAAAAGGATATACCTTTATCCATCCGTTTGATGATTTAGCAGTCGCTACCGGTCAGGGCAGCATTGCCATGGAGATTTTTAAGGAACTTCCGTTAGTAGAATATATCTTAGTTCCGATCGGCGGAGGCGGACTGGCTACCGGCGTTTCCACACTTGCAAAACTTTTGAATCCTAAGATCAAGGTCATCGGCGTAGAGCCGGCAGGTGCAAGCTGTATGCAGGCATCCTTAAAATCAGGAAAAGTAACTACACTTCCGAATGTGAATACCATTGCGGATGGTACAGCCGTAAAGACACCGGGAGAAAAGATTTTCCCATATATCCAGAAAAACTTAGACGACATCATTACCGTAGAGGATGATGAATTGGTTGTTGCATTCTTAGACATGGTTGAAAATCACAAGATGGTGATTGAAAATTCCGGCCTGCTGACCGTAGCTGCCTTAAAGCATTTAAATGTCAAAGAAAAACGTGTCGTATCTATTTTAAGCGGCGGCAATATGGATGTCATTACGATGTCCTCTGTGGTTCAGCAGGGACTGATCTTCCGCGACCGTATCTTTACAGTATCTGTGCTGCTGCCGGATAAACCAGGAGAACTTTCAAGGGTAGCAGATACGATTGCAAAAGAACAGGGAAATGTTATCAAGTTAGAGCATAACCAGTTTGTTTCTATTAACAGAAGTGCAGCCGTAGAGCTTCGTATTACGCTAGAGGCATTTGGAACAGACCATAAGAACCAGATTATGAAGGCGTTGGAGAAGAACGGATATAAGCCGAAGCTGGTAAGAACAAATCTGTAAATAAATATGAAGCGAAACTAGAAAGTGTCAGGAATGAGACAGACAAGGCGTTACATGAGGTAGCGCCTTTTTCTATACACATGGTCAATAGTGTATGAAAATCAGACAAAAAATTACATTTTTTGGTAAAAAAACTGCCAAAATAATTGAAATATAGGAAAAGTGGGAGTATATTAAATAAGTATCAGGTACAAACGAAAGACAAGAGGAAGTTATGAAATGTTATATGAAATAGGCGATAAAGTTTTGGATGAGTGGGTCATTACCAGAACGATTGGAGAGGGAAGTTATGGAAAAGTAGTGGAGATCGAACGCAATGAGTTCGGTTTGTCTATGAAATCAGCTCTAAAGATTATATCTATCCCCGGAAATAACAGCGAATTAAAAGCAGTTATGGGAGAGGGAGTCGATAACAAAAGTATCACATCTTATTTCTATGGATTCGTAGAAGAAATTATCAAAGAGATCGCAATTATGTCCGAGCTTAAGGGGCATACCAATATTGTTACCTATGAAGATCATCGTGTTATACCACATCAGGATCATATCGGCTGGGATATTCTTATCAGGATGGAATTACTGACATCTCTTTTAGATTATTCAGAGGAACATGAAATTACAGAACAGACAGTGATCAAATTAGGAACCGATATTCTTACGGCATTAGAAGTGTGTCAGAAGTACCATGTTGTACACCGTGACATTAAACCAGAAAATATTTTTGTTTCAGCAACCGGAGATTTCAAACTGGGAGATTTCGGAATTGCAAGAACCATTGAAAAGACAACATTTGGAATGTCAAAAAAAGGGACTTATCCTTATATGGCACCGGAGATTTATCAGGGCAAAGAAAGCGATATCTTAGTAGATATGTATTCTTTAGGACTGGTCATGTACCGGATGTTAAATGACAACCGTCTGCCGTTTTTCCCGGAATACCCGAAAAAGGTAACTTATGTAGACAGAGAAAATGCGTTATATCGTCGGATACAGGGAGAGACATTTCCGAAACCTCGTCATGGAAGCAAAGAGCTTGGAAATATTGTGATGAAGTCCTGTCAGTATCAAAAAGAAGACAGATATGGCAGTATTTTTCAAATGAAAGAAGCATTAGAGCATTTAAATGGCAATACCAGTAAGAATCTGAATCGGATATATGGAATGACAGATGCTAAAAAAAGACAGGTCCGACAACGGGAAGAAGGTACCGTAGGTCTTTTTGAGCAGAATTTTGAAAAAAGAAAGCAACAGGAAGAGAGGAGGGATATTACAGAACCGGTCATCGAAAAAGAACAGACGCAGACTCCAAAGAAAAAGAATCGGGTGTTGTTATATGTGCTGATCGCTGTCTTAGCAGTAGGATTTTTAGGTGTGATGACAGCAGTATTTATCAAAATAAAAAGTATTGTTCCAATGAAAAATACAGAAAAAGAACAGACGCAAACAGAGGAAAGCAACAATAAAAAAGCAGATTCTAAGAAACAACAGAAAAAGAAAGAGAAAAAGACAGAGAATACGAAAGAGGATACAACAGAACAGACGCAGGAAGAGGGTACAAAAGACAGTAAACAGGAGAATGTTGATGATAGCAGTGATGAAATAGAGCAGGAAGTGCCAAAAATAAAGGCACAGGATAAAACATCAGATACTTCACCGGCACAGGAAGTTCCGCAGACCTCAGAACCGTCACAGACAGCGGAAACACCACAGGCTGTAGAGACACCGCAGGCATCCGAGCCACAGCAAACGCCGGAAACACCGCAGACATCACAGGAACCTGAACAGAAAGAGAATAACATGTTGATCGATGGGGCAGATAGTGAGAAAAAACCGGAAATCAATATTGATGGAGCTGAGTGATGATAAAAACAGGGAGGAAGCAATGAAAAAGATACAGAGGAGTATAATTTTTGTAATAGGAATTTTACTATGGGTTATGCAGGGGCAGTCCGTATTTGCAGCAGGCAGTGCAGAATTGTTGAGCGGTACAATTGCAAATACAACGATCAGTTATCGGTTGACAGCGGATGGAACACTGACGATTTACAGCGATAATATCGAAAAAATGCCGAATTATACTGTAAACAGTACAGTGCCATGGGCAGCACAGAAAGATAAGATCAAAAAAGTACAGATCAACTCTTATTTGAAAAATATTGGAGATTATGCATTTTACGGATGCAATTCCTTAGAAAGTGTTGTGATACAGGATTCAAAACTGACAGAAATCGGAATTGCGGCGTTTAAAAACTGTACGAATTTAAAGACGATCAATATTCCGGAAACAGTAAAGGTAATCGGTACGATGGGATTTGCAAACTGTAACAGTCTGCAAAGTACAAAGAAAAGTCCGGTAAATATTCCAAAGGGTAATACAGAGATCATGGATTTTGCATTTGCAGGATGCAAATCCATGCAGTATATCAAGATTCCGGCAAGCGTGGAGATGATCGGGAATTGTGCTTTTTTTGAATGTGATTTTTTATCTGAGATAGAGATTGAAGAGGGACAGTTACAAGAAATTGGAGATTATGCTTTTACGGATTGTGAGATGGAAAGCATTGTAATTCCAACAAAGACGGGAAAAATCGGAGAATATGCATTTTCTGATTGCAAGCGGCTTGAAAAAATATGGTTTCTATATGCGAATGGAACAGATACACAGGATATTGCAGACAATATGCTGCAGGGAAGTTCACATGTCAATGCTTTGTATGTATACAGCGGGAAGAGTTATGAAAGCTGGGCAAAAAACAATGGTCTTTCCGATAAAATTACCTATATCCACAATATGTCCGGTGATAACAGCAATTACAAGGTATATTTAGGTGGAATTCCATACGGACAGTACAGTGCCGTATACAATGGACAGCAGATCAAACCGGCAGTGAAATTATATTATAGTGGAAAAGAGGTCAGTGCAGCAGATTATTCTGTTGCTTACAGTAATAATGTTAATGCCGGAAATCAGGCAGCAATACAGATCGTTGGGAAAAATGCCTACTATGGAAAAATGAGTTTGAAATTTACCATAAAGCAATATTCCTTAACCTCAAACTGCAAAATCAGTGATGTACAGAATCAGTCCTATACCGGATATGCGATCACACCGAAGATCAGTGTCATGTGCGGAAACCGTACGTTAAAAGAAAATACGGATTATACCGTGGAATACAGCAATAATAAAGAAGCAGGAGATCAGAAGGCTGTCATTACGGTAAAAGGAAAAGGCAACTATACAGGAGTGTTACAAAAGAAATTTTCAATCGTAAAAAAATCCATAGCAGGTGCTAAGATTCAGATCCATGATAAAGGCATCTATAAAAAAGGAAAAAAAGTCAAGCCAAGGGTGACGGTTACTTATCGGAATCAAACATTACAGGCAGGCAGAGATTATAAACTGAGTTATTCTAACAATAAAAAAGTATCGAAAAAGGCAGTTGTAAAACTTCAGGGAATCGGAATGTACAGCGGAACGCTGCAAAAGAAGTTTACGATCTATCCGCCAAAAGCCAATCTGGTCGTAACGAAAAAGAGTATTAAGGTAAAGAACTGGGAGAAAGATAAAGGTTTTACAATTTTATACAAATACAAAGTGGATAAAGGAAAATACTGTAAAAAGCCTGTAAATGGAAATGGACTGGCAAAGGCCTTAAAGAAACATAAAGGACATAAGATCACCATCAAGGCAGCATTAAAATGCAATGGAATCACAGGAGCTTATTCCCAGGGGAAAAAGTTGAAATGGAAATAAAGAGGGAGAGTGAAGTATGAAGAAAAGAGCAGTCATCTGGAGCAGTTTTATGGTAGTTATGCTGTTTGGTGTCTTTACGATGTTTGTAAAGGCACAGACAACAACAACCTATTATCTGAATAACAGGAATGAATTATTTCAGGGAGCACCGGCAAACAGTAACTGTGGTGAAATAGCAGCCTGTATCAAGACAACGACAGGGATTACAGGCAGTAACATCAGTTATAATGCAAGCAAAGATCAGGTAACGGTCAATGGCCTGAATGCAAAAGAATTAAGAATCTATGCATCGAAATTTTATCTTGCCGGAAGTGAAAGTAAGGCAGATAAATTAGTATTGAATATGAGAACCGATGTGGATGGAGCAGGTGGAGTAGCATTTTTAGTACCGGCCAATGGCTTAAAGTGTAAATACAGTTGGAAGTTAGCTTCGAATATGGAATATAAGAATAACAGATTAATGAAAAATGCATTGCAGATTTCAGCAAGTTCCGCAACAATCTATGCAGCAGGTACCGGAAATACGACACAGTTAAAAGCGCAGACAATTGGAAATTCCACACAGGTTGTATGGAAGAGCAGCAATACAAATATTGCAACTGTCAGCAACACAGGGCTTGTAACAGGAAAGTCGAAAGGACAGGTTCAGATTACGGCAACAGCGAATGGAACGACCTGTATCTGTAATGTAAATGTGATCGCACCAAGGGTAACGGTTTCTATGTCTAATGCATCGATTTATGCAGCGGGAAGCAGGAGCTCGTTTACGTTGACGGCAACTGTGAATGGAACAAATAAGGATGCGGTAACCTGGTCGAGCAGTAATACGGGAGTAGCGAGAGTCACAAACGGTGTTGTGCAGGGAACCGGGGCAGGAAATGCAACGATCACAGCAAGTTTTGCCGGAAGTAAGGCAACCTGTAGTGTAAACGTTATGAGACAGACCATTTCGATGTCAGGCGGAAATCCGATTTATGCCAAAGGAACCGGAAGCAGTACACAACTGACGGCAACCGTCAATGGAACCGTTGGAAATGATGCAGTGGCATGGACTTCCGGTAATACGAATATTGCAAAAGTCAGTGGTGGAAAAGTTACAGGTGTTGGAGCCGGAACTGTAACGATTACGGCAACGTCAAATGGTGTCAGCACATCTAAGAGTATCCAGGTAAAGGAGCCGACGATCAAACTGGATCGGGAAACTGCAAATATTTATCCTCCTGCAACAAAAACCGTTACATTTACGGTCACTGTGAATGGAGTGCAGGGAAACAGTGGTGTAACCTGGAGATCCGGAAATACAAAGGTAGCAACCGTAAGTAATGGAAAGGTCACTGCAGTAGGTAAGGGAACGGCAACGATCACAGCTAAGGCAAATGGAAAATTAGCAAAGGCAAAAGTTACGGTAAAAGACCCATATGCAAATGTGAGTCCAACGTCCGGTACGATAAAGGTAGGAAAAACTTTACAGCTTACAACGAATTATGCACCGGCATCAACCGGCACACCAAGTTACTCAAGCAGTAATAAAAAGGTAGCAACCGTAGATTCCAAAGGTGTAGTAAAAGGAGTAAAAGCAGGAACGGCAACGATCACAGTCAAGGTCAATGGTGTTACTGCAAAAGCTGAAATTACTGTAAAGTAAGTGAAAGTGGGAGAAAAAGAGGATGTTTGAACTGGCAATATACTCTTGGAAAAGATGTAAGAGGCTTGTCTTAAATAAAGAGAACAAAGGCAAAGAGCAGATCTGCCTTAGCAGGACAGAATATAAAATCCATGAAGATGTTATTTTGGAGTTAAAACAGGAGGGACCAGAGGCAATGTTATCTATTGCATCTGGTCAGAACCTGGTGTCAGACGGAGAACTGGTATTTGAATATGCTTTAGGAGAAGAAAATGTTTTTTCCGTGTTTACCGGATATGGTCAGGAACTGGTCATTTTAGTGAATAAAAGAGAAAGTGTTATTGCACCATTACAGAAGTATTATTCTTCTATGGTGGGAAAACTCCGTACAGGTGTTGCGGCAGATAATGATTTTGTGATAGATCATCCATTGGTATCGGGACATCACATGGAGATAAGCTGTGAAGAGGGGGTATGGTATCTCTATGACAGTAGTTCGAATGGAACTTATGTAAATGGTGAGAGAGTGGAGAAACGATGTCGGCTGAGTGGAGGAGAGATCATAGATCTTTTTGCGGCACGGATCGTATTTGGGATTACTTTTTGTGCAGTAATAAAACAAAAAGAGCAGTCTCTTGAGACAAGTCCAAAGCTCATTCCTTTTTCAGGAGAGGGCAATGACTGGGGTCATGCTGTTGCAGAAAACAGATTTTTTCACCGTTCCCCGCGAAAGCTAAAAGCTCCGCAGATGAGTGTGGTTGCCATTGAACATCCTCCTGTCAGACAGGTAGTAGAAAAGAAACCGCTTTTTATGGTGATCGGACCATCATTTACGATGATGATACCGATGGTTTTAGGGAGTATGTTAGCTGTGTACAGTTATAAATCCTCAGGCAGCAGTACCGGAATCATGATGTATACAGGAATCATTACAGCATGTTCTTCTGCTTTGATAGGAGTGATCTGGGCGTTGATCAATATGCGATATACAAATAAAAGCATATTGGAAAATGAGAAAAGACGCACAGAAAGTTATTTAGGATACATAGAAAAACAGAGGAATAGAATCTATGCATTAAAAGAAGAATTACGACAGAGCATGATACAGATGTATCCTGACACAAAGCAATGCCTACAGTATAGTGTTCAGGCAAAAGAATTATGGACAAGAAACCGGGAACATGAGGATTTTTTAACAGAACGAATTGGTCTTGGAGCAGGGGATATTTCAAACTATATCGAGATACCAAAGGAGCGTTTTGAGGTAGTAGAGGATGAATTAAACCAAAAACCATATCAGTTAAAAAAAGAAGAGGCAATACTTCCGGGGATTCCTAAAACGATCGATCTTTCTAAGGAAGGAATCGTAGGAATTGTAGGAACTAAGGAAGCAACTTTGAATATTGCAAGGATTCTGATCACACAGATAGCTGCCAATAACTGTTATACAGATGTACGGCTGGCATTTGTATATGATGAAAATAAGACGGACGAATGGAAACGCTATGGAATGCTGCCACATGTCTGGTCTGCCAGCTATCAGGTCAGATATATGGCATCTGATCCCATAGAGGCAGAAGAAGTTTTTCTATTATTAGAAGAACAGTTAAAGGAACGTGAGGTTCAGGCGTGGGAGCAGAAAGAGAAGTTTGAGATACCGGTCATCCTGTTTGTTTCAGATGTTTCGCTGTTAGAGGGAGCATCCATTCAAAGATATATATCGTCAGATGCATCCAGGTATCACTTTACGATAGTAATCCTAGCAGACAGTTATGAAAAACTACCAAACCAATGCTCTTATGTGATAGAGGACACAGAGACATTTCAGGGAGTGCATCTATTAAAAACAGATACTTATGATCCGGTGCAGTTTGATGAAGCTAAAGAAAGTGAAACAGAAGAATTTGTAAAAGAGTTAGCGGTGATCCGTGTCAATGAGGAAGAAGAAATGGGTGAATTGCCGGAATGTCTGACATTTTTTGAAATGTATGGGATACATACACTCGAAGAATTAAAAGCAGCAGAACGATGGAAAACGCATCGGACGGAGCAAAGCCTGAAAGCAGTCATTGGACAAAAGGCAGGTTGTAAAGACTGTATCTTAGATGTGCATGAGAAGTATCATGGACCACACGGACTGATCGCAGGAACTACCGGTTCCGGAAAATCGGAGACGCTTCAGACCTATATTCTGTCTCTTGCCGTCAATTACAGCCCGGATGATGTTGGATTTTTTATCATCGACTATAAGGGCGGTGGCATGGCAAATCTGTTTGAAGGTTTACCACATATGATTGGGGCAATTTCTAATCTGTCCGGAAATGAAATCCATCGTGCAATGGTTTCTATTAAAACCGCAGGAGACAGACGGTGTTTAATCTTGCCGGAGTCAATAATATTAACAGTTACACGAAGTTAGTACGTTCAGGAGAAGCGGAATTACCGGTTCCGCATTTATTTATTGTAGTGGATGAATTTGCAGAATTAAAAAGAGAACAGCCGGAGTTCATGAAGGAACTGATCAGTGTGGCACAGGTAGGAAGAAGTCTTGGAGTGCATTTGATCTTAGCAACGCAGAAACCGGCAGGAACGGTAGATGAAAATATCTGGTCTAATTCTAAATTCAAATTGTGTTTAAGAGTACAGGATAAGCAGGATAGTAAAGAAATGCTTCATAAAGAAGACGCAGCGTTCATAACGCAGACCGGGCGTGGTTATCTTCAGGTCGGAAATGATGAACTCTATGAACTTTTCCAGTCAGGCTGGAGCGGAGCTGAGTATATCAAAGACAGTCAGGTCAGACAGGATTCAGAAGCTGCTATTTTAACGATGACAGGAGGGATTCTGTTAAAGAAACCAAAACAGAAGAAAGAAAAAGAAACGGCACAGGTCATCACACAGTTAGATGCTGTCCGGGACGTATTAGCTAAGATTGCAAAAGCAGAGGGATATGATAGGGATTACAGTTTGTGGATACCTCCGATCAAAAATCCACTGTTTTTAGATGAAATAGGAGAGGCTAGGAAAGAACAGGATAAGGATTTCAGACTGAATGTGATCGTTGGAATGTATGATGATCCACAGAACCAGAAACAACAGCCGGTCATTGTGGATTTTGCAGCACAGGGACATTTAGCAGTATTTGGTACGATATCCAGTGGAAAAAGTACATTTATGCAGACCTTAGCAGGTGCATTGATCAGAAAGTATACGGCAAAAGAACTGAATCTTTACATGATAGATTTTAGTAACAAGGCATTAAAATGTTTTGAAAATGCACCACAGACAGGTGGAGTAGTCTGTGAAGATGAACCGGATCGTTTAAAGAAATTATTTTATATGTTGAATAAAAAGATAGCAGAGCGGAAAAAGCAGTTAGAAGGGATCAGCTATTCGGCTTATATCCGGTCAAAAGGTAAAAATATGCCGGCAATTCTGGTGTTATTAGATAACTACAATGGTTTTCGTGAGAAAACGGATGACTGTTATGAGGCCGATATGATAAAACTTGCACACGATGGCATGGCATATGGAATTTTTCTTGCTATTACGGCAAATAACATGGGTAGCAATGGACTGCCTAACCGATTGGCAGACAGTATTCCAACAACATTGGCATTGGTGATGAATGACCGTTATCAGTATTCGGAAGTGCTTCGCACCGGACGCATTGATATTACACCGGAGGAGCAGTTAAAAGGAAGAGGACTGGTAAAAGTGGAAGATTCCATTCTGGAATTTCAGACAGCATTAGTCGAAAATGAAACCGATGAGATGGAACGAATGTTAAAGATTAGAGCAACTTGTGAACGGTTGAAAGCAGCATGGAACGCACCGCTTGCCGTACCGATTCCGATGATTCCTAAAAATCCGGTCTGGAGTGAGTTTGAGGATTTAGAGGAAGTGCGGGCTATGTCAGATACAACAGACCTGCTTCCATTTGCTTATGATGAAAAAAGTGCTGAAATCTATGGTGTGGATCTGCGAAGAACATTCTGCTATCTTGTTTCCGGCAAAGCAAGAACCGGTAAAAAGAATATGTTGAAAATATTAGGCAGTTCAGCCGGAATGTTACATGCCCGCAGAGTGATCATTGAGCATACGGGAAATGAATTCATGCAGTATGCAAAGAGTATAGGTGCAGAATATCTGCATACACAGCAGGAACAGGCGCAGTTCTTTAGAGATCTGCTTCCAACATTTGCAGAGAGAAACCGTGTCAAAAACCGCATGAAGGAAGAAGGAGAAGAAGAAAGTACGATTTATCAGCAGATGAAAAAGTATGAGACTATTTTTGTCTTTATTGCTGATCTGCATGAGTTCATGGAATCTGTTTACCAACCGGAACAGGATGTTATAAAAATCGGACCATTTGTAGAAAACGTTATGGAAAAAGGAAGTCTGCATAATATTTATTTTATTGCAGCAGTGGATACAAAAGATATTTCTTCCATGCGGGGAAGCCGTGCGTATGAAGCAATGACTTCGTATCATACAGGAATACAACTTGGAGGAAATGCAATGGAAGCTGCATATTTTGATTTTTCACATCTGACCTATACGGAACAGAATAAAGGGTATAAAGCCGGTATAGGAATGATACCGCGTGATAACGATGAGAGTGGTGTGGAAAAAGTGATCATTCCACAATACAGAAAGAGAGATGTATGAAATGTTAAAGCTCAGAGTGCAGATTCCGGACATAGGAAAAGAATATGATGTGCAGTGTAATGAAAAAGCATATGTAGAAGATATGCTACAGGATATATTGGATTTGATCTGCAGAAAGGAAAGCCTGCAGGTGGAAAAAGAAGAAAAACTGGCAGTTTATAGTATACAAAAGGGGAGCTTTTTAAAGAAAAGTAGGACCTTAGAAGAACACAGGGTGCAAAGCGGAGAGAACATTATGATTTTATAGGAGGGTGAGAATGGCAAAGATAAAGGTTGATACAACTGCGTTAGAGAAAAAATTAGGAACAATGAATGACAAAATTAATGCTATAAAAGAAAGCATCGATGATATTGATAAAGAGATGCAGAAAGTAGAAAAATACTGGAAGGGGGATGCCAGTAAACTGTTTTTATTAAACTATGCAAAGACAGATATTTCTTTAGGTTCGATGATGGATATCCTGACGGAAAGTAAAAACGAAATGCAGGAAATCTGTAAAAAATATAATAACTGTGAACAAAGTGTCGGAGATATGATTAAAGGGATGAATATGGAGGGATGAAAGAATGAGTAAAAAAATCAAAGCAGATATGGGAAAGTTAGAAGAAATCCAAACGATTCTAGAGACCAATGCAAAAAAGATTACTCATAATATTACACGGATAGGGGAACTGCATAAGGAAATAGATGTCTGCTGGGAAAGTCAAATGTGGGATTCCTGCTATAAGACATATTGTGATCTGAAAAAAGAGTTAGAAGAAAATGCAAAAGAATATGAGGAATATCCGAAAAAATTGAAAGCATGTATAGAAGGATATCAGGAAACAGAAGAAGCTATCGAGTCATTGAGTCAGGAATTGCCGGCAAATGTTTTAAAGTAACAGAGAAAAAGCGGGGACAATACAAATGGCGGAATTATATGTAGATACAGAAGGATTATTTGAGGCTGTTGGAGAGTTTGATCAGGAAATCAAAATGTGTGATCAATGTATACAGGCATTAGAAGAATGTGAGCGGGCAATACAGCGGCTGGCAGATTCAGAGCAGTATCAGGAAGATATACATAAGCTGCAAAGAAAGATAGAAGTTCTGAGAAAATGTCGGGAAAATTTCAGGCAGGCACAGACAACGTTAAATGACATACGAAGATGCTATGAGCAGGTGGAGCAACAGCCATATGAACCTGATCTGGAAAAACTGTTCTTAGCAAGTCTTGGTTCATTTGGATCATTGGGAAGTAATACGGCAGGAATTGTACAGATGTTCCAAAATGGAGTCGATAAAAAGACCCTGATCGGGATGACGAAGAGGCTGATAAAAAATTTTGGAAATCTTGCAGATGAGGCATATAAAGAGAATCCGGATTGGAAAAGGGTTTTTCGTGGAAAATATGAGATTGCAACGAAAGGAGAAGAAACCTGGATTAAAAAATATGGAAAAGGTTACAAATTTTCTTCGGAAAAAAATGTAGGAGAAAATATAAAAGTTGGAACAAACTGGGCAGGAGTAGCTTTTTCCGGGATTTTGAATGCCATTGATAACTATGAAGAATTTGGAACAACAAAATCCAAACGCTTTTGGGAAGAGACGTTGTTGGAAACAGCATTTGAAGTTATGGAAGATATAACGGTAAGAGCAGTGGTGTCAGCTGCACTAACAGCAATATGCGGAGGAGCAACGGTAGTAGCCATATCAGCAGTGACGGTAGGAGTTATATGGGCAATAGATGTAGTTGAGGGTTATCGTTGGGAAAGAAAGTCTGGGGAACCTAAACGGGCAGCAGAAGCGGTAACAGATAGAATTTTAGATGACATAGAGTCTAAGAAAAAAAAGGAGAATAAACGATGGAAAATTTGAAAGCAATCATCGTATTCCTGCTGTTTTGGTCAATAGCAATATGGTGTGTAAGAGTGGTTAAACGAAAACACAAGAAACAAATCATGAAATTTAGCGAAGAGTTGCCGGAGATGGAATTGGTTACAGATGAAGAGGAGAGAAAATACATCTATCAATCAATAAATGGTTCTGGAAAATTTTTGACGATTCTTATAGTGTTTGTATTTTTATTTAATTTATGGATAATGGCAGATGAAATGAAAATCATATGGAAACAATGGATGAATGGGTTGGAATTAGATTTTTGGACATTTTCAGGTTTTGGCATAATGGATTGGATTATTGCGGAATATCTTAGCACTAAAATAGAGCGAAAACGCATATGTGAAAGTGGAGTGGTAAAAAAGAAAATTGTTCATATAAAGTCATATGAAAAGTTTGATTATGGATGGCCAGAGGGTGTGATTGATGGAAAAGAGAGAGAATTAAGAATTGATCTTAGTCCGGATGCGGAAAAGCCATTTAAACGAGATGGAGATATGGCAATGCTGGTATGGTTAGAAAATGGGGAGAATAGCTTATTGCCTCGAATGAAGCCGAAAGATGAAAGCAATAAAAAGTAATCAGAGAAAAATAAAGAAGAAATTGTATAAAACAGTTATGCAGCAGGGAGGAAGAAAATGTTAGCACAGGATAAATATCAGGCAGTTACAAATGAGATAGAAGAAATACAAGAAGTAAGAAAAAAAGTTGATGATATGCGTGTGAAGTTTGAGAAGATCAAAGAGAAAATAGAAAATAATTGGAGTGGGGAAAATAAGGATTCATATATAAGAAAAATAAATATTATTCATGAAAGCCTGCAACCGATCCCAAAAGAGTTAGATGACCTTGTAAAAAGTTTGAAAAGCACAGCAGAATCAGAATATAAAAAGGATCTTGCAAAAGAGGAAAAACAATAACCTATCGTGTTGGAGTATATACGATACTATTCGTTGAGCTATTCATGCATCCGATACATAATTTTTTTGTATGATGTCGGAGTTTGAATATAGATAATTCTTGTAAAAGAAAATATACAGGAGAGGAGGAGTTATAGAATGGCAGCTTTTTCAGTAACAACAGCTGAAATGACAAAAAAGATTTCTGATTTAAGAGCAAAGAATCAGTCATTAAAGCAGCAGGTTTCAAAGATGAAAGAGAGTAAGGATGAGCTGAATACTACATGGGATGGAAATGCCAAAAAGAATTTTAGCTCAGCAGTAGAAAGTGATGCTGTACAGATGAATAATTTCAGTTCATTAATTGAACAGTATTGCGCTGCACTCGAAACCATTATTAGCAGATATGAAACCACAGAAGCAAATAATGCGAGCACTGTAGCAAAACGTACATATTAAAGGGGAGGGAAGAGAATGGATATCAACCTGAAAGTATCACCGGCAGAATTGGAAGCAAAAGCAACTGATTTTAAAGGCGTTATGTCACAGATAAAAACATTAACAGATGACATGATGGCAGACGTTACCGGATTATCAAGTACATGGACAGGAGATGCATCTGCTGCATATATTAGTAAATTCAAAAAATTGCAGACAGATATGGATACCATGGGACGCATGATCAATGAACATGTAACAAATTTAACGAACATGGCAAAAGATTATACGTCAACAGAAAGTTCTAATGCATCTGCAACAGATGTATTATCAGGAAATGTAATTTCCTAACAAATAGCAGTCTCTATTGTGGTCAAATGCAATAGAGACTGTACTTATGGAGAAAAGCAGGAGGAAAAAATGAAGAATTTATTACCATTAGGAAGTGTTGTACGACTAAATAAAGGGGAGTTAAAAATTATGATCATTAGCAGACTGCCTTTGTATAACAATGAGGGAACTATAGGATATTTTGATTATGCGGCATGTGTCTATCCAACAGGACAGGCAGATCAGCAGGTACATTTTTTTAATGAAGAAGATATTGCAGAAGTATTTTTCGAGGGCTATAGAGATGAATTAGAAGAAAAATTTTGTGAAAAGTATCAGGAAATGGTCGATAAGATACCGTATCCACGATTACATATTGTATACGACGAATAGTGGGTATGGTAATAGTATATCTGCTGAGAAAGAATGAGTGTTAAAATTATTAGGGGGAAGAGAGATATGCCAGAATTGAGTGTAGATACAAAAGAATTATTTGAAGCAGCAGAAGAAATGAAAAAATTGCTTTATCAGTGTGATAGTGTGACACAAGAACTTGATCAGGTAATATCCTGCTTTCATTATCAGATAAATTCTGATGGATATGACAGGGAAGTTAATGGGCTCATTACACAGTCAACAAATTTGAAAAGCACTAGAGAAAATTTAGCATCAGCAGCTAATACATTACAACAGATTGCAGAGTGCTATGAGAAAGTTGCATCATATACAAATATTGTGGATATGTATGTATCAGATTTTAAAGATAATTATATAGAAAATTTTTTCCCAGAGGTACGCGATGCAATACTTGGTAATTTAGGGAAAGGTATGAAAGAACTTGCAAGAATTATTAATATCAGTACAGTTACCGTACAAAGTGAAGGAGAGAATGCTTTTTTAATCCTAGATCCTAAAACTCTCTCAAAAACAGAGGTGGTATCAAAATATGGAGCAGCGGTTTCAAAAACGCTTGGAGTTTTAATACCAGTTGTTGGAACTGTGATGGATTTTATTTCATTAAAAAAAGCAGGAGAAAGTACAGAAGATGCATTCATTAAAGCAAATGTACATACTGTTATAGGTATAGCAGGTGGAAAGGTAGGGACAGTAATTGGAACGTGTGTAGCATCTAAATTTGCACACTCAGAGACAACAGGGATAGTAGCAGGCACTGTAATGGGCATTCCAATCGGATTAATAATTACTACTTGGGGAGATATGAAGTTTGATAAATGGTATGAGGAACAGAAAGAACAGTGGGAAGAGAAGAAAGAAAGAGAACAAGAAATAAATCCATATGTAATATTAGAGTAAAGGAGTCGTCATGGAAGTAAAAATGCCTTATGTAAAACGAATGGGTCTTGGTGGCATAATGCTAGAAGTGATCATGGTAGGTTGTTTTTGGTTGCTTTTGGCTGATTTTAAGATAGGGATGGTAATGGGAACAATCGTTACTGCAAGCGTTATAATGATGTCAGTGATTGATCAGGTTATATATCATAAATATAAAATACCGATAACAAAAGAAATAGTAGAAAGAGAGCATCAGATTATTCTGTATGGTTCGGCAAGCAGGGTGGAAGTACATAATGTATGGAATATATTCAAAAAATTAGATTGGAATAGTAAAGGAGGAGTACTTTTCTTGCTGAATGAAGGAGTATATTTTCGCGAATGGAGAGAAAACAATCCATATGAAATTATGATTCCTTATAAGGATATAAAAAAGATAAGAAGGTACGTTTTTGCGTTAATGGATATAAAGATATATTACGGAGATGAAAAATGTGAAAAATTTACTGTATATCGCTCTAAAATCTGGACGAAAAAAATCCGTGAGTTCATGAAAGAAGCACAAAAAGATGAGGAGGTGTCAAAACGATGAAAGTATCTATGTCACACCTAAAGGATGGCTTGATCTGGTCAATGGTTATATTTTTTATCAGTGCACCGATCTGTCTTTGGGCAACAGGCGATATAAAAATTGCAGTTTTTGCAGGGGGAGCATATATACTGCTCATCATGATCCCGGCAACGATTGGAAATTTGGATTTTGATAAAAATATGGTGCCGGTAATCGAAAATTTAGTAAAAAAAGAACATAGGATCATTTTGTATGGTGGCGGAAGAGTCTTAAAAGCCAATCGGATATGGGAGAACCTGGCACTTGGGAAAAATGGATATATTCCGGGAGTATGGTTTGTACTTGAGAGACAGTTGTATTTTCGTGAGATGAAATTGGACAACCCCTATGAACAAAGATTTAGTTATAGGGAGATCGAAAGTGTTCAAAAATATAGTCCATTCAGCAAATATCTGATGATTCAGTTAAAAAACGGGCAATCAAGTCTGATAGAAGTGAGTCAGCGTGAACTCTGGATATCAAAAATAAATGAATGTATAAAAAGAAGTGGAAGAGAGGAAACATGTACCAGGATAACGACATCTTATGGAAAAGATTTTATGATGCATTTTTTGAGTGCATTTGCAATAGGAGTGATTATATTTGGAGCGATTTTTAGAAATAGGACATCTATGATTGTTGCCGGAGTGATTGCTGTAATTTTTGCGACAAGCTGGGCAGTTGCACAGGTCATACATGAAACATATCGGATACCTTTAATAAAAGGAGCAATCGAAGAAAAATATACCTTGTATGGAGGGGCAAGTCTGATTGGAAGAAAAAACCTGTGGAATGTTATTTCAGATAGAAAAAAGGACAAGCGAAGGGGAGGATTGTTTCTGCAAAAGCAAGGGATACAATTCTGTAACCTGACGGAAGACAGAATGGAAAAGTTTTTTAATTATGAGATTCCTTATGAGGATATAGCATCAGTCAGAACCTATATTCCAATGACAAGATTGGTGCAGATACAGTTAAAGAGTGGCGAGATAAAAATTTTTGCCGTTAACAAAAGAAAAATATGGGTCTATGAAATTGAACAGAAAATGAAAAAAGGATGGTAGGTAGAAATGGAAATATTAAAAACGACATTAATCGTAGTATTGATTTGGGGAGTTGCTATTTGGTTTGCACGATTTATGAAGCGGAAAAGTAAAGAACAAGCAAAAAAATTTGAGGCAAGAATGCCGGAAATGGAACCGGTCACAGAGGAAGAGAGGCGTTATATATGTAAAATGCTAGTGGATTATACACCAGCTAAAAATGTAGTTTTGTGGATATTGTTTTGTTTCAACTTGTTTATTGTCATAGCATTGGGTTGTGCAACAATACGTGTGGGAATCAGTGGGGATGATGGAGCATTTTTAGATGATATTTTCCTTCTTTCCGTATTTATAATCATAACATATATAGTTCATATTATGCGTCTTTTCAATATCGAATGTAAACAGCAATATGAACAGGGAGAACTGAAAAAGAGCATTGTAAAAGTACAAAGATGCGGTTCGCACAGTCAGGGCAATGCTGGTTCCTATGGAATTATTGAAGAAAGAGATACGGGAAAGACCGTCTATGTTTCTTTACGTGGAGATGAAAGCAAAATATATCGATATCAGAACATGGCAATGCTAGTCGAACGTGAAGATATGGAGTTTTACTTGATACCGACAATGGAGGCGGAAAGAGAAAGTAATCAGGAAACGAATAGTGATAGTTAGTCTTTTAGATATCATACAAAAAACAAAACAAGGTGGGGAGAAAAAATGTCAGGATTTACTGTAGATACAAAAAAGTTATTTGAGGTAGTGGGAATGTTTGATGAAATTTGCAAAGATTGTAATCAAGTCAAACAGGTTTTAGCCCAAAGTGCATGGAGAATACATAACATAGTAGGTAACGGTTCACCGTATGAACAATCTTTCAGGGAGCTGGAACAGGAGATAGAAAAATTAGAGAGATGTCAGAGAAATCTGCGCAGTGCCCAAAGAACATTGGGAGATATCAGTAATCGGTATGATGCATTAAGCCGGACGTTTGAACCGGACTTTAAGAGTCTGCTTTTTGACAATCTGAATTCATTTGGAGCCATCGGAGGAGGTTTTACCGATCTTCTGGATCTTATCATCAACGGAGGAGATTTGGAATCTATTGTAGGGTTGGCAGATACCTTGTATCAGACGATTGGTGGATTATTAGAGCAAAGGGCGAAGGATGCACCAGACTACTTAGAGGTTCTCCGAGGTGATTTTGGTGTCCCAGAACAAAGCCTAAGGAAAAGATTGCAAGAGGAGTTAAAGGAGTATAGCATTCGCAAAGCAGAGAAAGCAAGTGAGAAAATAAAAGTTGGAACGAAATGGGGAGGAGTGGCATTTACAGGAATCTTCAATGCTATTGAGAATTATGAGGAGTTTGGAACGATACACAGTAAACGTTTTTGGGAAGAGACATTGTTGGAAACGGCAGTGGATGTAACAGGAGAATCTGTTGTATCGTTAATTGTCGGTGGGTTATTGACAGCAGCGGGAATTAGTGCATCAGGAGTTGCAGTTGCAGCAGTAACAGTAGGAGTAATCTGGGCGGCTGATGTTGTGTGTGGTTATGTACAGAAAGCAAAAGGAAAAGAGTCAAAACGAATATCTGAAACCGCTTCAGATGCATTTTTAGATTTTATAAAGCAATAAAGAAAGGTAGAAAGAAATGGAAATATTAAAAACGACATTAATCGTAGTATTGATTTGGGGAGTTGCTATTTGGTTTGCACGATTTATGAAGCGGAAAAGTAAAGAACAAGCAAAAAAATTTGAGGCAAGAATGCCGGAAATGGAACCGGTCACAGAGGAAGAGAGGCGTTATATATGTAAAATGCTAGTGGATTATACACCAGCTAAAAATGTAGTTTTGTGGATATTGTTTTGTTTCAACTTGTTTATTGTCATAGCATTGGGTTGTGCAACAATACGTGTGGGAATCAGTGGGGATGATGGAGCATTTTTAGATGATATTTTCCTTCTTTCCGTATTTATAATCATAACATATATAGTTCATATTATGCGTCTTTTCAATATCGAATGTAAACAGCAATATGAACAGGGAGAACTGAAAAAGAGCATTGTAAAAGTACAAAGATGTGGTTTTCACAGTCAGGGTGGTGCTGGTTCCTATGGAATTATTGAAGAAAGAGATACGGGAAATACCGTCAGCATTTCCTTACATGGAGATGAAAGCAAAATACTTAGGTATCAGAACATGGCAATGCTAGTCGAACGTGAAGATATGGAGTTTTTCTTGCTACCGACAATGGAGGCAGACAGAGACAGCAGTAAACAGGAACAATAAAAGCAATGCTTTTATTCATAGAAAATACAAGGAGGAAAACAAAAATGAAAGTACAGGAGTTATTTCCAATAGGAAGTGTAGTCAAATTGAGAAATGGTATCAGACCACTTATGATTTTCGGTATCAAACAGACGAATTTAGAGACCAACGAGGAATATGATTACATAGGTGTTCTGTATCCGGAAGGAAATATGGGGGACAAGACGCAATTTCTATTTAATCATGAAGATATTGAGGAAGTCATCTCAAAAGGTTATACAGACGAAACATGGGAAGATTTTATAAAAAGAATGAGAGAATTTTATAAAGAAATCTAAGAAACAGAAGAAGTTGTGAAAAACGAAGGAGATAAGAGTATGAGACAGATTTGGGAGAAAGAGACAAAGTTAACAAAAGAAGAGGTGCATGAGCGGTTAGAAAAATATTTTACAGATAATAAATATATTAATGCAACAGACGAAATGGGTGTCCTCTTGTGTAATGCTTCTATGAAAAACAGATATTTTCAGATATTTTATAAAGAAGGAATCATAAGAATAGAAGGCTGGGTAAAGAAAGGAAAGAACGAACAGACAACATCCGATAAGAAAAAAGATATTTTAGGCACAGATATGCAGGCTTTTTCCAGAATGTTTTCTGATGATGGAGGAGCAGAACGAAGCTTTGAAGAAGAAAACGGCAATCATGCAGGATATGAAATGCAATTATATCTGGGCTTGCCAAAAGAGCAGCCAAGGCTGGCATGGGTAGGATTGATTCTGGCAATTATTGCAGATTTTTTGGGAAATGCAAGAGCGTGGTTTGTACTGAGTGTCGTTCTGGCAGTTGTAGCATTGTATTGTTCCGTAAAGGGCTCACGCTCCTCTAAACAGTCTGTAGCAGTACTGGGAATGGTTGTGTCCATGGTGTTTTTGTTGCGTGTAGTCAAAATTATAATAATGATTTTAATGTTTTAGACAAACTGTCAAGAAAAAACACTTGACACCATGTGTGCAGTTGTGTTAATCTATCCAAGGTGATAAATGATGGAAGAAAAAGTAACGCAGACATATCTCTATGATTTTTACGGTGAACTGCTTAACGAACACCAGAGAAGAATCTATGAGGACTTCGTGTTCAATGACCTTTCTCTT
>ERZ827469.1454-NODE-1454-length-21147-cov-3.187322_pt1 | contig 21147 bp, 21 predicted proteins | sample MGYA00519917_ERZ827469 | MGnify/ENA primary metagenome ERZ827469 (study PRJEB31778, sample SAMEA3449314) | human gut metagenome | biome: human gut; feature: human-associated habitat; material: faeces | place: United Kingdom | collected 2010/2012 ... | reverse complement strand
TCGTTTCCTGACCGTCCACGGCTTTTCCTTCCAGCTTCTCTAAACTGTTATGATAGTCATAATAATACATCCAGTTGTCAACATACCTGCCTGTACTATAATATTCCAGTTCAATGTTGCTGTAGTACGTGTCTTCCGGCTGCTCGCAATACTGATAATACTTCGCCAGATTTCCATCCTCGATATCCGCCCGGATGGCCTTTAAGATCTGCTCAATCTCCTTCTCGGAAAACATGTGCGTATTGTTAAGCCCCGTAGAAGTATACAGATCCATATATCCAGAGGTAAACCGGCACTCTGAATTTCCGATACCAAAAATCTCACGCTCCAGATTCTCCGGCTCGCTCTCCCACGCAAGGATCTGCTCTGCCGGTGTACTGTCAGCACCCCCATCCGCCTCAGGCAGTGGAAGTGCATACCGCCGCTCCACCTTGGAACCATCCTGCATATAATACAGGAACGTTGTATAATAAAATCCCGAACCGGTACGTTCTACCTCCTGATAGGCATCCTTATTTGCAATAATCTGGCGCTGCAGCTCCGTCAGTGTCGCAAGTTCTTCTCCTTTCACCTGCACCGGATAATCCAGATAGACGAACGCCGTCTCCACATCCGCCACCTCCGGCACATAGCGCTCCAGACCGAATGCATCCATTTCAAACAGGGATACAAACACCACTGTGATCACGGCAGTCGCCGCCCACTCCAGCACGCGTTTTCTGCGAAATACCTTGAAATTCTTTTCCAGCAGCATCTCTGCCCCGAAGAAAAAGAGGAAGCCCATCGCCACACTGCAAAGCAGGAGACACGGATATTTGCGCAGCTGCGGCAGATCCGTGAGCATGGATATGACCGTGACACCGACGACCAGACCTCCGCAAAGTGCTGCTCCCCAGCGGAATACCGGCTTGATGATCCCGATGCTGACCCAGTCGCCCGCCGTCTCAATCTGCCGTCTTTTATACAACTGGTAAGCCGCCACGACAAGCACAACTGCTGCCGCCGCATAGATTCCGGTGAGCGGCATGCCCGTGATCTTAATGCCGGTAATTCCATTCCCGTTCTCCGTGTAGATAAGACTGCTGCGAAGATTATTGTTCAGATAATAAAGTGGCGATAAAATGCAGCTTTTTCCCGGATTCCATGCATTCTCAATCCCGTAGCTGATGGTTTCAATCACCTTTGCAACAATAAACATGCATCCCACATACAGATAGTTGACGATCACATAATAGCATGGCATTGCAAACGCCTGCCCTGTGAACATCGCCACGAAAACCGCAAGTGAGTATGCAAAAAATGTCACACCAGCCTGTGCCAACAGCGCAGCGAACAGATACTGTATACAGGTAAACTGGTTTGCCAGGCATACGAGCACTGTGATAAAGAATGTGATGATCTCCGGCACGATCAGAAAAATGAGTCCTGACAGATAATTCGTCACATAAAGTTCCAGCCGGTTGACCGGCAACGCATGCATCATATTGGCGCTTTTTGCCGAATACAGATAGGAAAACACTGCCAGCGCCGCTGCCACTGCGAAGAAAAAGACCGGCAGAGGAGGGATCATCCGGTGTACTGCCAGCTCCACCAGCTGATACATGCGGTAGGTTGTGTCCTCGTTCCCCGTTCCATAATAGTAGTACGGACTGGCAGCCTTCTGCCACACCCATACGGGAATCACCACAAGGAGATATATCTGGTAAAGCAGCCACAGCGGCCAGAAATGCGTGAAGTTCTTCTTAAATATCGTGCGGTTAAAACAGGATGTCTTTGACTTCATAATCTGCCCCTCCCATCTCGTAGATAAATATTTCTTCCAGTGTCAGCGGCAGTACATCCACAATCGTCGGATTGCAATATGACAGTGCCGCCTCTGCTTCCTTTGGATCTCCCTTTACGATCATGGTATACACACGCCCTGTATTTGCCATGTGAAGCACCTGAAAATGTTCCGGAAGCTTCGGCATTCCGCTCTGACACGCCACCTGGATTTTCGACACACTTCCCTGCAGATCACTCAGCGAACGCTCGATCATGATTTTTCCATGATGCATGATACCGACATGGTCACACACATCCTCAAGTTCACGCAGATTGTGGGACGATACAAGCACGGTCATCTCTTTCTCTGCGACCTCCGACAATATGATGCTCCAGATCTGACGCCGCATCACAGGGTCGAGTCCGTCCACCGGTTCGTCCAGAATCAGAATATCCGGCTTGCAGCAGATGGCAAGCCAGAATGCCACCTGTTTCTGCATTCCTTTCGACAGCCGTCTGATATTGCGCTTCACATCAATATTCGGGAAAAACTCCTGCATCCGGTAAAACAGCTTTCCATCAAAAGACGGATAGATCCCCTCATAAAAACGCTTCATCTCCATCGTGTCTGCCTGCATGAAATAAAACAGTTCGTCTGGTATGTACGCGATTTTTGATTTGACCGCCTTATTCTCATATACATTTTCCCCGTCGATCTGCACCTCTCCCTGATCCGGACGGTACACCCCCGTCAGGTGGCGGATGAGTGTGGACTTTCCTGCTCCGTTCGGTCCGACCAGACCGTAGATGGCTCCCTTTTCCACGTGCATGTCCACACCGTTTAGCGCCACAAATCCGTCAAATGCCTTTTTTAATCCGTTTACCTGAATCATACCTTCTCTCCTCCCTCTGCCGCATGTTCGATCCGTGTGATCAGATCGCTCCTGCTCACTGACAGGAAACAGAGCTCCTCCACCACTTCATCGAACTCTTCCAGCAGTTCATGCTGTCTCGTATTCAGGATTTCCCTGTGCTCCGCCACAAACGTTCCCTTCCCGGCAACCGTGTATGTATATCCCTCGCTCTCCAGATCGCGATACGCTTTCTGAATCGTATTGGGATTGATCGCCAGTCCGGACGCCAGTTCGCGGACAGACGGCAGCTTCTCGTTTGCCGAAAGAGAATTTGTGATAATCAGCTTCCGAAAGCCATCCTTGATCTGTTCATAAATCGGTTTGGAGTCCCGGTAATTTAACTGAATCAAATCATAACCTCCCATCTGTACCAACTGTACTATTTGTCTTAATACAGCTACTATAGCATGGAAGGTTCCCTCATACAATAAAGATAATCCTATGAAATTATTAACTTTTATTTAACTTCGGCATCAGCCCAGATATGCACACAGGAGTTTGAAGGTGTTCTTCACGCCGTCCACATGGCTTCTCTCGTAGCCGTGCGACGCGTACACGCCCGCGCCGATCAGTCCGTGGCGCACGTCATAGCCCGCCGTCAGCGCCACATCCGCATCCGATCCGTAATGCGGGTAGACGTCCACCGCAAAGTCAAGTTCCTCGCGCTTTGCCGCCGCAATCAGTCCCGTCACGACGTCGTAGTGATACGGTCCGTGGCTGTCCTTCGCGCAGATGGACACCTGTATCTCCTCGCAGGCAAGACCGTCTCCAACGCAGCCCATGTCAACGGAAATAACCTCAGTCACACCCTCCGGAATCGAAGCGGCTCCGCCGTGTCCGACTTCCTCAAAGACGGTGATGTGCTGGTAGATCATGCGCTCCGGTGTGACATTCTCTTCTTTTAAATATCTCGCATAGCCAAGCAGGATGCCGACGCTAAGCTTATCATCCAGGAAACGGCTCTTGATGTAGCCGCTCTCTGTGACGGTCGTGCGCGGATCAAAGCAGACGATGTCTCCCGTCATGATGCCGAGTGCCTCCACGTCCTCTCTGGAATGTACCTTCTCGTCCAGCACGATCTCCGTCTCGTCAAATGTACGCTTCTTGTCATTGTAATCGCCGTTGACATGGATCGATGCATTGGCAAGCTGTAAGGTTCCCTCGTAGACCTTTTTCCCGAAGCGGGTATGGATTCTGCAGTTCTCCGCCTCGGCATTGTTGGCGTTCATTCCGCCGACCGGTGTCACGCGCAGTCTGCCGTTGGACTTGATCTCCGCTACCATGGCGCCGAGCGTGTCAATGTGTGCCTCGAGCATCACGGCATTCTTTTTGTCCTTGCCGCCAAGCGCTACCAGCACGCCGCCCTTTGTGGTCAGCTTCGGCTCATAACCGAGCTTCTGGTACGCTTTCATCACATAATCCGCCACATCTGCGGTATATCCGCTCGGGCTGTCGATTGCCAGAATCTTCTTTGTCTCCTCGACCATATATTCCACGTATTTTTTTGTCTTCATCTTTTTTCTCCTTTTCCGCTTTCTATTTGATTCTATCTACAGACCATACCTGGAGGACGATCTTATACATCCTTATTTCAGGTACAGAAATCCGCCCAGATTTCCGCGCTTTCCATGACTTGCGCGGTGGGAAAACAACAGCTTTGGATTGCAGCAGGTACAGATGTCCGTCACTGCCAGATGCTCTTTTCGCACGCCCGCCTCCTGAAAAATGATCTCGTTCGCCTTCCAGAGATCCAGCTGGTATTTTTTGTCTGCGTGAGCCATCCCGACGCTGTTCTTCTCACTCTCTGCCAGAATCTCCTGCTCATGCCCCGGAAATTCCTCCGCGAAAATATCCGCCACATCTGCGCTCACCTCATAGCAGTCCCTGCAAATGGACGGACCGATCGCGCAGACCACATCCTCTGGTCTGGTGCCGTATGCCTCCTGCATGGCAGACAGAGTGACCGCTCCCATGCGCGCCGCCGTGCCTCTCCAGCCCGAATGGCTCATTCCGATGGCGCGGTGAACGGGATCCACCAGATATAACGGCACACAGTCCGCGTAGAACGTCGACAGGACAAGTCCCGGCTCATCCGTAATCAGTCCGTCCACATCCCGGTAGTCCCGCTCTCTGGTCAGTCCTTTTCCGGCGTCCGCTGCCGTGACGCGGCGCACATTGACGGTATGTGTCTGATCCGAGCAGACAAACTGCCCCACCTCTGCCCCGAGTGCCCTCGCCAGACGATGATAATTCTCACGCACTGCCGCCTCCTCATCACCTCTGGTAAAGCTTAAATTCATCGTAGAAAAAATGTCTGTGCTGACGCCTCCGAGCCGTGTTGTAAAACAATGCTCCACGATCCCCGTACACTCCAAAAGGGGATATTTTAGCAGCAGAAGCCTGCTGCCGTCCTCATTTTCATGCCAGTCCTCCCGCAAAACCGGTTGTTCTGCTGGTTTTCTCACAAACGCTGTCAAGTCTCATCCTCCCGTCATCCCTGAAATTCAAATGCATGTTTCACAAGCCGTACTTCCCCGTCCGTTCCAAGCACCGCTGCCACATCAAAGCGGCAGGGCGTCGTCTCCCCGTATCCGTGCGTCAGGCAGTAATATTGCGCCGTTCTGCTGATGCGGCGCTGCTTCGCCCGGTCCACCGCCTCCAGCGGATCGCCCGTCTGCCCGTCTCTGCGGTATTTCACTTCCACAAACACCAGGTATCTGCCATCGCGGGCGATGATGTCGATCTCTCCCTGCCGGCATCTGAAATTGTATCCAATCAGCTCGTATCCCTGTTCCTTCAGATACTCCCCCGCCCGTCTCTCATACGCTGTTCCCGTCTGCCGCCTGTTCATCCGGTATCCTCTCTCCCTGCCTTTCGTCCGATCCATCACCACGTTCCGCCGTCCGGGTTCTTCCCGTGCCTTCTGTTACCATCACGGCATCTGTCATCTGCCTACAGTAAGCCGGATTCTTTGAGTTTTCCCTTCATGCGGTCCATATCGTCCACAAAGACGAGGATCTCCGCGACCACCTCGTAGAGTTCCGGTGGAATCGTATCCCCGATCTGAAGCCGGGATAAGGTCTCCGCCAGCTTGTTATCCTGATAAAACGGAACATCGTTTTCTTTTGCCGTCTCAATGATACGCTCCGCCACCTCGCCTTTTCCGACCGCGAGGATCTTCGGCGCCACCTCGCCCGGATTGTAGGCAACGGCGACCGCCGTCTTTTCTTTTCCTGCGATATGCCTGTTCTCCGCCATCGCCACATCCTCCCTTCAAAGAATCCTGCTTTCCTATGCTCTTACATCAAAAGAATAGCGGTGCAGGCTTCCCACCGTCGCCTTTCCTTTCTTTACGATGTTCTCCTTGAAACTGATGTCTTTTTTCTCATGTGTAACCGTGACGGAAGACTGGTAGCCCTTGCTCTTAAGGCGCTTATTCAGCACTTCCAGATGCTTTTCCACCAGATCATAGGAGGCATCATCCTCCAGATAGAAATTGGTGCGCACACTGCGGTTCTGCATCCGCACGGAGACGTCTGTGGAGCCGAGCTGCTCCATGTCCAGATGTAAAAATGCCGTCAGTTCCGCATCTGGATCGCGCAGATTCTTCCGGTTCGCATAGACATAGAGTTCCCCGTTCGCATTCTGTCCGGACATCTTTAGCGGCAGCTGCACATAATGATAAATCTGGTTCATCTGATTCATGAACTCGAGATTGCCGTGAACCTGCGATGCCGTCTGTAAAAACGTATTCTGCGTGCTTCCGGTCGCCCGAACCGCCTCCTCCATCTGGGAAAGCTGCTGTTCTAAGCGCTCATACAGCCCGCTCACCTTGTGCTCCTGCTTTAATTCCTCCGGCCGCAGCAGCCACTGCTTTTCGATCACACTGCGGAAAATGGTCTGAAATTCCTTTCCAGCAAAAAGCTTCTGCATTCCCGCGAAACCAAACTCGCCGTTCTGCGCGAGCGCTCTGCCCAGCTTCTGCAAAAACTGTTCTGCCGTCAGTTTCTCATTCAAGACCGGCTCCGCCTGCGCCGCTTCCTCCTGCACCATCAGTTTCGCCACCTCCGGTCCTTCCTCCGAGAGCGTATCCACAAAGACTTCCTCCTGCTCTCCGCCGGCAAAAAGCTCCTCGTTTCCAATCAGAGCCGGAATGTTCCGAAGCATTTTCCCCAGATGCTCAATCTGCTCCTTTGACAACAGTTCCCCGACTGTCCCCGGAGTCTCTGCCGTCCTTCCATATGTCAGTTCCGCGGTCACTCCGGCGCCTGCCTCTGCTTCTGCCGACGCTCCCTGTCCCTCTGCCACCATGGCAGCATTTTCCTGCCCCACTGCTTCCGCGATTGCTCCGGCACCTGCCTCTGCCGCCACAGATTCCTGTCCCGCTGCCGCTGCGGACGCACCGGTACCTGTCCCTGCTTCTGCCACCATGGCAGCATTTTCCTGTCCCACTGCTTCCGTGATTGCTCCGGCACCTGCCTCTGCCGCGGGCATAAAAATATCAAGCATTTTCTCATAGAGAGAAAACGCCGTCTCCGGCGGGAGCACCTCGTCCGAAAGCAGTTCCATCATATGTCCCGCTGCCAGATCCATCTCTCCCACGAGTGCCTGCCGGTCAGACAGATAATTTTCAAACTGCGCCGCCATCTCCTCCGTCACCGGGAGTCCGAGCTTCGTCATCTGCACGATGGTCTGCACATTGGCGTCCGGATTCGCGCCCACCAGCTTCGCCATGTCGAGAATGCTCTGTCTGCCGATCGACATCTGCTCCTGCATCATCGTATCCACCATCACAAGCGTCCGGTCCGTCGCAGGCACCTGTGCTGTCGAAAGCGCGTTGAGTAAAATCGGATTGCTGACATTTCCAAGCTCGGTGTACGGACGGATTGCAATCGTCTGCCCGTCATTGACGCGCACCTGGAAAAACATGCTCGAGCCCTGCTGTAAATCCATTTTTCCGTCCAACCGCGCGGTGATGGTCTGTCCATTGCCCAGCGCCAGCGTCACTTTTCCGCCGCGCACACTGTTGATCGTCCCCTCGAAAATACTTCCCGCGGAGAGATCCCCGATCGTCGACACCAGTTTCTGAACGCTCTGCGCCCCATGCAATTCTTCCGTTCCGTTGGCCACATTCCGGCTGTACTGTCCTACCAGATCCGATATCTGCATGTATGTTCCCTCTTCCCGTCTAAACCTCTACAAAATTTCCAATAAAGCTCCGGCGATGAATCGACGTCGGACCGTATTTTTTCAGCGCCGCAATATGTTCCGCCGATCCATAACCCTTATTCGCGGCGAATCCGTACCCCGGCATGATCTTGTCGTACTCCACCATCAGCCGGTCCCTGGTCACTTTTGCCACAATGCTGGCTGCGCCGATCGAGATGCTCTTGGCATCTCCCTTGATGATTGGCACCTGCCGTATCGCAACCCCGGGTATCGTCACCGCATCATTTAATAATATATCGGGTGCCGGTTCTAATTTGCTTATAGCCTCGCGCATCGCTTCATAGGTTGCCTGCAGAATATTGATCTCATCGATCCGCTGCGGGGATACCATTCCGATCCCTGCTGCAACCGCCTTCTCCATGATTTCATCATAGAGTTCCTCCCGCTTTGCTGCCGTAAGTTTCTTAGAATCATTGATATAAAGAATATCACAGTCTTTCGGCAGGATCACTGCCCCGGCAACAACAGGACCGGCAAGCGGTCCTCTTCCCACTTCATCAATCCCACAGATATAGGTGTACTGACCATATTTTCGTTCGTATTCCTGCAGTTTCCAGATTCTTTTTCGTTCTTCCTCTAATTTCTGCAGTCTTTTTTTTGCCTGCTCTACAAGTTTTATGACACCACTTCTCTCATCTGACTCATATGCCATAATAAAAGAAGGCAGCATTGCTTCCGTTGCCGCCTTTAATTCCTCTTTGATCTGTCCTATTTTTCGTTCTTCCATCTCTGACACTTCCATTTCTGCTGTCTGTATTTTTTACAATAGACTACACCTTCCGCAGGCAAATCTATTGTCATGAGCCGTGTTTTAAAAAACCGATCTGATCAAACGGATAGATGCGAAGCCACGCACGTCCTATGATCCTTTCTCCCACAATCGGTCCCACTTCCGCCATACGGCTGTCCATGCTGTCGTTCCGGTTATCACCCAGCACAAAATATTCATCTGCTCCAAGCTGTATCCCGTCTTTTGCCAGTCCCGGATCCCGCATCACTTCTTTTCCATATGATTCCTGCAGCTTTTCGCCATTGATATAAATGAATCCGTCCTCATCGATCCGCACACTTTCCCCCGGCAGTCCGATGATCCGCTTGATAAAATATCTGCCATCTTCCTGAGGAAACACAATGATATCAAACCTGTCCGGATCATGAAAACGATAGGACAATTTATCCACAATCAGATTATCTCCATCAGAAAGTGTCGGCTGCATGGAAACACCGTTTACAACCGTACGCTGCCCTACAAAATGAATGATCAAAAAAGTGATACACGCCACAAGTGCAAAATACAGAATGATTTCAAACACTGCCCTGATCTCTGTCTGTCTCATTCTGCACTGCCATCCTGTATCTTCGGACGTTCCAGTGTGATCTGTCCCAGTTTTCCACTCCGGAATTCGTCGATCAGAAGTGCTGCCGCCTTGCTGTAATCTAACTCTCCGCCCTTTGAGATACACTTTCTGTTTTCTGCGATCTGTCCTAAGATCACCGGCGGCTCTGCGTCCTCCTCCACACCGTAACGTTCCTTTAGTACGGTCGGATAATCGCTTAACAGTATTTTGATCAACTCTAATGATAATTCATCAATGTTTAAGATCTCATCCTTGATTGCACCGATCAGAGCTAAATAAAGACCAACTCTCTGATCTTCAAATTTTGGCCAGAGGATTCCAGGTGTATCTAACAGTTCCACATTCTTATTGAGCCGGATCCACTGTTTTCCTTTAGTCACACCCGGTTTATTTCCAGTCTTCGCACATGCCTTTCCAGCATAGGAATTGATAAATGTTGATTTGCCGACATTCGGAATACCTACAACCATTGCACGCACCGGACGATTTTTGATTCCTCTTTTCCGGTCACGCTCAATTTTCTCCTTACAGGCCTCCATCACAACATTTGTGACATCTTTCATTCCTGCCTTACTCCTTGCATCCAGACACACAACATAATAACCTTTTTCACGGAAAAAATCCGACCACTCACGGTTTCTTCCCGCATCCGACAGATCCGATTTATTCATCAGGATCAATCTTGCCTTATTTTTCCCAAGTTCATCAATATCCGGCTTACGGCTTGCAAGTGGTATTCTTGCATCCACCAGTTCAATCACTAAATCGATCAGTTTTATATCTTCCTGCATCTGACGTTTTGCTTTCGTCATATGTCCAGGGTACCATTGAAATTGCATATTTTTCTCCATTTCTATCAATATTTTTTTAACATCTGTATCTTTTTACAGAAATCCAATTTCCGAAAACGGTGCAATCCGAAACCAGGCTTTTCCTATAATATAATCTTTTTTGATATTTCCGATATTTGCATAACGGCTGTCCTCACTGTTATTGCGGTTATCTCCTAAAACAAAATATTCCTCTGCTCCAAGTGTGATCTCCTCCGCTGCCAGTCCCGCATCCTCAATGGATGCCACATCCGTCTCCTCATCAAACGCTTTTCCGTTGACATATACCGTTCCATTTTTGATCTGTACGGTATCTCCCGGAACACCTATAACACGCTTTACATAATAATGGGATTTTTCATTTCCATTTGGCAAAAATACGACAATATCATTCGTTTTCGGATCTGTCACTTTATAAACAAAACGGTTTACTAAAATCTGATCTCCGCCATTTAATGTCTTAGACATCGATTGTCCTACCACACTGGTTCTAAGTCCGATAAAATAAACAAACGTAAACGCAATGAGTAACGTGAGTGCTATTTCTACTGTCCACGACAAAACTTCTTTTACCACTGCAAAATTGATTTTCTTCTTCCGTCTTCCAAAGTTTAAACCACTTTTTCTTCGTCTTACCACGTCCGTTTTCCTTTCACAAAGATGTACCTATATACTTTATCACAAAATACTGCACTTCGTAAACCATATACATGGAGAATAAAAAACGCCCCGCTGTGTTTCCACCTGCAGGGCAGCTTTTTCATATTTTTTACTTAAATTTTTCCACCTGTTCTTCTAAAAACTCCGGTGTATCAAAATAGTCGATCTTCATCGCATGTTTTACTTCGGCGAGCGTCTTCTCAGCCTCATGTTTTGCTGTCTCGCTGCCTTTCTTTAAAATGTCATACACATCACCGATACGGTTTTCGTATTCTTTTCTGCGTGCACGGATCGGAGAAAGTTCTTCCTGCATAACATTGTTTAAGAATTTCTTCACCTTGACATCACCGAGACCACCGCGTGTATAGTGGTCTTTTAACTCCTGTAAGCAGGAATACTCCGGAAGATATTCTGCGAAATGTCCGTCATTACAGAACGCATCCAGATAGGTAAATACCGTGTTGCCCTCAAGATTACCCGGATCTTCGATACGGATATGATTTGGATCGGTATACATGGACATGATCTTTTTCTTGACATCTGCTTCCGGCTCGGAGAGATAGATGCAGTTGCCGAGTGATTTACTCATCTTCGCCTTTCCGTCGGTACCCGGAAGTCTCAAGCACGCCTTATTTTCCGGCAGCAAGATCTGCGGATCGGTCAGTGTCTCGCCGTATACGGCATTAAACTTGTGCACGATCTCCTTTGTCTGCTCAAGCATCGGCATCTGGTCTTCACCGACCGGAACTGTCGTTGCATGGAATGCAGTGATATCTGCCGCCTGACTGATCGGATAACAGAAAAATCCAACTGGGATGCTTGTCTCAAAGTTACGCATCTGAATCTCTGATTTCACGGTAGGATTGCGCTGTAATCTTGATACCGTAACGAGGTTCATATAATAAAATGTCAGCTCCGTCAATTCTGTTACATAAGACTGGATAAAGATATCAGACTTCGCCGGATCGATTCCTACGGAAAGATAATCGAGTGCCACTTCCATGATATTACTGCGCACTTTTGCAGGGTTGTCTGCATTGTCGGTAAGTGCCTGTGCATCTGCGATCATAATAAAGATCTTGTCATATTCACCGGAATTCTGAAGTTCAACTCTCCGCTTTAAAGAGCCTACATAATGTCCCACATGTAATTTGCCTGTCGGGCGGTCGCCCGTTAAAATAATTTTCTGTGCCATATTTTTTCCCCTGTCAAACATATTTCTGAGTCTATTATACACGTTTTGTTTCCGTGATTCAATTTATTCTTTTACATATGGGTAATCTCTGTCAGTCTTCCCTTAAAACACGGCTGATCTGAAGACGCGCCTGCTTTGCATCGACCGGTTTTAGCAGAAATCCATCTGCGCCTAACTGTTCTGCAAGTTCCTGATCCTCTTTCCTGTCACTCATAGTGAGTACGATCACCGGAATCTTTTGAAACACCCCGGACTCCTGCCTTCTCCGCAGCACCTCGAATCCATCCATCCCAGGCATCACAATATCCAAAAGTACTGCATCGATCTTCCCGGCACTGTGTTCTACCAGATCGAGACATTCCTGTCCGCCCGATGCCTCTGCCACATCATAGATATCTTTTAAATTTTCTTTTACAATCACTCTCTGAAGTTTTGAATCATCTGCAATCAATACTGTATATCTCACAATGTCACCTATGCATATTTTCTTCTGTATTTTCTTTTATTCTGCCATAGAATGACCTGTGGTTCAACTGTCCTTTTTTCCCAGTATTTTTATATGGAATAATCAAAAGACTGTCCGACTGCTTTTTCTTCTTTTGTCATCACGGAATCTGCCCTGCTTTCATAAATCACGTTATCTATTTTTTTCAGCAGTTCTTCCCAGGAGGAAGCGGAAACGGTCACTTTATCCGCATCCGATGTCTTTTCTGTATCTTTCGCCTTACCGGTACCATCTGTCTTTCCCTTCTTATCTGTCCGGTCCGCCTTTTTCTCCTCCGCACGTTTTTCCTGTGCTTCCCTCTGCGCTTTCTTTTTCTCTTTTGCCGCAGCTTCTTTTTTGTCCGCGATACGCTCTCTCTGGGATGCAAGAGATTTGTCCACAACCGCAAAAAATGATGCATTTCCGTGGTCATCAAAGGTCATTCCAAAAGAGCTTACCGAATCGGCTTTCGAGCCAAGACTATCTTTCATCTGATTTAGCCGGGAAGCTGCATTGTTTAAAATCCCCTCATATTTTGCACGATACTCCTCATCTTCCGCCATCTTTTCGATCTTGTCGGAATCGATTAAAACAAGAAGTTCCTTGGAACTCTGGTACATGCCTTTCTTGCTCTCCGCTTCCTCTTTTTTCTCCGGAGAGACAAGAATAAAATCCATATTAGAATATTTTGCTTTTAATTTTTCATAATACTTTTGGGCCTTATCGCTCAGAACCGGATCACCTATGGTTCTGCCGCTCACCTTGCTTTTCTTTGTGGTCTTGTCTGCCTCTTTTGTAACGTCGGCCTTTTTATTGCTGTCTGTTTTTTTGTTGTGTTCTGTGCGGTAAGAATAGTCCGCTGCATAAGAATTTAATGCACTGTTGCTGCTGATCTCACTCATGTTTTTATCCTCCCTGAAAAATTTGTTTTCGCCTTCTAATTCCATTTATCCGGCAGTTTTTGTTTCTATTATGGTTATCGGCTCATTTTGGGATTAATTTATACAGATACATACTTGACTTTTCCGGAAGAACAGATACACTTTATAACAGCAAATTACATGACATTATTCAGAAAGAAGTGTTTACAAATGATGCAGAACCAGATACCAAAAAACCATATGGATATTCCCTGGCACCAGTTTACGGGATCGGATAAATCACTCCCGATCACCCAGACAGGACTGACTGAAAAAGCTTCAGTGATCGGTCGTACCGGTCTTATGATGCTCTCCTGCGGTACCGGAGCATGGCGTGTGCGCAGTTCCATGAACAGTCTTGCCACTCTGCTCGGTGTTACATGTACCGCTGACATTGGACTGATGTCGATCGAATATACCTGCTTTGACGGAACCGACTGTTACTCGCAGTCTCTCTGCCTGACAAATACCGGTGTCAATACTTCAAAATTAAACCGGCTGGAACGCTTCGTCAATGATTTTGACCATGAATGCTGCACAATGTCCGGCGAACAGATCCATACTTATTTAGACCAGATTGAACAGATCCATGGGCTTTACTCCCCATTTGCACTTGGATGTGCATCAGCGCTTGCATGCAGCGCATTTACATTTTTACTCGGCGGCGGACCTATTGAAATGCTCTGTGCCTTCTTTGGTGCCGGCATTGGAAATTATCTGCGGTGCAAACTGACAAAACATCATTTTACACTGTTTCTCTGCATTGCAGCATCCGTCTCAAGTGCCTGTCTGGTTTATGCCGGACTGTTAAAAATTGCAGAGCTGCTGTGGGGAATCTCCATTCAGCATGAAGCAGGTTATATCTGTGCCATGCTCTTTATCATTCCCGGTTTTCCATTTATTACCAGCGGAATCGACCTCGCAAAACTTGATATGCGCTCCGGTCTTGAGCGTCTCGCCTACGCACTGATCATTATTGCCGTCGCCACTATGTTTGCCTGGATGGTAGCCCTTTTACTTCATTTGCAGCCTGTAGATTTTCTTCCTTTAAACCTTACTCTGACAGAAAAGATCATCTTCCGTCTGCTTGCAAGTTTCTGCGGCGTATTCGGATTTTCAATCATGTTTAACAGTCCCAGACAGCTTGCAGCAGCCGCAGCCGTGATCGGCGCCATTGCAAATACATTCCGGTTAGAACTTGTGGATCTTCTCGGAACACCTTCCGCGGCCGCTGCATTTTTAGGTGCACTGACCGCCGGACTGCTCGCATCCCTTTTAAAAAACCATGTCGGTTATCCAAGGATTGCGATCACCGTTCCATCTATCGTTATCATGGTTCCCGGATTATACCTGTACCGTGCGATCTATAATCTCGGCATCATGTCTTTGGATGCATCGGCCTCCTGGTTTGCCTCTGCGATCCTTATCATCGTATGCCTGCCTCTCGGACTGATCTTTGCAAGAATACTGACCGATAAGATGTTCCGGTACTGTACCTGATATTTTATTCTTTCAATAAATATTCATCTCTCTTTGCTCCTGTGGAAACAAGGTAAATGGAATGTCCGATCAGTTCCTCGATCCTCTCGATATACTTCTTTGCATTTTCCGGAAGATCATTCCAGTTTCTGCAGGATGAGATGTCGCAGTTCCAACCATCTAACATCTCAACCTCCGGTTTTGCAGCATCAAGCAATACATTCGTCGGGAAATCCGTGATGAGCTTTCCGTTCACGCGGTATCCCGTGATAACGGGGATCTTTTCAAAGCTGCTCAATACATCCAGTTTGGTCAGGGCAATATCTCCTGCATTCTGACACTGCAGTCCATATCTGCTTGCAACTGCATCAAACGGCCCGACTCTTCTTGGACGTCCGGTTGCAGCCCCAAATTCATTACCCGCTTTTCTCAATTTATCATTCCATTCCTCACCGGCAGCCTTCTCTGCAGCAAACGGACCCTCGCCGACGCATGTGGAATATGCCTTCATGACACCTACGACACGCTCCGGTTTTCTTTTTGGAATACCCGCTCCGATCGTTGCATAGGCTGCGATCGTACTAGAGCTTGATGTGTAGGGATAAATTCCGTAATCAATATCACGCAATGCGCCAAGCTGTGCCTCAAAGAGGATATCTTTGCCTTCTGCGGCTGCCTTTTCCAACAGCACCCCCGTATCGGTAATATACGGCTTTAAAAATTCTGCCTGTCCCTTGCACCAGTCCATGACCTCTTCTACTGAGAGTGGTTTTTGGCCATATACCTTTTCAAGAATCAGATTTTTGCTCTCTACGATCATTGCGATCCGTTTTTTGATCACTTCCGAATCCAGATATAAAAGGTCTCCCATCCGAAGCGTTTTCTTCATATATTTATCGCCATAGGCATAGGCGATTCCTCTTTTTGTGGAGCCAAATGCCTCCCCGGTCTTAGAGAGTCTCTCCTCCTCTAAAACGTCCTGTCTGACATGGAATGGCATGCAGACGGTTGCTTTTTCCGATATCTTTAAATTTTCCGGACTGATTTTTACATTCATGTAACGCATCATCTCGATCTCATGTCTTAAGTGATCCGGATCAATGACCATTCCGTTTCCAAGTACACAGACAACCTCCGGATGCAGAATACCGGACGGCAGCAGATTCAAAACAAATTTACCTTTATCTGTCACTACGGTATGTCCTGCATTGTTTCCTCCCTGATAACGAACCACATAATCGGCGTGTTCACTTAATAAATCTACGACACGTCCTTTTCCTTCATCGCCCCAGTTAATACCAGTTACTGCTGTTAACATAAATATTCACACTCCTTTTATGCTTGTGCATGTACAATCTTATCTACTGTATCAATACTCTTTTCCAACCGTTCCGAAAAACGGTGGATCGGTAAAAATACGCCCAGTTCATCAAACCTCTGACCTTCATCTTCCAAAGAATCCTGTCCGTAATAAACAAAGGAACGCGGCAGGTCCTTTTGCAGTTTCATCATGATATCCCACACTGCTGCATAAGCCTGTGCTTCCGTCCTCTGCTGTTTTACCGTATCCGGCAGCTCATAGACAAGCAAAAGACCTATGTGCTCACCCATCTTATATTCCATCACATCCATCGTATCCGCATCATAGCTGTGACGCTTGCGGTATCCGTATGCAAGATACATCTTTACACCTTTCTCTTTCCGGAATACCTTTTTAAACCGGTTATAATCTTTTTCACTCACATGGATCTCCTTTGTCTGGATCAGATTTCCATCCTCGTCCGTGAGCAGATACGGATTGACCTGTCCGTCCGCATTAAAGCGGAACGGTGCCAAAAATGAGTTGCGCAGTAAGTCAAACATGCTGTTTTTACAGACTGCCATCAAAAATGCTGTCAGATCCCGGTTTTTATAGGCATCAAACAATGCCTTAGCAAACTGTTCCGGTGGAAGATATCCTCCCACCAGTTCAAGATCCGAATCAATTTCTCCATAAAAAGTCTGCATCAGACGCTCACAGGCTTCCGGATCTTTCAAGATTTTATCAAACAACAGATCTGCTTTTTCTTCTCTTGGAAATATTGTCTCCATCCTTTTTCCCTCCATTATCTAATCTTTTCTAAGAACATCAGCAGAAAACTGATCAACAGAAGTCCACCGGATATCCAGATCACATGAAACCCGTACCTCACATACAGATTTCCTCCGATTCCCGCACCAACCGCAAAGAATAAAATGATTCCAAAATAGTAAAGTGCCTGTCTGATCTGTTCCGGTCTTTTTTCCCTGAGATACAGTGAAAACGCTGCCGTCCCACTCCGCAGATTTCCGATGCACATTGTGCTCGCGTAGGAATATCCGCCGACTTTCCGGAATGTCTGCACCTGCATGGCACAGGAAAAAGAAACTAACACGGTTGCTGCCATATTAAGATTCTCCGGAAGAAATCCCACAAACACCAGGATTGCCATCTCACAGAGTAATACTGACTGTCTCCAGTGCAGCTTTCTCGCATACTTAAAACTTCCCTGTATCCTCTCTGCCACAAACACACCGACTGCAAATGCGAGCAATGGGAACAGATAACGCAATCCCTCACTCCACTCTCCCATCATAAAATGCTGACTCATGAGTACCACATTTCCGGTCTGTGCATTCGAAAACACGCCATCTCTCGTAAAATAAGTGTATGCATCCTGGAACCCACCGGACAGTGCCAGAAACACACTCGTGATAAACGCCTCCGACATCTGCACTTTCGTACTCCTTGGCTCATTTTGATTCAAAGCCAATGTTCTCACCTCTTATTCCCGTTTTTTCTCATTGATTTCTTACATCGTCTGTATTATAGTATCCCTGTTATCAGATGTAAAAAGTATTATTGATATATCCATCATATGATTTTTATATAATAAATAAAAGGAGATAAAACACCGCATGATCACTTACGACTATTACCGTATTTTCTACTATGTTGCACAGTATAAAAGTTTTACCAGAGCTGCAGAGGCACTGCACAATAACCAGCCAAATATCACAAGGTGCATGAATAATCTGGAATCGGAATTAAACTGTACACTGTTTTTGCGCTCTAACAAGGGGATAACGCTGACTCCCGAAGGAAAAAGATTATATGAACATGTTGCGATTGCCTATGAGCAGCTGTCGCTTGGGGAAGATGAGATCCGTCAGAATAGGGATCTCGAAAATGGACTGGTTTCCATCGGAGCCAGCGAAAATGCGTTACGCCTGCGGCTGCTTCCGGTGTTAGAACGTTTTCATGAACAATATCCTCATGTACGCATCCGTATTTTCAATCACTCCACACCACAGGCAATTTTAGCATTAGAGAGCAAAGTTGTCGATTTTGCAGCCGTCACCTCACCGCTCGCCATCCAAAAGCCACTGCACAAAACGCACCTTGCCTCCTACCGCGAAATTCTGATTGGGGGAACAAAATATAAAGAATTGGCTTCGCAGATCCGAAGCTTAAACGATCTTTCCGGGATACCATTCATAGGGCTTGCCGACGGCACCGGATCAAGAGAATTGTATCACCGTTATTTCTTAAGTCATGGTCTGATGTTCGCACCTGATATGGAGGCTGCCACCACCGACCAGATCCTTCCTATGATCACACACAATCTCGGTATCGGTTTTTACCCGGAGGAGCTCGCTGCAGAGGCGATCGCACGCGGCAGCGCCTACGCGATCCGTCTCGTCGAACCCATACCGGAACGTGAAATCTGTTTAGTCACAAACAGCAGCACCCAGATGAGTGCTGCTGTCCGCAAAGTAATTTCTTTTCTTTAAACCATTATCGGTCTTCCCTGAAGTATGCTTCTCCAAGGCTTGCCGGTGGCTGGTTTTCCTGTTTATTTCGTTTACTTGTGATCACAAGTACAATGATCGTCACCACATAAGGAAGCATCTTGCAGAGTTCCTGTGTTGCACGGGTCAGTCCCGGCAGATAGATATATAAAATATAAAGTCCGCCAAACAGGAATGATCCCCAGATTGCATGATCCGGATTCCAGAGTGCTAAAATAACCAGTGCGATTGCCAGCCATCCACGGTCACCAAATCCGTTGTTAGACCAGGTTCCTCCGAGATATTCCATGACAAAATAAAGTCCTCCAAGACCTGCGATTGCTGCTCCTGTCACAGTTGCAATGTATTTGTATTTTGATACATTGATACCTGCAGCATCTGCAGTCGCCGGGCTCTCCCCGACTGCGCGTAAGTTTAAGCCGCGTCTGGTCTTTTTCAGAAAATAAGTCATACACACGGCAAGGATCACGGATAAATAGGTCAGAAATCCATAGGAAAATAATAAATCTCCGATAAATGGAATTGCAGAGAGTCCCGGTATTTTTGCGCGGAATGCTGCCGCTGTCGTCTGTACAGAAATCTGTCCGACACCTCCGGCAAGTTTTGAAATAGAACCGCCGAAGAAGTTACCAAAACCTACTCCAAACGTTGTTAAAGCCAGACCAACAACATTCTGATTTGCACGCAGTGTGATCGTCAGGAAACTGTAGATCAGCCCACCTAATGCAGACACGATCAGTGTTGCCAGAAATGCAATCAACAGTCCAACAAATCCATTCGGGTTTTCTTTGCCATTTTCATAAAAGAATGCCCCCATCAGACCGGAAATACCGCCCATATACATGATACCCGGGATTCCAAGATTTAAATTGCCGGATTTCTCTGTCACGATTTCTCCGGTTGCACCAAATAAAATTGCAACCCCCTGTCCGATCGCTTTTTGTATGAATGTCATAAGCAGATTCATTTATTTTCCCTCCTTATGGTTCTTTTTCCATTCCAGCTTATAATTGATGAAAAATTCACAGCCGATTAAGAAAAACAGTAAAATACCGGTAATGATATCCGACGCATTCTCATTTAAACCAAACTGGGAAGCGATCTGGATAGATCCCTGCTGCATAAATACCAGAAATGCAGATACTAAGATCATTGCAAACGGATTAAATTTTGACATCCACGCAACAATGATGGCGGTAAATCCACGTCCACCGGCTGTACTTGTGGAGATCGTATGGCTCGCACCGCTGACGATCAGGCAGCCTGCGATTCCGCAGATCGCACCGGAGAGCATCATCGTGCGGATGATTACTTTTTTTACATTGATACCGGCATAGCGCGCAGTATTCTGGCTCTCGCCGACAACTGCGATCTCATATCCCTGTTTGCTGTATTTCATGTATACATACATGCCGAGTGTGATGATCAGAACAACGATCAGTCCATACATATTTCCAAAAATGGATGGGAACCATCCTTTCTGTCCAGCTGCATTGATGATGCCGACCGTGTTAGAACCGGACGGATTCTCCCAGAATACGATGGCAAATGTGACAAGCTGCATTGCCACATAATTGAGCATCAATGTAAACAATGTCTCATTTGTATTGAAATATGCTTTAAACACTGCCGGGATCAGTCCCCAGATCAATCCTGCCGCCGCACTTGCAATAAAGATCAGAATTAAAAGCAGCCAGTTTGGCATCGCATCCCCTGCATAGATCATCAGTGCTGCAGTTGCCATACCTCCCATTAAGATCTGTCCCTCAGCTCCAATGTTCCAGAATTTCATTTTAAATGCCGGTGTCAGTCCGATCGCAATACATAAAAGCACCAATGTCTCTCGGATCGTTACCCACACACGACGGCTGCTTCCTACCGCACCGTCTATAATACCAAGATATACCTGAATCGGATTCTGTTTTGTGATTGCAACGATCACAAGTCCCGCAACGATCAGTGATAATGCAACGGCTGCAAGCCGGATTCCCCATGCTTTTGCTGTGCTGATCGTATCGCGTTTTATCATACGAACTGCCGGTTCTTTTACTTCTTTACTCATTTGCCTGTTTCTCCTCTCCCGAACCTGTCATCAAAAGTCCAAGTTTTTCTTTTGTGGTACTTCTAGCGTCCACAATACCGGAAACTCTTCCGCCATTTAACACAAGGATCCTGTCACACAGCTCTAAAAGCACATCTAAGTCCTCGCCGACACAGATGACTGCAACTCCCTTTTTCTTCTGGTCGTTTAGCAGATTATAGATCGTATAGGAAGAGTTGATATCAAGCCCACGCACCGGATATGCCACCATCAGCACGTTTGGATTGCTTGCGATCTCACGTCCAACAAGGATCTTCTGTACATTTCCACCGGAAAGGCGGCGCTGGTGAACCGCGTTCTCACCATCAATCCGTCGCTCAAGTTTGATGTGCTGGCAAAGCTCTCGGTCGAGGAACTGAAGGATCTTGCGGAAGCGGGCGCA
>ERZ827469.1447-NODE-1447-length-21206-cov-2.847714_pt1 | contig 21206 bp, 19 predicted proteins | sample MGYA00519917_ERZ827469 | MGnify/ENA primary metagenome ERZ827469 (study PRJEB31778, sample SAMEA3449314) | human gut metagenome | biome: human gut; feature: human-associated habitat; material: faeces | place: United Kingdom | collected 2010/2012 ... | reverse complement strand
TTTCTCCGTAAGCCTCCAGATGAAACGGATCGATCATGTTGACGTCGTTTAAATCAGCGGTAGCCGCCTCATATGCCAGGTTCACCGGATGTTTCAACGGCAGATTCCAGATGGGGAAAGTCTCAAACTTGGCATAGCCTGCCTTGGTTCCCCTGCGGTACTCATGATAGAGCTGGGACAGGCAGGTGGCCATCTTGCCGCTGCCGGGCCCGGGAGCGGTGACGATAACCAAAGGACGGGTCGTCTCGATATATTCATTTTTGCCGTAGCCTTCGTCACTGACGATCAAAGGAATATTGGCAGGATATCCGGCAATGGAGTAGTGGCGGTATACTTTTATACCTAAGCCTTCCAGCTTTTTCTGAAAATGCTCGGCCGCCGTCTGCCCGGCATACTGACTTACCACCACGCTCCCCACATAGAGGCCGATTCCATGGAAAGCGTCAATCAGCCGCAGCACATCGGTGTCGTACGTGATGCCCAAGTCGCCGCGAACCTTATTTTTCTCGATATCCGAGGCGTTGATAACGATGACGATTTCCGCGTCGTCCTTTAGCTGGGTCAGCATTTTAATTTTGCTGTCAGGAGCAAATCCGGGGAGCACCCTGGATGCGTGGTAGTCGTCGAACAGTTTGCCGCCGAACTCCAGATACAGTTTGTTATCAAACTTTGAAATCCGCTCCATAATGTGTTCCGACTGCATCTTCAGGTATTTGTCGTTGTCAAACCCAATCAAGTTCATCTTAAACTTCCCCTTACTTGCTCTATTCCATACTCTTATTATTATAAAGAAATTGCCTGCACTTTACAACCCAAATCGACAAGTTTTTGAATTTCTGCGCCTTGCACAAAAATCGACTGGAGAAATCATTCTTTTCTCCGGTTTATTTTTCATTTTTATGCTTTTTCAGTGGCCTCCTGGTGCCGTCCGGTTCCACGATCACTGTTTGTTCCAGCGTAGAGCGCAGGTTCTCCCGGTAAGCGGCAACATAGGCTTCCCGCAGCTTTTTCTGTTCCACCTTTTCCGCCTCCGTCAGGCCTTCCCTCTTCGCTTTCTTCGCAAGTTCGTTAATTCTTACAATGGTTTCATTTGTAATCTTCATGGTATTTCCCTTTCCAGCAATGTAATGAATTTTGCTTCAAAGGCGCGGTTTTCCGCATCGGTACGCTTTGAAGCCCCCTTGGTATGCTGCCCTCTTCGACGCACTTCTTTCCCCACATGTCGCTCAAACAGCAACTGATCCATATTCTGCTCGGTGTATTGCATTCCGTTTTGGTTGAGGGCCAGCGCCCCTTTCCCCAAAGCCATGGCGGCAACGCCAAAATCCTGGGTCACCACCAGATCGCCCGGCTTCGTCAAATTGATGAGCTTGATATCCGCGCTGTCCGCTCCTTTGTCCACTATTACAACCCGGCTGTAGCCGTCGTTTAATTCATGGCTGGTATCGATGACCATCGTCACGGGTATCCCTCTCTTCCTGGCCTCCCGGACGATAATCGTCTTCACCGGGCAGGCGTCCGCATCAACCAGTATTTTCATCTGCCGTCTTCCTTCCCGCTAAACACACAGAGCCAGATGCAAGGAGGTTGTTTGCTGGTGTACGAAACCCGGTGCCGTTTTCCTGCCGGCAGTAAAACGCAGTCTCCCGTACGCAGGACGGTTACATCACCGTTTTCATATTGGATGCGGCCCTCTCCCTGCAGGACTGTAACCCATTCGTCCTCATCCTGCTCATACCAAAATCCTTCCGGAGATACCTGCCCGCTGGAAACAATTCGTTCAATACGAGCATGCAAATTTTCAAATAAAATATCTGTCTTTTCCTCCTGTCCGTCACAGTCCAACTGAGCAAATAAATTCATAAAAGTCCCACGTCCTTTAATTTTCGTCATAAAAGCACTGGAATCGACTTCATAAAAGATATTTTAACACATTTTTGAGAAATAATCACGAAAAAACTTTACAAAATGGGATATTTTCCCGTATACTATATTTAGATATAGTATGTTAGTCTTTTTTACTCTATTTTTTACTCTATTTTTTACTCTATTTTTTAATAATGTATAGTTTTGCATTTTTATTGAGCAAAAAGCAATTGACAAAATAAAAATATGTGATATACTCATTGTAGAGGACTACAGATGAGTAATTTTCAACGGAGGTATTCCCATGATTGAAAATATGAACGTCCTCAGCCAAATTGAAAAGGATTTCCTCTCGATGTCGGAAGTGGAAAAGAAAATCGGCGACTATATCCTACATAACCCGGAAAAAGTCGTCAATACGACTATGCGTGTCCTATCCCAAGAAGTTGGAGTATCGGAGGGTAGCATTGTAAACTTTTCCAACAAGTTGGGATTTGACGGATTCACCAGGTTAAAAATCGGCATCGCTCAGTCCTTGGGCAGACATAAATATCATCTCTTGGATGAAGTAGATGATAGAGATTCTCCCAAAGATGCGATGAAAAAGACGATGGATAATGCCATAGCGTCCTTCCAATCCACCTACAACGCAATTCATCCGGATGAATTGCAAAAAGCAATCGATTTGATTATGAACACCAAAAAACGGATTGAGTTTTATGGGGTATCAACCTCTTCCATTCTGGCAAACGATGCGTATTATCGTTTTAGGTACCTCGGGTTGCAGAGTGCTGCGGTAACCGATGCCTTTATGCTCCCCGTATCTGCCTCTATGTTGGATGAAGATTGCCTTGCGGTGGCTTTTTCCCACACTGGCCGCACAGATGAAATTGTGGATTCTATGAAAATCGCCAAAAGCCAGGGAGCCAAAACCATGTGCATTACCAGCTATTCCGGCGGAGCACTAGCCCAACTGTGCGATGTAAGCTTAGTCGCTATTTCTAAGGAAGCAACGCAAATCCACGGTCTGCCCGTCTCTTCCCGGCTAACGCATCTATTGCTGATGGATACCTTGTGCGCCTATATCAATGCGAAACAGAAGGATACCATGTTGGAAAAACGCTCGATAAGCAACGAAATTATGGATCGGCACTATCAGCATTATTGATTTGCTGAGTCTTTCTGACATTTTCTTTTCAATTGGCAAAATTTTACGAAAAAGTAGGATTTGTCATGGATGAACCGCGTATGTCTACAATGGGTGTCCTATCCTTGGGCACCGTCTGCTTTCTGTCTTATAATGCCTGCTACGCTGGAAGAAGCATCCTCAGCGCGATTATGCCGGAAATGGTGCAAGAAACTGGATTTTCCAGCTCAACACTGGGATTATGGGGCTCGATGTTCTTCTTTACTTATGGTATTGGCCAGGTAATCAACGGTCTGATCGGAGATCGCATCAGGGCCAAATGGATGGTTTCGGTAGGCCTTTTTCTATCTGGTGTCGTCATCGCTCTATCTTCCTGTACTGCCTCTCCCATCATTGGCGGACTGTGCTGGGCGGCATGTGGATTTTTGCTCTCTATGTTGTGGGGGCCGCTTGCTAAGGTTATTGCGGAAAATACAACCGCTCAAACAGGAAGACTATTGATGACAGCCCTAACTGCTGCATCTATTGTGGGCACCATGATCGCCTATTTGATCGCATCCGTCACGTCCGCTCAGCATCAATGGAAATGGGCTTTCTACTTAACAGGAATTTTACTTGTCCTTACAGCGATATTGTGGTTTGTCATTCTACATATCTGGGAACGTAAAAAATACCTGCGTACAATTCGCATGTCAGCGGCAACGGTTAAAGGTCTTCTTCCTCTGTTTTCCTTACTGCGCAGACATCATATTTTCCCGATTCTTTTGATGACCATCATCAATGGGATTGTCCGGAATGCAGTTGCGTTCTGGATTCCCACCTATATTACCGAACAATTCCACGTTATGCCATCTACCTCATCTGCCATTACCAGCGTATTGCCGATTTTTAACCTAATCGGCACCTTTCTGGGACTCAAACTGCTAAAAAAGTGCAAAGAAAACGAATATGAGACTTCTATTATTCTTTTTGCTGTCTCCATGGCGATGTTTTTACTTATGTCGCTGACACGCGGCCGTTATTTGGTCCTTACGATTATTGCCCTGTTTCTGGCCAACGCCGCTATGGCAAGTGCGTGTAATATAGTATTCAGCGTTTATTGCCTGAGATTTCGGGAAACCGGCCGGGTATCTGCCATTACCGGATGTCTGGACGCCATTAGCTATTTGTTTGCAGCGCTTGCAAGCCCGATTTTCTCCGCTATCGTATCCGGAACCAACTGGAATACTACCGTATTTATCTGGGCTATTTTAACAGCTATCGGAATGTTTGCCGCTATGGCCGCTTACAAAAGCGACAAAAGAGCCGCAACTCAGGAATTGAGTTAAACTAAACATACATAAAAAAGCCCGCAGGCTATGGAACCTGCGGGCTTTTTAGTTATTCTATAATTAGTCGAGGACAACTCTCTCGGTTTCTTTGTCGAACAAGTGAATCTTGTTGACATCAATAGCCATTTTGATGGAGTCTCCAGCTTTTGCGGTGGATCTGGGAGATACGCGGGCAATCAGATTTCTGCCAGCGCAGGTCACATACAGGAATGTCTCAGCGCCCATCAGCTCAGTTACGTCGACGGTGCAGTCGACAAGGCCAGTGGAAGCAGCGGAGAGGAACATCTCCTCATCCTTAAGGTCTTCAGGACGAACACCTAGGATCATACCTTTGCCGATATAAGCTTCCAACTCAGGAGTTCTCTTGCCTTCCGGAAGTTCGATCTCATAACCGTTGTTCTCAGCGCCTTCTACGTCGTCGAAAACAACAACCAGCTTGCCGTCTTTATCCTGAAGGGTAACATCGATAAAGTTCATCTGAGGAGAACCGATGAATCCTGCGACAAATACGTTAACAGGTTTGGAGTACAGGTTCTGAGGAGTGTCGACCTGCTGAATGAAACCGTCTTTCATAACAACGATTCTGGTACCCATCGTCATAGCTTCGGTCTGGTCATGGGTTACGTAAATGAAGGTGGTGCCGAGGCGGAGATGAAGCTTGGAAAGCTCGGTTCTCATCTGCGCACGGAGTTTTGCATCCAGGTTGGACAGAGGCTCATCCAGAAGGAATACCTGAGGCTCACGGACGATAGCACGACCCAAAGCAACACGCTGACGCTGACCACCGGACAAAGCCTTGGGTTTACGGTCGAGCAGATGGGTGATGTCCAGGATACGGGCAGCTTCATCAACACGACGTTTAATTTCATCTTTCGGGGTTTTGCGGAGTTTCAAACCGAAAGCCATGTTATCGAAAACGGTCATGTGAGGATACAGGGCATAGTTCTGGAAAACCATAGCGATATCGCGGTCTTTGGGAGCGATGTCGTTGACCAGTCTGTCGCCGATGTAAAGCTCACCTTCGGAGATTTCTTCCAGACCGGCGATCATTCTCAGTGTAGTGGATTTACCACAACCGGAAGGACCTACCAAGATAATAAACTCTTTATCTTCGATGTCCAGATTGAAATCGGAAACAGCGGTTACGCCACCGGCATATTTTTTATAAATACCTTTCAGTGTTACGCTTGCCATAAAACGGACCTCCTATTTTTTGACGTATGATGTTGGATTTCTTATTAATACTATATCAAATTTCTTTCCCGATAGATAGTTCTTTATTGTCCAAAGATTAAAAAATCAATTTGTGTAGATTGACCAATACTTTACAATATTTTGTCCAATCAAAAGGAATTTATTAAAAACAATAGAAAATCGTAGATATTATTAAAAATCAAAAATATTTGTTTATTTTTTCTTAAATTCATGCATAAATCCAGGTTCAGAAAGAGAGCAAATGTCCCCTCCGACGATTTTTCCTTCAGAAATCAGCAGATTTGCACGAATATCATCCGGATAGTTTGGATAATTCGTTACGATATAACAAAAACGTTTGACCCTCTTTCCCGCATATTTTTTCAAATCAAAGCTTTGCTTCTTCTGAATGTCGTTATATTGTTCATAAACGTCGTTAAACACAGGAGGAATTTGTACTTCCACGATTTCGCAGGGTTCCGGCTCCACCTGCCAGCCAAAACCTTCCAGATAAGCAAGCCGCTCTTCGTTAGTGCCGCCCGCAATTGCCGCTTTTCCGCCTGTGGGCACCGCCCGTTCACCTGAAAACAGAAAAACAGCGGCGACGCAAAGAACGAGTACAACAAAAGAAAGTATGGCCCATTTTTTCTTTGGCATTCTCATTGAAAGTACAAACATGTAACTTCCCCCTATAAAACAATCTAGCATTTCCCTGAATGCGGGAATTTATTCTTGTTTTATAGGTATGCCAAATTTAAATGGACCATACCGCTTTTACTTATTTAAATGTAAAATCATTCTTCTTTTGCCTTGGAGTTTTCGATGACTGCCGCTTCCAAATTGGAGGGCAGCGGATCGTAACGCTCAAATACAAAGGTAAAACTGCCGCTTCCCTGGGTCATCTGGCGGACAAGGGTCGCAAAGTCCTGCATCTCGCTCATGGGGACTTCCGCTTCAATTTCAGTCATGCCATCTTCCGCAGCGTTCATACCCAGCACGCGTCCACGGCGTTTGTTCAGCTCACCCATCATGTCACCGGTGGTGTTATCCGGGACGAGGACGCTGAGTTTACCGATGGGCTCCAAAATAATGGGAGACGCCTGGGGAAGACCTGCTTTATAGGCCAAGGAGGCCGCCATCTTAAAGGACATTTCCGAAGAGTCTACCGGATGGTAGGAGCCGTCTACCAAAACAGCCTTTAAGCCAACAACAGGATATCCGGCCAAAGTGCCGTGTTTGACACAGTCGCGGAGGCCTTTTTCCACAGCCGGGAAGAAGTTGCGGGGGACAGCACCTCCGAATACCTTCTCTTCAAAGACCATTTCCTCGCCGTCGCAGGGCTCGAATTCAATCCAAACGTCGCCGTATTGGCCGTGACCGCCACTCTGTTTCTTGTGTTTGCCCTGAACCTTTACTTTTTTGCGGATGGTCTCCCTATACGCCACTGTGGGCGGCTCCAGGGTGACGTCAACGCCGAACTTGGATTTTAGTTTGGCCACTGTCACATCCAGATGCTGTTCACCGAGACCGCCGAGCACCTGCTCATGTGTCTCGTTGTTGATGACGAAGGACAGAGTGGGATCCTCTTCCAAAAGGCGGGTAATGCCCTGGGAAATCTTGCTTTCATCTCCCTTGCCCACCGGCTTGATGGCCATAGAGTAGCAGGGGAGCGGGAATTCGGTCTTGGTTAAAGCAACCGGTTTTTTCGGCGAGCACAGGGTGTCGCCGGTATTGGCGTTCAGTTTGCTGATGGCGCAGATATCGCCGGCCCTGATCTGCTTGATCTCCTCCTGTTTTTTGCCGCGGATAAAGAGGAGTTTTCCGATTTTTTCCGGCTGTCCTGTAGTCATGTTGACAAGCTCGGTATCGGGCGCCAGTTTTCCGGAAATCACTTTTACGTAGGAAAGTTTTCCGACAAACGGGTCGGCGATGGTCTTGAAGACATAAGCCACCGGATCGCCGTTTTCGTCACAGGGAACTTCGACGATATCATCGCCGGAAATCCCCTCTTCCCCGCCTTTTTCACCGGCGGAAGGCAGCATCTCCACCATATCTTCCATCAGCAGGTCGATGCCCTCCATGGTGAAGGACGAGCCGCAGAAAACAGGGGTGATCTTACCGTCAAACACACCTTTGTGGATACCTTTGAGCATCTCTTCGTGGGTGTATTTTTCGCCGGAGAAGTATTTGTCAAAAAGCACATCGTCCGTCTCTGCTACCGCTTCGCTGATGGCGTTCACAAGGCCTTCGATGCGGTGCTCCGAATCCGGCATCGGCACCTCTTTCCGATTGCCGTTTTCGTATGTATAGGCCTTCATTTCTACAAGGTCGATATAGCACTGAACTTTGGAATCCTTCACATACGGAACGACCAGCGGACAGATAGAAGGGCCGAAGCTAGCCTTCAAACTCTCCAGGACTTTATAGAAATCCGCATGTTCCTGATCCATCTTGGTGACAAAAATCATACGGGATTTCTCCATTTTTTCTGCCATTTTATAGGCTTTCCTAGCGCCCACGGTAACGCCGGATTTGCCGGAGACCGCAATGAGGACGCTTCCCGCCGCACGGATACCTTCGCTCATGCCCAGGGCAAAATCGAACAATCCGGGAGTATCCAGCAGGTTGATCTTGGTGTTCTGGAATTCAACGGGATCGATGGAAAGGCTCAGAGAGGCCTTTCTCTTTATTTCTTCTGTATCATAATCGGACACGGTATTTCCGTCGGCAACTTTTCCCAGCCGGTCGGTGCAGCCCGCTTTAAACAGCATCGCCTCTACAAGACTGGTCTTGCCGCTGCCGCCGTGTCCGACGACCGCAACGTTTTTAATGTTGTTGGCACTGTACTCTTTCATAACTTACCGCTCCTTATTTATGTGATTTTGATTTTTGCAGATTGAAAGCCTAATCTTTTGCTGCAAATTGACATCAAACTTCCAAATTATACAATATATATAAAAAGGGTTGTTCGAATGAAATTATTATAGCATATTTTACTATGGCGCACAAGAAGAAAAAAAGAAAAAACCGCAAAACTTTCCCAACGGGTGTAAAAGTTTTTACGGTTTTTCTGTTAATAGTGCCTATTTAAAAGTGCAAATGATACAGCTGATCTATAAAACTTCTTGAAAGCAGGAAAAATTCAAAAAGCGCCGGACTATTCCCGGCGCTTTTTTATAAATCACTAAAATTACGCGATTTTCAAAGAATCGACAATGGCTTTGACTGTAGCATCATCAATTGTGGGTTCCACGCCTGCGGGAGCGCTGTAGCTCACAGCAACCAGCTTAGTACCATTCAAAATGTGGTACTGAACCATGGTCATATCCATTCCCTGAAGGGTTCCAGTCAGAGAGAACACAGCAGTGTCTTTCTGAGTGCCGTCATATTCTTCACCAGTTACCTCAGCATCCGCATACTGTGCCTGGAGCATGGGAAGAGTTGCGTTGATATAGTCCTTTACAGCGGGAACATTAGTACCCAAATCCTGCACCATAACTGCAACGCTGTCACCCTCAGAATCTTCCGGCATTACTACGATAGTATCACCAGCAGCGGTATTGGTGTTGGTTTTGATCCAAGAAGAGGGGTAGGAAAACTCCAGACCGTTTTCATTATAAACCGTCAAATCACCTGCAGGTTCGCTGCTCTGCTCATCGGAAGAGCTAGAATCGCCAGAGTTGCTGTTGTCGGAAACGCTGACAGAGCTGCTGGAATTATCATTGTCGGGTTTGTCGGATCCGCAGCCAGCCAATGTAAGTGCCAAAACTGCAGCGCACAGGGCCATTGCAAGAAAAGTTTTCTTTTTCATGAATAAATCCTCCTATTTTCCGTCGAAAAGACGATTTATCTATAGGGTAGCACTTCATCATAGTAAAGTCAATCAGCTATTTTAAAATTCGGTAAATTAAAATAGAAAGTAAATATTTTTGGGCCAAATTGTTGTGAAAATAATAAAAATTTTGTTTTCTTTAAAAAATATATAGAATAAAAATCAGCGGCCGTAATTGGCCGCCGAAAAAGTTATTTATTCTCAAACATATCCTTCAATTTCTCAGCAAAAGATTTTTTCTTCTGAGTTTGCTTTTCGGTCAGAGAATCCTCGAACGCCTTCAGTTTATCCTTCTGCGCTTTGGAAAGGTTCTTGGGCACGTCGATTGTGATGGTCACAAACTGGTCGCCTCTGCCTCTGCCGTTTAATCGCTGCACGCCTTTGCCACGAAGACGGAAAGTAGTCCCGGGCTGGGTTCCCTCCGGCAGAGTGTACTTCACGTTGCCATCGATGGTGAGCACCACCAGCTCGTCACCGGTAACCGCCTGATAATAGCTGATCGGCATCTCGCAGTAAATATCATATTCCTTGCGTTTAAACAGCGCGTCGGGCCGCACCGCAATCAGCACCAGCAAATCGCCGTTGGGGCCGCCGTTTGTGCCTGCGTTACCCTGTCCACGGATAGAAAGAGTCTGCCCGTCATCGATACCGGCAGGAACCTGAATTTCCACCGTTTTGGTATTGCTAATAGAGCCCCGCCCTGCACATTTGGGACAGGATTTCTCGATGATTTTGCCTTTCCCCTGGCATTTGTCGCAGGCCCGCTGACTGCTGATGACGCCAAAAGGAGTCCGCTGCTGATACCGCACCTGCCCAGTGCCGTTACAATCGGGACATGTCTTCATAGCGGTGCCGTTTTCCGCACCTGTGCCATGGCAGTCAGGACAGGACTCGGAACGGCTGACGCTGACCGTCTTGCTGACGCCTTTGCAGGCCTCGAAGAAGGAAATCGCCACCTGAATCCGGATATCGGTGCCCCTGCGGGGAGCATTGGGATTCTGGCGTCTGGACGAGCCGCCAAAGCCGCCGCCGAAGAATCCTTCAAAAATATCCCCAATGTCGCCCATATCGAAACCGAAACCGCCGGAGCCGTAAGCTCCGCCCGCGCCGCCGCCGAAGGAAGGATCCACCCCCGCGTGGCCAAACTGGTCATAACGGGAGCGTTTCTGGGGGTCTGACAGGACTTCATAAGCCTCGTTGACCTCTTTGAATTTTGCCTCCGCTTCCTTGTCGTCGGGATGCAAGTCAGGGTGATATTTTTTCGCCATTTGGCGGTATGCTTTTTTCAGTTCGTCTTCGGAGCAGCCTTTCTGCACGCCGAGTACTTCGTAATAATCTCTTTTGTCAGCCAATGGCATTACCTCCCAGTATGTAGGGCAAGGCGGACGCCGCCCTATCGGTTAGACAGCACCATAGGGCAGACTGTGTATGAGCCCGCCCCATGTTACCCAATCTAATATAGCGCAATTATTTGTTGTCGTCAACTTCTTTAAAGTCCGCATCTACTACGTTGGGATCAGCATTTGTACTGCCAGCATTTGCAGCACCGCCCATATCGGGACCAGCCTGCGCGCCCTGTGCAGCTTGAGCCTGAGCCTGGTAAAGCTTCTCGGAAACTGCGTAGAACACTTTCTGAAGCTCATCCTGTTTTGTCTTGATGGCTTCAATGTCGGTGCCTTTGAGCGCCTCTTTCAAAGCGTCGATCTTGGCCTGCAAATCAGCCTTCTCGGAAGCGTCGATCTTGTCGCCGATCTCGCCCAGAGTTTTTTCAGACTGGAATACCATCTGGTCAGCTCCGTTGCGGATATCAACGTTTTCACGGGCCTTTTTGTCCTCGGCTGCGAAAGCTTCTGCTTCTTTAACCGCCTTGTCGATGTCGTCCTTGCTCATGTTGGTGGAAGAGGTAATGGTAATATCCTGTTCCTTACCGGTGCCCAGATCCTTAGCGGATACATGGACGATGCCGTTTGCGTCAATGTCAAAGGTAACTTCAATCTGAGGAACGCCGCGGGGAGCTGCAGGGATGCCATCCAAGTGGAACATGCCCAAGGACTTATTGTCTTTTGCGAATTCTCTCTCGCCCTGGAGAACGTGGATCTCAACAGAGGTCTGGCCATCGGCAGCAGTGGAGAAAATCTGAGATTTCTTGGTAGGAATGGTGGTATTTCTCTCGATAATCTTGGTGAAAACACCGCCCAAAGTCTCAAGGCCCAAAGACAACGGAGTGACATCCAAGAGCAGCAGGCCCTTGACTTCGCCGCCCAGAACGCCGCCCTGGATAGCGGCGCCAACCGCGACGCACTCGTCAGGATTCAGGTTTTTGGAGGGTTCTTTGCCGGTTGCTTTTGCAACAGCTTCCTGTACAGCGATAATTCTGGTAGAACCACCTACCAACAGGATTTTATTCAAGTCGGAAGCGGAGAGGCCCGCGTCGGACAGCGCTTGTTTTACCGGGCCCATAGTGGCTTCTACCAAGTCCGCAGTCAACTCGTTGAATTTCGCGCGGGTCAGAGTCATATCGAGATGTTTGGGGCCGGTTGCGTCTGCTGTAATGAAGGGCAGGTTGATCTGAGAAGTGGTCACGCCGGAAAGCTCAATTTTTGCCTTCTCAGCAGCTTCTTTGAGCCGCTGCATAGCCATTTTGTCGTTGCGGAGGTCAACACCCTGGTCTTTTTTGAATTCGTCGGCCATCCAGTCGATGATGCGCTGGTCGAAGTCGTCGCCGCCCAGGTGGTTGTTGCCGGCGGTGGCCAGAACTTCCTGCACGCCTTCGCCCATCTCGATGATGGACACATCGAAGGTACCGCCGCCCAGGTCGTAGACCATGACTTTCTGGTCGCCCTCTTTGTCCATGCCGTAGGCGAGAGCCGCGGCTGTAGGCTCGTTGATAATACGTTTTACGTCCAATCCGGCAATTTTACCGGCGTCTTTGGTGGCCTGACGCTGTGCGTCGGTAAAGTACGCCGGAACGGTGATGACCGCTTCGGTAACTTTCTCACCCAAGTAACCTTCTGCATCGGTTTTCAGTTTTTGCAGGATCATTGCGGAGATTTCCTGCGGGCTGTAAGATTTATTATCGATGGCCACTTTGTAATCGGAACCCATATGCCGTTTGATGGAGCTGATGGTCCGGTCCGGGTTGGTGATAGCCTGGCGTTTTGCCACTTGGCCTACCATTCTTTCGCCGTCTTTAGAAAATGCTACAACCGAAGGAGTGGTTCTCGCACCTTCATGGTTTGCGATGACGACAGGCTCTCCGCCTTCCATAACTGCTACGCAGGAGTTTGTTGTACCTAAGTCAATACCAATGATTTTTCCCATAATAATTTCCTCCTAAATCAATCTATTTGTATTCAGAATTTACGATATATTCAAAAGCTCTACGGATTGGCGACAGCCACCATGGCGTGACGGATCACTTTTTCGCCCATCTTGTAGCCTTTTTGCATCACGCTTGCCACGATATTTTCGCCCAAGGTTTCATCCTCAACGCGGCTCACCGCATAGTGGAGTTCCGGGTCGAACACCTGACCCTCAGCCTCGATTTCCTCGACGCCCATTTTGCTCAATGTATCTTTCAGAGAAGTGAAAATCATCTCAACGCCTTTTTTAAAGTCGGCGTCCCCGCATTCTGCCTGTAACGCCCGCTCAAAGTTGTCCAAAACGGGAAGAAGCTCTGAAATACACTTGCTTTTAGCCACCGCGCCGATTTCCTCTTTTTCTTTTAGGGTCCGTTTGCGGAAATTATCAAATTCCGCCATCTGCCGGAGCAATTTATCCTCCAACTCTTTGTTTTTTTCCTTAAGAGTCTCCATTTCGTCGGCCGTTTTCTCTTCGGGGGCCGATTCCTTCGCAGTGGTTTCCTCCGACACGGTCTCCTCGATTTCTTCTACCTTTGTCTCTTTTGATTTTTTATCCTGCTTAGCCACTTGAGCCATCCTTCCTTTCTGCCGCAGCGCTGACCGCCGCTTACTGTCTATCCTATACGTGATCTTCCGGGCCAATCACAATGTCTCTTCTCACTCCCCGGCTCGGTTTGTCACGGTCAGCTTCAAACGCTTCTGTCATCAGTCTGGACACAGTGTCCGACAAGTATTCCACATAGGGGATAATTCTGCTGTAGTCAAGTCTCAGCGGTCCCAGCACCCCAAACGAGCCCGCCGGCCGATCCCCCTGGTTGTAGGAAGATAATATCAAACTGGAATTGGTGATGGCAAAATCGCCGTCTTCCTCGCCAAATATAACGTTGATGCCGTCAAACGCCTTATCGAGCACCGCTTCCAAGTCGTCCTTACGGCTCAAAAGTGCTGCCACATCGCGGTTTTGGAAATCGCTTCTCGCCAAGAGATTTGACTCGTTGCGGATTTCTACGCTCTTTTTGCGAAGCTCGTTTGTAATGTCGTAAACGCCATACAAAAGCGGCGCCAACCCTACCATGTAGCTTCCCAAAGCCACGCCTAGCTCCAATACCTTCTCGTTGGTCAAATCCTCTACCCGAAGCCCTGTGATGTTGGCCTGGATGAAGTTGACGAAATAGTCGATCTGTTCATGGCTCAAATCAAATTCCAGCCGGCAGACCCTGTTTTCCACCGCACCGTTTGATGTGAGCATCAAAAGGGCATACAGCCGCCGTCCCGCCGGAATAACTTCCACATGGGTGATGACCGAAAAACTCATCTGCTCCGACTTGCTGATGATGGCGCAGCCGGTCAGGTCGGCCAGCAACTCCATGGCGTTGCTGATGACGGTTTTGGGATTCAGGTCGCCTTTGACCAGCTTTTGATCGATAGCTGCCTTTTCTTCCTCTAATAAAGGAACCTTTTTCATCAGGTGGGAGATGTAAAACCGGTACCCCCGATAGGACGGAACCCGCCCCGCCGACGTGTGGGGCTGTTCCAAGTAGCCCAGCTGTTCCAAAACCGCCATATCGTTTCGGATGGTGGCGGAGGAAACCGCGTTTTTAAATTCCTCGGCGAGAACCTTGGAGCCCACCGGCTCTCCGGTTTTGATATACCGCTCTACAACTGTTTTGAGGATCTGGAGCTTCCGCTCATTCAGTTCTTTCACGGTATCACCTCTTTCTGTTTTAGCACTCTTAATCTTTGAGTGCTAAATATAATTTAACACGGATTTCCAGAATTGTCAAGAGTGGATTTTAAACGATTTATGAACTTTCATCGCCAATTTTGTTTTTGTTTTGGAAAGTGTCTGCAAAACGCTTTCTCTCCATTCAAAACGCATGATTTTTTGCAATTTATTGTTTTTCTTCTTGCAAAAATTTGGGAACATGGTATATTATATATATGATTCATAAGTGCATTGTCTCAAATACAATTGTCTGCATAAAATCGCGGACAATACGGATATTCCCGGGGCTAAAAATATCAGGCGGAAACCCGCCGGAAGAAAGGCTGTACTTTTATGGATATTCTCGAACAAATTACAGCAAAATGGCGCACCTTCTCCACAGAAGCGCATCGCCAACTACATTCAGGAGCACGCAGATAAAGCGGCTTTCATGACGGCGGCGAAGTTAGGACAAACAGTTGGTGTCAGCGAATCGACAGTGGTGCGTTTCGCCTATGAGTTGGGCTTTAACGGCTATCCTGAAATGTCCAAAACCCTCCAGCAAACAATTAAAACGCAGCTGACGTCGGTGCAGCGGATCGCTGTTACCAAAGAGCGGATCGGCAACGATGACATATTAAATAAAGTATTACAATCCGACATGGACAAAATCAAACGGACGCTGGAGGAAACTTCCCACGAGGATTTCGAAAAGGCCGCGGCAGCCATCGCCAATGCCCGAAACATCTACATCATCGGCGACCGAAGTGCCTCTGCCCTAGCCCGCTTTATGGAGTATTACTTCAACCTGATGTTCAACAACGTCCGGATGGTCCACACCTCCAGTTCCAGCGAGCTGTACGAGCAGATCATCCGCTTGGGCAGCAGCGACGTTTTGATCGGTATCAGCTTTCCCAGGTATTCCAACCTGACGGTCAAGGCATTTGAGTTCGCCTCCAAGACCGGTGCACCTGTTGTCGCCATTACCGACGGCCCCAGCTCCCCCCTCGCCAAGGACGCAACCGTTTTACTGGCCGCCCGCAGTGATATGACCTCCTTTGTCGATTCTCTGGTGGCGCCTTTAAGTCTCATCAACGCTCTCATCGCCGCTGTAGGACTGCAAAAACAGGATGAAGTGATGTCCACCTTCAACCATCTGGAAAACATCTGGGCAGAATACCACGTCTACCAGAACAGTGAAAAGAAAGAATCTGCCGAATAGAAGGGGTTTTATGAGCCACGATCTGATTATCATAGGCGGCGGCGCCGCCGGGATGACAGCCGCCTGCATGGCGGCGGGACGGTACGGTAAATCCGTCCTTTTGCTGGAGCGAAATCCCCGACTGGGGAGAAAGCTCCTCATCACTGGTAAAGGGCGCTGCAACATCACAAATAACTGTGACGTAAACGGCCTCATTACAAATATTCCCAGAAATCCTCGATTTCTATACTCGGCTTTTCACAATTTTTCCTCCGATGATACCATTGCGTTTTTTGAAGGTCTTGGCGTGCCAGTCAAAACCGAACGGGGCAACCGGGTCTTCCCTCAGTCCGACCGGGCTTATGACATAGCAAACGCCCTGGAGCGGGAGCTTCGCCGCCTCAACGTGGAAGTCCGCACTGAACGGGCCCTCCGGTTGCTGCTGGAAGAGGGCCGTATCACCGGCGTCCGCTGCGAAAGCGGCGCGGAATATTTTTCTTCCTCCGTCCTCATTGCCACTGGTGGAAAATCCTATCCCCTCACAGGCTCCACCGGCGACGGCTACGAGCTGGCAAAGCAGGCCGGACACTCCATCGTTCCCCTCGCCCCTTCCCTCATCCCCGTCCTCACCGAAGAAAAGGACGTGAAGGATATGCAGGGGCTTTCCCTCAAAAACGTCACCTTGACAGTCTCCCAAAACGGCAAACCCATCTACTCCGAGCTGGGGGAGATGCTCTTTACCCACTTTGGGGTCAGTGGGCCTCTGGTTCTGTCCGCGTCAGCTCATATGCGGGAGCCGGACAAGCATCGGTATCGTATGGAAATCGACTTAAAGCCCGGCCTCACCGAGGAGCAACTTGATAAACGGCTCCTCCGGGATTTTTCTCAAAATCTCAACAGGGATATTATCAACAGTCTGGGTGCCTTGCTCCCCCGCAAAATGATTCCGGTGGTTTTAAAGCGCTCCGGCATCCCCTTTGAAACCAAAATCCACGAAATCACCAAGGAACAGCGGCAATCCTTCCTTCACGCAATCAAGGCATTCCCCCTCCACCCCATCGGCTTTCGCCCCATCGAAGAGGCCATTATCACCAGCGGCGGCGTGGACGTGAAAGAAGTAAACCCCAAGACCATGGAGTCGAAACTCCTGGAAGGCTTGTTTTTTGCTGGCGAGGTGCTGGACGTAGATGGATACACCGGCGGGTTCAACCTGCAAATTGCCTTTGCCACCGCCCATCTGGCGGCGTTATATGCGTAAAAAACCGGCACCGTATCAATCGGCGTCGGTTTTTATTGGAGCTTTAACGAAAAAAAGCCGCCGAACGACGAAGAAATTCGTCGCCCGGCGGCTTTCGATTCAATTACCAGCAAATCCTATCGAGCATCCCGTTCATATAGGCGATGGCGATGCCAAAGTTCGTCATAGGCACTCCGTACTGCTCCGCTTCGCTGATTTTCGAGAGCATGTTTTTCCGGTTGAGCATGCAGCCCCCGCAGTGGAAAATCAGCTTATACCCCTCCATATCGTGGGGGAACCCCTGCCCCGAAAACAACTCGATCTGAAGCTTGCCGCCCACGTATTTTTGAAGCATCCGGGGAAGCTTTTCCCTTGCGATGTCGTCGGGCAGGGCGTGGTGCGTGCAGGATTCCATAATCAACACTCGGTCGCCGGGCTTTAGCGACGAAATCGCCTTGGCTCCACGGATAAAACTCTCGATATTTCCCTTGTTTTCCGACATGAGCACCGAAAACGAGGTGAGGGGGATATCTTTCGGCAGCATTTCGTCCACCGTCTTAAACACCTGGGAGTCGGTGATTACTAGTGCGGGCGGCTCTTTTAAAAGTGCCAGCATAGGAGGTAAATCAGCGGGCTTTAATACTATCGTCTTACAGTCGTTGTCCAAAAGGTCCCGGATGGTCTGCACCTGGGGGAGAATAAGCCGCCCTTTAGGGGCCTGAATGTCCTGAGGCGCCACCAAGATCACCAAATCGCCGGGCTTCACCAAATGCCCAGTCAGGGAGGGAATCTCAAAATCGCAGTCGGCGTGCTGGATGAGGAATTTCTTAAACGTCCCCATCTCAGAGAAATTGGAGGCGTCGATAAACAGGGTGGGCAGGTCGAGGGGAGGGGTAACCCCCTCCTTTTTCCCGAACTGGTTTACCACGCAGACGGTTTTGACCTTATGCTCCCGCAAAAGGTCGAGATACCGCTGCTCCTCAGTAAACTCTTCCCGCTCCGATGATACGACCAGGACCGCCAGATCGGTTTTCCGAACGACCTCGAGAGTTTTACTGAGCCGCTGTTCCCCCAAAACGCTGTCGTCGCAGAAGCCAGCCGTATCGACGAGCACCACTGGCCCGATAGGCAGCAATTCCATCGCCTTGTAGACAGGATCGGTGGTGGTTCCCGCCACGTCGGAAACGATAGAAATTTCCTGCCCCGCCAACTGATTTAGGAGGGTGGATTTACCGCTGTTGGTGCGGCCGAAAAAGGAAATGTGCAACCGGTTTGCCCGGGGTGTATCCTGCATTTGCTTTTCCTCCTTCTCCTAGAACCGGAAATCCCGGCTGTTGGAGTTTTTGATGTCTTCGATATGCTGAGCGGCGATGCCCCTTACTTTGTCCTTTGGAATTTTTGTGAGTTCTTTTTCAATCAGCTCAAAGCCGATTTTTTTCGTCTCCTCTGACGCGTAATCCACCAGATACTCCGTCAAAGTCATTAAGGCGTTGGGATGGCAGCAATTTAAAATCTGCCCGCTCTTGCAGAGGCTCATAAACCGGTCACCCGTCCGGCCTTCCCGATAACAGGCGGTGCAGAAGGACGGAATATGCCCGTTTTCCATGAGCCAGCGGACGACCTCGTCCAGGGTGCGCTGGTCGGAGACGTCGAACTGCTCGGAATCGTGGGGCCGCTCTTCCTCAGTGTACCCGCCCACCGAAGTGCGGGACGCACCGCTTATTTGGGAGATGCCCAGATTGAGTACCTTCCCCCTCACCTCTTCGGATTCTCTCGTGGAGATGATCATGCCGGTATAAGGCACCGCCAAACGGATGCAAGCGATGATTTTCTCAAACATCTCGTCGGGGATCGAGTTGTCGAAGACGTCCGGATCGATATCGTCGGCGTGCTTCACCCGAGGAACGCTGATGGTATGAGGGCCGACGCCGTGAACGGCCTCCAAATGCTCGGCGTGCATGATAAGCCCCGCAAACTCGTATTTATAGAGCTCCAACCCAAACAGAACTCCCAGTCCCACGTCGTCGATACCGCCCTCCATCGCCCGATCCATAGCCTCGGTGTGATAGTCGTAGTCGTGCTTTGGTCCAGTTGGATGCAGTTTTAAGTAGCTCTCCTTGTGGTAGGTTTCCTGGAACAGGATATAGGTGCCAATGCCCGCGTCCTTCAGTTTGCGGTAATTTTCCACCGTGGTGGCGGCGATGTTCACGTTGACCAGGCGGATAGCGCCGTTTTTGTGGTTGACGCTGTAGATGGTCTTGATGCAGTCGAGGATGTACTCGATAGGGTTGTTGACAGGATCCTCCCCCGCTTCGATGGCCAGCCGCTTATGCCCCATGTCCTGCAAGGCGATCACTTCCCGCCTTACTTCCTCCTGGGTGAGCTTTTTCCGAGCAATGTGCTTATTTTTCAGGTGATACGGACAGTACAGACAGCCGTTTACGCAGTAATTAGAAAGGTACAGGGGCGCAAACATGACGATGCGGTTGCCGTAAAAGGCCAGCTTTATCTCCTCCGCAATGCGGTAGATTTCCTCCACCTTTTCGGGGATGTCGCAGGCCAGCAGGACAGAAGCCTCCCGGTGGGTCAGCCCTTTGCAGACCGTCCCAGTTGCGGTTTTCTGGGGTCGTGCTTTGTTTAAGATTTCGTCGATGAGCTGGACGTTGTGTTTATTTTTCTCTGCGTATTCCAGCGTCTCTAAAATTTCTCCGTCGTTTATGAATTCCTCTGCCCGGAGGGATTTTGGGTTATAAACTGCCATTTCACTCGTCTCCTTCTTGATTTTATAAACTGTCCATTACATTCCATCCAAATAGTCATTTTTTCAAAGGCCCGTTCTGCCCATCTGAGTCAAAACGCTCTTCAAATCGTCAAGCTGACTTTTCAAATCCAGGTCTTTGGTTTCCCGCCCGGGATAGATATCGTACAAATCCCGGTAGCGGTAGGGTGTCACCTTCTGCATGATGACGTTGGCGCCGCAATTTAATGCGTCCCGCAATCCGCCTTTGATGTTGAGCGCCGTCGTGGAGGGCAGATACACGTCTTTTAACACGATGCGGGACAGAGCAACCGCCTTGAGGGTCAGTTCGGCGCTGCCATCCTCGCTTCCCCGAAGCCGGGTCCCCGGATGACAGATGTAAGGCCCAACGCCCGCCATGGATACTTGCAGATCCTTCAGGTGGAGAATATCTTCCGCCAGGGTTTTGACCGTCTGTCCCGGCAGCCCCACCATAAACCCGCTACCCAGCTCGTAACCCAGCTGGTAGAGGTTTTGCTGGCAGCAAAGCCTTTGTTCGTAATTGCTGTGGGGGTGATAGCGGTCGTAAAGCACCCGGTCAGCTGTCTCATGCTTAATGAGAAACCGGTCGGCGCCGCACTCTTTCCAATACGCATAGTGGTCAAAAGGCCGTTCTCCTACGCTCAGGGTGAGGATCAAATCCGTTTTCTCCTTGATTTTTTGGATAATCTCCCCGAAGCGCTCCTTGCTGTACCACAAATCCTCCCCGCTCTGGAACACCAGCGTCCGGTATCCGGCTTTTGCCGTTTCCAGAGCCGTCTCGACGATTTCCTCTGCTGTCATCCGGTAACGAGTGAGGTTTTTATTCCCTGCGAACAGTCCGCAGTAGGCGCAGTCGCAGCGACAATGGTTTGAAAACTCGACAATCGCCCGGATGTGTACTGTGTCCCCGCAAAACTGTTTCCGCACCCGGTCGGCTGACTCAAAAAGCTCATTGAGTTCCTCCCCTTCCGCTTCCAGGGCCGGGACGAGAAGCTCGGGCGTCAGATCCTTCCCCGTGAGAATCTGCTCCAAAGTGCCGGTAATTTTACTCATATCCTATCCTTTCGAAATAGCCGATTTGACCGAAACCCCTGGGAGTTTCCCCAGCTTTCCGGTCATGGCGCTGATCTGGTCCATCGTCCCATCGACGATGAGGGAAATCACCGCTACCTGCCGTTCCCGATAGGGCAGACCCATCCTCCCGGCGATAATTTCACTATACTGGTGGAGCAAATTGTTGATTTCATCGGACATGCTGTTGTCCTCCACTACAATCCCCACGACTCCCAGCCGTTTTTCCAAAGGATCGCCTCGCAGATGAGGCCGACGACGATGTAATAGGGCAGCAGATACCAGTTGCCCATGATTAGGAATACGCAGCCTAGGATCGTCATGTAGATCAAGGAAACAAAACGCTTATGGATCCGGCTGACCATCAGGAAATAAACCGGTGCGCAGAGCAGCATTGTGAAGCCCACCGACAGTACCATGCTGACGAAATCATTTACCATGCAGACCATGTTGACGACCATCTGGATGACAATGAGCAGTA
>ERZ827469.1422-NODE-1422-length-21460-cov-2.794254_pt1 | contig 21460 bp, 20 predicted proteins | sample MGYA00519917_ERZ827469 | MGnify/ENA primary metagenome ERZ827469 (study PRJEB31778, sample SAMEA3449314) | human gut metagenome | biome: human gut; feature: human-associated habitat; material: faeces | place: United Kingdom | collected 2010/2012 ... | reverse complement strand
GTTAATATAGCAAAAGAATGTGACGAAAAAGTGACCATTTTTTCAATTCCCGATGGAAATTTTGCTGGAAAATTACGGAAGGGGCCGATTTTCGCAGAATTGCCGGGATAAGGCAGTGCCTGCAAAGACCGGAAGGCGCAAAAAGAGACGGCCCCCGGTTTTTGGGAGCCGTCTCGATGGTTAGGCCGCTTTGCGGGCCGCCAAAGTATTCGCGATGTAGTTGTCTACCTGTTTTTGATAGACGGGGAAGGTGGTGCTGCCGGCTTTTAAAAGCTCCTGATGGAACTCTATGGGGTTAAAGTCGCTGCCCAGGGCGTTTTGGGCCTGGGTGCGCATCTGTTGGAAGTAGAGGGGGCCGGCGGCATAGGGCAGGTAACTGCCCGGGTTTTGCAGGCAGATGTTGTACCAGATGTTCGAATAGGCAAGGGTGGTTTTTTCGCTGAAATGCTCCTTGAAGAACTGGAGGGTTCTCTCACGGGTCCAGCCGTCGTAATGGATGCCGATGTCCATGAGGGCACTGAAACAGTAATTTTTCATGGTTTCACAGTAAGCGTATTGGGCGGAGGGGCGGTACTGCTCCGGGACGTAGTTTGCGGCATACTCGGCGGCGTAGTTGGCCCAGCCTTCCGACGCGCCGTTAAAGGTGATGAGCTGCCGGATAGCGGGCAGCCCCATGATCTCAGTGAAGTTGTACTGATACATGTGGCCGGGGATGGTCTCGTGGGCGATGACGTTTAGCTTGCTTCGGTCAAAAGAACCGTTTAACAAAATAAGCTGAGGGTCGGAGGGGATGGCGTCCACTCTAGGGTTGCGGTAGGCGGCGTCCTCAAAATAGTCGCTGACCGAGGCGGGAACCTGCTTTAGCGTGTATTTGACCTTCCCGATGGCCGGGAAATCGGTCTTGGAGGCTTCATAGAGGGAAGAGATGAGCCCTTCCGCTGAGGTTTTATCGGTGGTTAAGAGGTTGTTTTTCTGGTCGAAGAGCAGCTTTTTACTCGGGTCGTTGAGGATTTGCTGCATTTTCTCGTCGTACATCTTCATGCCATCCATCAAGAGCTGACGGATGGATTCGATGCTGTCGCGGGTGCCCACCTTCGCCTGCACCAGCTTTTGGTAGTATTCTTTCCCCTGGGGCCGGTTGGCAAGGCCGCTGTCCGGCGATTTGACCTTGATCTTTAAAAGCTCCCGCTTGAGGGTTTTATAAGCGTTGACCAGGTCGTTTTTTATGAGCTTTTTGTTCTGCTGCTTGGCGTCGGTTTTCTCTGCGGCGGTGAGGAAGGAGGCGGCGTTTACCTGCTCGTCGAAGAACTGGAGCAGATAGTCGGTGGAGCTGTTCACAAAGTGGTCGCACTGCTCCATCACCGATTTCAGGCTGACAGCGGACAGGCCCACCCCTTTATCCTGGCGCTCCTGCTCGTTCTGGGCGTATTTCACGAAGGTGGCCTTAGCCGTCTGGAGCAGGTGAAAGTAATCGTTTATGTCGTCCTTGGACTGAAAGGTGAAGAGAATCAGCATCGACGGAAGGCTGCATGCGGCGCCCAGATAGTCGTTGTTCAGGTAGGTGTAGGGGGTGAGGGCTTTTTGCAGCTCCAGGTAGTCCCGGATGGTTTCGTAGCTTATCTGCTGGCTTTCCGACAGCTTGTTGTAGTCGAAGCCTTTGAGGGCGTTAAGCAGTGTGTCGTATCCGCTGGACCCCGCTTTAATCAGGTCGCTGGAGGAGGTGAAGGAATGCTCCGGGGCCACCGTCTGAAATCCGAAAGCCTGGGGGTCGTTGAAGAGCAGATGGATGCTTAAATCGTCGCTGGATGTGAGGGTGGCGGGCAGCGAAGCCAAAAACTCGTCAAACCGCGCTGATTCCGTCTGTGATGTGCTAGTAAACGACATCATGGACAGGGAAATCGCAATTGCCGCTGCGGCCGCAATAATCCGTTTGAATCGGTTCATACCGGTACCTCCTATTGAACGAAAATCCTTGAATTATGATCAGTATATCAGGAATTTATGTCGAAAATATGACCAAATTTAAATTTTTGGAAGATTTTTGGTGGATTTGCCTGACGAAAAAATTGCGGTTTTAGGAAAATGGATGAAACATTTCTGTTCCTATCGTTACCATCATCTCCACCCTTTCCAATCTGATTGACAGGGTGCGCTGCTTGCCGCCATGATGCTGACAGTGTGGCCGTCCTTCGGGAGAAAAAAGGGAAAACTGGTTGACAAAGGACATTTTTTGCGGTAGGCTGAAAATATAAAAGAACATTTCAAACGTTACGGCAGCGTTAGAACACCAAAATACGGCAAGTGAGGGAAACGACATGGAAGAACTTCTAAAACTAAAGCGGGCCAAGGACTACATGCAGGCCCTAGCTGAAGGGGTCGATCCCATCTCCGGGCAGGAAATCCCCGAGAATGACGTGGCCAATCAGGTGCGGCTCTGCCGATGTTTTTCCTATGTGGCGTCTGTGCTGGACAAAGTCATCCAAAACGGTGGCATGGTGGGCGGGGGCGCCAAGGTCGTTGCCCGGCTGGGCCTCACCGAGGAGCAGAAGCAGGCGGTGAACTTAAGCGAGCGGCCCATCGGCATCACCGAGCTGGCGAAACGGATTCTTGCCGCCGCGGGGGTGGACCGGATGCGGGGCGTGTCGGGAGTACACATGGCCGCGTGGCTGCTTGATAAAGGTTTCCTCGAAGAGGAGTTCGACGATGAAGGGGAGCTCCAGCGGGTGCCCAGCGAGGCGGGAATGGCCCTCGGCATTTCCAAAATCATGCGGGAGACCACCTACGGGGTGAAGCCTATGAACCTGTATTCCATCGAGGCCCAGCAGTTCGTTTTGGACAACTTGGATGAGATCATTTGCTGGAAAAAACCGAAAACATAATGGGAAAAGGAATCGTTGCAAAATGAATTTACAATAGCAATTTACACAATTGCAAATAGAAATGTAGGGGCCGACGCCCACGTCGGCCCGCCTTTCAGAGAATTTTTCTCTTAGAAGCGGGCTGATGTGGGTGTCAGCCCCTATTTTTGTACATTACTTTCTGATAGGCTATTTTGTAACAGCCCCTTTTCCGCCTAATAAAGAATCCTACCGGCGGAAAACCTGTTTCGCCGGTAGGTTGTTAGTCCAGCCTGCGCCGTTACAGCACCAGCGACGGAGCCGAGTAGACCCGGCCGGCCAGCTCACTGTTCAGCATATAAAGGCTTCTCGCATCGTCGCCGAACAGCTCCATTTTGGTGATGAGATCGGCGGAGTTTTTCTCCTCTTCTCCCTGTTCTTTGACAAACCAGTCCAAAAACTGGACGGTGCGGAAATCGTTATCCTCCTGGGCCGCCGCGTAAATGGCGTTGATCAGGGAAGTGACGTATTGTTCGTGCTCCAGTCCGGCGGTCAGCGGATCCATCAATTCCTTGTAGACCTTGTCCGGTTTGGCAACCGCTTCCAGCGTAACCGGCTGGCTGTTATTATGTAGGTACTGATAGATCAGCATGGCGTGATCCTGCTCTTCCTTTGCCTGGATCTCATACCAGTTGGCAAATCCGTCCAGGCCCTTGGCGGTGTAGAAATTGGCCATGTCCAGATATAGGTAAGCGGAGTACAATTCCTTGTTGATTTGATCGTTTAACAGTGCAGCAACTTTTTCATTCATAAAAATTTCCTCCAATTCTTTGAATTATTCTAGATGAGCTACATTCATTTTATAACAATCCGTCGGCCTTTGTCAATATTTTTGGGAGGGGCTTCTCTGTTTTGCAAGATGAATAACCCAAACGGAAGTATGATGATTTGGTATCCAAAAAATTAGAAAATATTTTCAGAACCCTATTGACAATCAACCGACCATATGATATATTTAAATAAACCGTTAAAGGAATTATTCAGACCTTTTCAAGAGTTCTCGAAACTATTTGTCGATTTTTCTGGAAAGAAGGTGAAAAAATGACTCATTACCTGCCCGGTTCCACCATCGAGGCGGAATCCCTGAGTGCCGAAAGCGCTGACCGGCTTATTTCCCCCATGTTTTTGAGCGGGGGGCTGATGCTATCTCAGGTAGCTGCCCTGACGGGGCTGGAACCCTACACCATCCAGAACTGGGTGAAGCGGGGGTTTTTGCCGCCGCCTCAGAACAAGCGGTACACGATCCGGCAGTTTTGCCGCATTCTGCTCATCAACATGCTCAAAGATTCCTTCCAGCTGGATACGGTGTGCAGCCTGTTAAGCTACATCAACGGGCACCTGGACGACGAAAGCGACGATATCATCGACGACAGGACGCTCTACCTGTCTGCGGCAGACGCGGTGGGAAAGATGTTTCGGCAGAGCCAGCTGAGCTACGAGACGGTGGACCAGGCCTGCGCCCACGCCATCGAAGGCTACGAGGAACCCTTCCCCGGCGCCAAAGAGCGGGTGCGGAAGGTGCTGGAAATCATGGTGACGGCGTACGTCGCCTCCAAGCTGAAGCAGCAGGCCCAGCAGATGTACGACGCGCTTCCCCAGGAAAATTCATAACCTCCATCGATATTGATTTGTTGATTACGGGGAATTTGGGTGAATGAGCCCGAAACCCCACACTATTTTTCGTCCCGGAAACCTGTTGCCGGGCCCATCGAAAGGAGGAATAGCGAAAAACAGGGAACGTCCGGCGTTTGCGCCTTTTCCGCCGGGAAACTGGAGCGACAAAGGCGAAAACGTCAGAAAGGAATGATTGCTATGCTGCAATGGTGGGAGTCTTTAACCGGGCTTCAGCAGATTTTTGCCTGCGTCGCCATCTCGGCCACGGTAATCCTCGTCATCCAGACCCTCCTGACCTTGCTTGGGTTGGGCCATGGGGCAGGGGACGGCGACGACGGCGGTTTCGTCCACGACACTCATGTGGACGGAGGGTTCGACGGGCCGGATATGGATTTTGACGGGCCTGACGTGGGATTTGACGTCCCCGACAGTTCCATCGACCTGGAGGCTACTCCACATGAATTCGGCCCGGCCTTCGACGCGGGAGCGGGCGGAGCTGTGCCGGAAATGCCCGGAGAAGTACCCGATGACGGGCTGAATGGCGCTTTTGAGGAAAGCCCCCAGCTCATCGAGCACGACATCCACGGCGACCACAACACCCCTCACGACTCCGGCGAGTTCGACCACAGCCTGCGCATCTTTACCCTGAGGGGATTGGTGGCGTTTTTCGCGGTGTTTGGCTGGTCGGGGCTGGTGATGCTCAAAGGGGGACTGGGCACAGTGGTTTCCATCTTCCTGGCCCTGGTGTTCGGCGCGCTGATGATGATTTTGGTGGCGCTTTTGTTCGACTGGATTTTAAAATGCCAGTACGACGGCACCATGAACCCCAAAGAGGCCGTGGGCAAAGAAGGAGAAGTTTACCTGACCATTCCCGCCAAAAAGCAGGGCGCGGGCAAGGTAAACGTCCTTGTAGGGGAGACGCTGACCGAATTCGACGCAGTGACCGACGAGAGGGAGGATATTCCCACCGGCCAAAAGGTCGTCGTCCGAGAGGTTTTGGATACAGCGCTGCTCGTCCGCAAAAAATAAATACACAAAAAGAGAGGGAAAGAATATGCCAAACAGTTTATCTATTGAAATGCTCATTTTAATTGTCGTCATTGTTGTGATTCTGTTCTCCCTACTGCTCCTGATCCTGTCCCGGTACAAAAAGTGCCCTTCCGACAAGGTCATGGTCATCTACGGTAACGTGGGCAACAACAAAGACGGCTCCAGCCGTACCGCCAAGTGCGTCCACGGCGGCGCAAGCTTCATCTGGCCGGTGGTGCAGGCTTACGAGTTTCTCGATTTGACCCCTATCTCCATCTCGGTGGATTTGCAGAGTGCCCTGTCGAGGCAGAATATCCGCATCAACGTGCCGTCCCGGTTCACCGTGGGTATCTCCACCGAGCCCGGCGTCATGCAGAATGCGGCGGAACGGCTGCTGGGCCTGAAACTCCAGGAAATCCAAGAGCTGGCAAAGGACATCATCTTCGGACAGCTTCGTCTTGTCATCGCAACCATGGACATTGAGGAAATCAACACCGACAGGGATAAATTCTTAGCGGCGGTTTCCAGCAACGTGGAAGGCGAGTTGAAAAAAATCGGTCTGCGGCTCATCAACGTAAACGTCACCGACATCAGCGACGAGTCGGGCTATATCTCCGCCCTCGGTAAAGAGGCGGCGGCAAAAGCCATCAACGACGCCAAGAAGAGCGTCGCCGAGAAAGAGCGCGACGGCTCCATCGGCGAGGCCAACGCCAACCGTGACCAGCGCGTCCAGGTGGCCCAGGCAAACTCCATCGCCATCGAGGGTGAAAACGAGGCTCAGATTAACATCGCCATGTCTAACGCAGCCCGCCGGGAAAAAGAGGCGGAAGCGCTAAAAATCGCAACCTCCGCCGAGAAAATCCAGGCGGCGAAGGCTTTGGAAGAAGCCTACTCCGCTGAGCAGCAGGCTGAGGCCGCCCGTTTTGCCCGTGAAAAGGCCACTTTGGAAGCTGACATCATCGTCAAGACCGAGATCGAAAAACGCAAAATGGAACTGGAAGCCGAAGCCGAAGCCGAGCAGACCAGACGCCGCGCCCAAGGTGAGGCCGACGCTATCGTCGCCCGCATGACCGCAGAGGCGGAAGGTATGCAGAACATGCTGATGAAACAGGCGGAAGGTCTCAAAGAGATTGTCAACGCCGCCGGCGGCGACGCCAACGACGCGTTGCGCCTGATGCTGGCCGACAAGATGGAAGACCTCTTAAAAATCCAGGTGGAGGCCGTCAAGGGCATCAAGATCGACAAGGTCACCGTCTGGGACGGCGGCGAGAAGGACGGCAAAACCGCGACTGCGGGCTTTGTGTCCGGGCTTATGAAGAGCATTCCGCCCATGAACGAGATGTTCGATATGGCGGGGATGAACCTGCCGGAATTTTTGGGCAAAAAGAAAGAGGAAGCCCCCGCAGAGGAAGAAAAAGCGGAGGAATAAGCTTTCGTAAGAAAAAAGACGAACCGTTTCGGTTCGTCTTTTTTGTTGTTTCACTGGAGTGTAGGGGTGGCTATCAGCCGCCCGCCATATCGTACAACATATCGGGATAAACTCGGGGCGACGTGGGCGTCGCCCCCTACGTTCCCCTTGCATCTCCTCCCCTGCCTCGGCAGGAGGCCCGAAATCGCCATCACCTCACCGCGTTTTGCAGACCCCCTCTCCCTCCATACAACCGGACGAACCACGTCGATAAAGGAAACGAGGGACATGCTGCGGTTTTCGGGCTTCCTGCGGGGGTGGGAAACTGGAGCAAACCATATCTCTATCCTGTCCGGAGGCAACACCATGAAAATCAGACCGGTACGCATTCCCATCCTACCCTCTTATGTGAGCAAAAGCATCCGCATCGACATCGGGGTTGTCGACGAAATCGAAAGAGCCATCTGCGGAAAAGAATGTACCTTTTCCGCCTTCGTCCGGGAGGCCTTGCGCTATACTCTGGACGCTCTCTACGAAGAGGAACAGCAAAAAAACGGACAGCCCTGAAAGCTGTCCGTTTTTTCTCTTTCTTGCCGCCCTTATTCCTGCTTGATGGCAGTCAGCGCGCTGATTTTTACCGCCCGATTGGCGGGATAGAAGCCGGATATGAGGCCAATCATCGTCGCAAAGGCGATGGCCCCGATAACAAGCCAGAACGGGATGATAGAAGAGCCGCCCAGCCCTCCGCCGCCCATCATCATGCCATAGATATCTCCCCCGCCCGCTCCGGCGGAGATGGAGTTGATGATGAAGGAGATGAGGTAACTGATTCCTACGCCAATGACCCCACCGATAAACCCGATGGTTCCCGCCTCCATCAAAAAGACGGTGCGGATGTTTTTAATCATACAGCCTAAGACCTTCATAACGCCGATTTCACGGGTGCGCTCATAGATGGACATAATCATGGTGTTGGTGATGCCCAGCGCCGCGACCAGCAGCGAGATGGCCCCCAAACCGCCCAGAATCATCTGTTGGCTTCTCGCCTGCTCCTCAATGGGCTTGCGGATGCTCTCCATGGAGTTTGTCTCGTAGCCGTAGCCTTTGATCATTTCCTCCACCTCGGCTACGTGCTTGATGTCGTCCACCTTGACCATGACCTGCTGGTAACCGGTGTCCTTTTTGTTTTTGTCCACTTTGACATTGTTTAATTTGTTGTACTCGGTCTGAAGCTTTTTCAGAAAATTCATATCCATAAAAACCGAGTAGCTAGGGCTGGGGTTTTTGCTCCAGTCCTCCGCCATAATACCCGCCGTCTTGATTTTGTAGACGGGGGCTTTTTTCTTGTTTTCGGAGTCCTGCTTGTTGATTTCGATTTCCAGTTTGTCTTTCATCACGTCCACAAACGGGTCGGGCATATTTCCTTCCGCGTCGGGTATCATATCCACCCGGTTATTCATGTTTTTCTTGGTGTTGTAAAAGTCATAGGGCGCCTGGGAACCGAAAAGGATGTAATTTTCCTCCCCGCCTGTCTCGGCCGATGGAAAACTCCCCTCGGTAAGCTGGTAGCCGAACGCCTCCAAGTCCTCCATGTACACGCCGTAAATCATGCCTTCATAAGCGTATTTGCCGCTTTTGATGGTATACTGGCCCCACTCGCCCTGGTAAACGGGCATAGTGGCCTCGACGTACTGGTGTTCTTTGAAGGTTTTGAGCATGCTGTCATCCAGCGGGGGGATGTCGGTGCTGCCGCTCCAGTTGTAGATCTGGATAACCGTCAGATCCCCCATCTGGGCCAGCGCCTCTTCGGTGGTTTTCTGCATTCCCAGCCCCAGTGAAATCATCACAACGATGGCGCATGTGCCGATGACCACTCCCATAACGGTCAAAAGGGTCCGTACTTTCCGTTTGAAGAGGTTTGAAAGGCACATGACGATCATGTCTTTTAATTTCATTGCTGCTGATCCTCATCATCTTCGGGGATGTCGTCAAATTCGTCGTTTTCTTCCAGAAGTCTCTTCTTGCGGGCTTTGACCTTTACGACAACTACAATAACGACTACCGCAACCACCGCAGCAGCGCCCACGCCGATGAGAATCCACGCCCACATGGGAAGTCCTCCCTGAGGTTCTTCGGGCATGGGTTCCATGCCGGGATCGTCAATGGCCGGCATATCCATCTGCATGACTTCTGCGGAAAACTCCCGGATAATCTCCTTGGTGTCTCCGTTGGCGTCCTCGTAGGTGAATTTGAGGGTACCAGTCAGCGGCCCCACGTCGATGGGATTGATACTCAAGTCAAAGGAGTCGCTGGCGCCGGACTCCACGTTGCCGATATAGGATTTTCCTTCGCCGGTGGTGAAGTTTTCGCCTTCTGCCTCCACCGACAGGTTAAAGATGGTGCTCTTGCCCTGGTTGACAAACTGCACCGAAATAGAGGGGCTGTCGCCCAAGTAAATCGGGCTGTACAGCTCTACTTCATTTACTTCAAAGCGGTCGGGCTGAGTCACAGGGACGGTGATGGTCTCAGTGGCCTCCAATGTCTCCCGCTTGCCGTCCAAAACCGCCTCGTAGCTGAATTTTACCTGCAAGCCATAGGATTTTGGGGCCGCGTCCGCCTTGACCAGCATGTCGATGGACTCGGTGAACACGCCTCCCGCCGGGACTCTGGCGATAAAGAAAGTGTTGCTGGAGTTGGCGGGGGTGAATACGCCGCCGGTGGTCTCGTCGGGAGCCGACTCGATGGTCATTTTGACGTTTTCGATGGCGGAGACGGAGCTTGTATTTTTGACGTTGAGGGTCAGGGGAAAGGTCTGGCCGCCCACCACCGAGCTTTCTCCGAAGCTGTAGCTCTGCATGATGATCTGGGGCTTGCTCATACCCACGCCTTCGTTGTCCTCGTCGCTGGAAGTTTTCGTGCCTTTCACCGGGACAAAAACTTTAGAGGAAACTTCCTCTTCACCGTTTTTCAGGCTGACGGTGAGGATTTGGTTGCCGGTTTCCAGCTTTTTGCTGGTAGCCATATTGTATGTAAGGGTGGTGGAGGCGCCCGATGCCAGATTTTGAATCGTCTGGGTGTCCAACCCTCCGTTGACGGTGATGCCCTCGGTGGCCAGGCCGTCCAGCTTCACCTGAAGCCCTTTTACCGCCTTGCCGGTGTTGTTCTGGACAGTGACACTCAATTTGAAGGTATCCCCGGCGGGTACGGTGGATTTATCTACTTTGTAGTTCGTGACGGCAAGGCTGCCGCCGCTCCCCGACTGCTCGTCCATACCGGTGACTTTCAGGTAGACGGGAATCTCCTCGGTCTTGACTTCGGAGCCGTATTTGTACATAGCCTTGAGAGATATGGTCTGGGTGCCGGAAGCCATCTCCTTGCTGGCCACCACGTCGAGGGTCAGCTCCGCCGTTTCCCGGCGTCCCAGATTGATGGACTTGGTGGCGTCAGAGGAATTAAAGGTCATCCCCTCCGGCAAAGTTGAACTCACCTGGATTTTCCCCAAAATGGAGTTTGTGGTGTTGGAAAGCTGGATGCGGAGGGTTTTGCTCTGGCCGGCGTTAATGGTCTGGAGGGGAGAACCTTCCTTGACAATAATCGCGTTTCCGACCAGTTTCGGAGGATCCATCGGGCTGGGAATCACCGGCTCGTCCGGATCGTATTGGTCGTTGCCGCCGCCGTCGATGCTGTAAACCGTCCGCTGGAAAGAATAGCTGTCGGTCACTTTTCCATTGTACTTCACATCGATGAGCAGTGTGGTGGCCCCCATGCCAGTGTAGGTAATTTTCCCCTCCGGTACATGGAGCCGATAGCTGAGTACCGAACCTCCGCTGGGACGGATGCCCTTTTCGGCATAAGAACCGCTCATGCCGCCTACTCCCGTCACCGTAATGTCTACGCTGGTGACGTCGCTGTCGGTATAGGCGTTGTGCAAAAAGTTTAAATCCATGCTGAAATCGTCAAACGCTTTGATTCCGCTTTTGGGATCCGTCGTAATCGACACGGTGGGTTCGCTGGCCGCATGGGCTGTCAGCGCCGGCACCGCCGCTAATATGAGCGTCGTAATCATCAGAAGGGTTACGGCGACAGCCATGAGCCTTTCGCCTTTCTGTTTCCATTTGGTGTAGTTCATTGTCCTTCTCCTTGGTCGTATTGTCGTATTTTTATAGGCGGCCGCCTCTGCAACAGGCTGATGGCCGCAGTAGGTTCAATTGTTATCCCGCTGACTCCTGCTGTCCGGGGACAAAAACCGCCTCGTTTGGCTTGTCGCTTTTGATGTTGCCGTCTAGGAGGTGAACGATCCGGTCGGCATACTGGGCGATTTCCCGGTCGTGGGTGACTAAGATCAGCGTTTCGTGATGCTTGCGGGCGAGGCCCACAATCATCTCCATGACTTCGATGGTGGTCTTGCTGTCTAAGTTTCCGGTGGGCTCGTCGGCAAAGACGATTTTCGGGTGCGCCACGAAAGCCCTGGCAATGCCGACCCGCTGCTGCTGTCCGCCGGACATCTGGGTCGGCTTGTGGTGCATCCGGTTCCCAAGCTTGACCGCTTTGAGCATCTTCACCGCCTGCTCGTTTCTGCTTTTCTTGCTAATTCCCTTAAACATCAGGGGCATTGCCACGTTTTCCACCGCCGTCAAAGTGGGCATCAGGTTATAGGACTGAAAGATGAATCCGATGTTTTTCTGCCTAAAAACCGCCAACTGCCGTTCACTGAGTTTGGCGATGTCCACCCCGTCGATAAAGACGCTGCCCCGGGAAGGCTTCTCAAGGCCCGCCATAATGTTTAGAAGGGTGGATTTTCCCGAGCCGGATGTACCCAGGATACAGCAGATCTCCCCCTGTTCGATGGAGAGGTTGATGCGGTTTAAGGCAACGACTTTTTCCGTCCCCAGATGGTAGACTTTTCGAATATCCTTGACGCAAATAAGACTCATTGTCGTTCTCCTAACTTCTATCATAAAGAGCTGCGATCATGTCGATTTTTTCAGCCTCCTTATAAAGTATTGGTATCAATCAAACTGCGGACGTTTTTATGTATCTCCGTCTCATATTGTGAGTATAGCATAGAGCATTACCGAAAACAATGAAATTCCGGTAACAATCCGGCAAAAACGGTCCCTATTTTATATAGACGCAAAGCGCATCCTAAAAGTTTCAATTTCTCTTGTTATTTTCATAAAATTTGGTAGATTACCAAACGTCAGAAAAAATATACCTAAATCGAGATGTCCCCCGCCTCTAAAGGCGGCGGGTTCCACTTGATTTTTTCGATGGGAGCAGAGTCTCCCACCGAAAACGTTGAATGACGGAACTGCGCTCCTTATTGAAACAACGACTAAATGTGACGGGGTGTATAAATATATCCAGATTCTGTAAAATTTTTACTTTCTGTGAAACAAAACGCTTTGTTTTTTACACTATATGAGTACAAAAAGGTAAATGAAAAATGCTTTCACTGAAAAAATTTTTTCTGTCACTTTTTTGACCGCTTGCGGATTTTCTTAATAAAGAGGCAAATATCGCTAAATTTCATTTTATTAAAAACCAGAAAGGATCGATTATCATGACAAAGAAAATGCTGGTTGCAATCATCGCATGTCTAGCCTGCGCCACCCTTGCCGCCGGTCAGGTTTTTTCCGCCGGAGATAAGGTTCCCGCCCCGGAACAGAAGGGAACTCCGGAATATCCCGCTGCCGTCGCCTTTGACGACTACGACGCCAAAGCCGCCATCTGCGAGTCCAATCCCGTCGACGAAAAATTTATTGATTCCATTAATAATTTTGCCGCAGAGTCCTCTTCCAAGTTGTTAAAACGGCGTTCAGACAACTATACCTATTCCCCCATCAGCGCCTACATGGCTCTTTCGCTGGCCACCGCCGGCTCCAATGGGGGCACCCAGCAGGAACTTCTAGAAGTGCTGGGCATCGACAAAAAACAGGGCGTTTCCTATCTTTCAGCCCAAAACGCCAACCTGTTCCGCCGGATGTACCTGGACAACGACATGGGCAAGCTAAAAATCGCCAACTCCCTGTGGCTCAGCGAGGATTTGACCTTTAATCAGAAGTATCTGGATACCGCCACCGGGCAATTTTACGCTTCTCTCTTCAACGTGGATTTCGCCGACAAAAAAACCGGCGAGCTCATGGGCCAGTGGATTGCGGAAAATACAAACGGCACTCTGGCTCCTAAGATGGAAGTGGACAAAGACCTCTGCATGTCCATCATCAACACCGTCTATTTCAAAGACCAGTGGATCAATAAATTCGAGGAATCCGCCACCAAGGAGGATACCTTCTATAAAGCCGACGGCACCACCGTCCAGTGCGATTTTATGAACCAGGTTTTCAGCTCCCACGGATTTGTGAAAGGCAAAAACTACACGGCTGCGTCCCTGGGACTGAAAAACGGCGGCGCCATGAATTTCATCCTGCCGGATAAAGGCGTAAAAATTTATGACCTGCTCTCCTCCGCCGACAAAGTTTCCAATCTGCTCGAGGGCGGCGAAGAAAAAAGCGGTATGGTCACCTTCAAGCTGCCGAAGTTTAACTTCAACACTGACATCGACCTGGGCAGCACCCTCAAATCCCTGGGTGTCAAGAAAGCTTTTCAAGATAAGGCCGATTTCAGCGGCATTTCCACTGACCAGGGCCTCTTCATTTCCGAAGTCAAACAGCAGACCCACGTAGCCATCGACGAAAACGGCGTAGAGGCTTCCGCCTTTACCGAAATCGGTATGGCCGGTTCTTCGCTCCCCGTGGACAAAGCCGAAATGATTCTCGACCGTCCTTTTATCTTTACCATCACCGACCGCAACGGCGTGGTGATGTTTATGGGCGTCATCAACGACCCCACGCAGAAATAAATACCGATGCTTTCATTTTCCCCTCTGTGGGATATAGGAGATTAGGAGAGCGAAAAAGCCGGAGCGTTTGCCCCGGCTTTTTCGTATTTTTTTATAAAATAAAGCCCCGGCAGTCAATCGCCGGAGCCATCTTCGAATTCAAACAGCTTTTTATCCAATTGAGGGTTTTCTTTTAAGCCCAAAATATAGTCGGAGGAAACTTTAAAGTATTTACAAAACTTTACAATACAATCTACGGGAATCTGTTGACGATGATTTTCCCAATGGCTGACTGTTTTATTGGATACGCCGCAAACAACGGCAACATCTTTCTGATCAAGATGCTTCGCTATCCTAAACAGTTTTATTTTGTCTCTATAATCCATAGAAATCCCTCCAATTTATAGAATAGCATAATACAAACAAAAAAGCATTGACATTCTAAAAATAGTATATTATACTAAAATTATTAGAATATTCTAATAATTTTAGTATTGGAGGTATCCCTATGAAAAACATCATTCACGAGCTCTATTACGGCAACCTGAATCCCAACGAAAATTTCACCATCCAGGACGGTGCCATGCAGGAAGCCCTCGACACCATCACCAAAAACGAGCAAAAGCTCTCCGAACTGCTCACAGGCAAGGAAAAAATGCTTTTTCTCGAGCTTCAAAGTGCCTGGGGGCTGCTCAATACCGACGAAGTACTTTGTCGGTATACCGATGGATTTAAAACAGGACTTTTGATCGGCGTCCAGTGCTGTATAGACATGGAGGACCTTTTGTTATAGTAAACGAGCCATTTTGCCATGCGTCAAATCCATGATTTCGGAACAAAAATCGTCCTGCCTTAAAAGGCAGGACGATTTTTCATTTCATCATTTTCTTCAGTAGCCCCAGTTTTTCTCCGTAGGGCGGATAACGGACCGGCAAATCCAGCCAATTTCCTTTTTTCAGCACCCCTTTGTAGTGGGTGAAGGTGTCGAACCCGAACTTCCCGTGATACCGCCCCATGCCGCTGTTTCCCACTCCGCCGAAAGGCAGGCTGTGGTTCACTAGATGGACGACGGTGTCATTGACGCACCCGCCGCCAAAGGGGATTTCCTCCATGACCCGCCGCTCCGTCTCCTCCGAACGGGTAAACAGATAAAGGGCCAGGGGCTTTGGACGGCTGTTGACGAATCGCTTTACTTCATCCAGCGTTTCATAGGAAAGAACCGGCAGAATCGGCCCGAAAATTTCCTCTTCCATGACTGGCGCATGGACATCCGGTGAATCGAGAACCGTCAGTTCCATTTTCCGTGATTCCCGGTCATACCGCCCGCCGCTTATAATCTTCTGCCCTTCCAGCAGCGAAACAAGCCGCTCAAAGTGCTGTCCGTTGATGATTTTCGGGTAATCCGGATTATTTATCGGGTCGTTTCCGTAAAGCTTTTGGTATTCTTCTGCCAGCGCTGTGCAAAGCCGCCCTTTGACAGACTGCTCCGCTAAGATATAATCAGGGGCCACGCAGGTCTGCCCGCTGTTAAGGCTTTTTCCCCAGACGATGCGTCGGGCCGCCAGTTGGATGTCCGCCGTCCGGTCGACGATACAGGGGCTTTTGCCGCCCAGTTCCAGCGTAACCGGCGTCAGGTTCTTTGCCGCCGCTTCCATGACGATTTTGCCCACCCGGGGGCTGCCGGTAAAAAAGATGTAGTCAAAAGGCTCTTTGAGCAGCTCGGTGTTGGTTGGGATATCCCCCAAATAGGTGCGGACATGCTCTTCGGCGAAGGCGTCGGCCAAGAGCTTTTCCAGCACCCTTGAGGTGTGCATGCTGGCGGTAGGCAGGGAGAGTACGGCACAGTTCCCCGCCGCAATGGCGGCCGCCAAAGGCATGAGCGTCAGTTGGACCGGATAATTCCATGGAGAGAGGATGAGCACCGTCCCATAGGGTTCCGGGATCATTTTGCCGCTGGACGGAAAATGGAGAATCGACGTTTTGGCCCGCCGGGGCTTCATCCAGCTTTTCAGATGCCTTTGGGCGTAGGAGATTTCCTGAAGCACCGGCCCGATCTCGGTCTCCCAGCTTTCAAACCGGGATTTTCCCAGATCGGCGTACAGCGCCTCATAAAGCTCCTCCTCGTATTCCAGCAGCATTGTTTTCAGTTTCTGAAGCTGCTTCATCCGGAAAGAATGTGGTAACGTCATTCCAGCGGAATAAAATGTATTGTTCATGAAAATCTCCTATCTGACCGTGAACCAAAAAGGTAACAACAAATGTAACCAATATGTAATGCCAATTTTCTTGATTTTTCAGATAATTTGTAATATAATTTCCAAATGCGTAGAAGAATCCCTCATTACGCGGGATGGAGGTAATGCCTTGAAGAAACGCGCGATACTATTTGTCCTCGCTGTCTGTGTCGTGACGGTTTACGGAATTTTATCCGCCGACCATTATTTTCAACTGAGCAACCTGGAAAAGCAGATGGAACTGGCTACCGGCCGGATTCAAACCGCGCAAACCGCCTGCCGGGAAGCAGACAACGTTCTGCTGGACTACTATACGGAATACACCCGGAAAAACGCCGATGCCGTTTCCTATACGGCTGCCGCTGACAACTCGGCAGCGGAAAATACAGCGATTGATGCAGAAGCGATCCAAAGCACGCTGAGCACCTTCAACATTCAGGATACCCGATATCAGGAAATTCAGCTTCGGGTGGTCAACAGCGAGCAGAATCTGGATTCCGCTATCAACCGGTACAACGACTTGGCAGAGGAGTACAACAAAAAGATTGCATCTCCCCTCTTTTTCCCCGTCAGCAAGCTGCTGGGATACGAAAAGATCACACCTTTGCAGTCAGATTGTTAGCAAAAAAGGCTTGGAAGCACAGCTTCCGAGCCTTTTTCTTTATGGAAACCTTGGAAATCATTATAGTCCCTTGCAAAGGCGCCGTCAAGAGCAGCTATTCAGATTCCCTTTTTGTTTTTCGTGTGGGCGCGGAGCAAATGGGGGACGGGCAGCAGCTCCTCGGTCTTTAAGGGGGCCTCTTCTTTCTTTTCCCGGAAAAACAACTCCTTCAAACCGATAAACAACAAAAACACCGCGAAGATTTTTGTCAGGCGCTCGTTCCCTAAAAATTTTGCCGCCGCCACCCCAGCGGCCACTCCGGCAATCCCGGTGACCACCGACGGCAGAATCGCCTCTTTTACGATCAGGTCGTTTTTTTTGTGAAACCAAAGGGAAAGAGCACCGATGGGCAGGAAAAAGATGAGGTTCACCCACTGTGCCTCCATCTGCGGCATCCCCGCGAAAGCCGTCAGATAGATGAGCAGGACAAATCCGCCCCCCAGTCCCATCGACGCCGTAATCCCTGACAGCAGCGACACCACCGCAATCATAATCCAGTCCAACAGCCCGCCCCCTTTCTCAATCTTTATTTCATCCACAGCCGCACAGCAGAAAAGATGATGATACCGCCGAAAATTCTCCGCAGCAATCCGTTTGGGATTTTTTTCAGCAAAAAAGCGCCGATGACTGCCCCCACGATGCCCAGAGGAAGATAAGAAAAAGCGGTACCCCAGCTAAAATCCAGCCCGTTCATCAAAAACAGGGCGCTGAAAAAGCTGAGGGGCAGAATGATGGCGATGGATGTGGCGTGACACTTTTTGGACTCGATGTCCGCCCCCTGCAGCATGGGAACCACCACCGTTCCCCCGCCTGAGCCAAAGAGCCCGTTGAGTACACCGGCCACCGCGCCCAGAAAATAAAAGTATCCCTTTCCTTTTTTCATCCTCTTCCCTCCCTGCCTGCTGCAAATTTTAATTTTCAGCATCTTTAACATATACTTTTATTTTGTGCCGAAAAGAATATTATATCCCGAAGACAGGAAAAAGCGGCGCAAATCCTTGCACCGCTTTTTTCCTTATTACATTTCATCACACGCTATTCTTTCGGTGAGGAACCGTCGCTCACAGGCATCCGAACCATCTTTAAATTATCGTCAAGCCGGAAACTCTTTCCCCGCCCAGTTCTGCTATTGCTTCAATATACTGCTAATCAACCAAAGATATTGTCGAATTTTCTGCAAAAAGCACTTTTATTTTTCTGAAATTTGCAGCAAGTCTCGCACAGCTCTCCCCGCCAGCAAATAGCCTGCCACAGGCGGACAGAAAGAAATGCTCCCCGGCGCGTTGCGGCCGCTTTCGCCGTCGGAAATGACCGTTTTCGCGGCCGGTTCCGTCGAATACAAAACCTGCTGCCGGGTGATGCCGCGCTTTCTCAATTCCCGGCGCATGACCCGTGCAAGGCCGCACCCTCCGCCTGATTTCGCCGTCTCCCCGATGTCCCCGATGCGAAAGCGGGAAGGATCGAGGCGATTGCCGGTACCGAGGCAGATCAGCAGCGGCACCTCCTGTTCTTTGCAGGTCACAGCCAGGTGGAGCTTTGCCGTCACCGTATCGATGCAGTCGATAACATAATCCGGCTTATGGGAAAATACCTGTTCCCAGGTATCCTCCCCGTAAAACAGATTGAGGGGGACGACATTGCAGGACGGATTGATGTCCAGTACCCGCCGCCGACAGGCCTCGGTTTTCGTGAGCCCTACTGTACTTCGGGTGGCGATGAGCTGCCGGTTTAGGTTCGTCAGGTCCACGGTATCGTGATCAACCAGCACCAAGTTGCCCACCCCGCAGCGGCAAAGCGCCTCCACGCAGGCACCGCCCACGCCGCCCAAACCGATGACCGCCACGGTACTTTGCTCCAATTTCTGGCAGGCTTTGTCTCCGATCAGAAGCCTCTGCCGCATCAGCCAATCTTCCATCGTGTTTCCCCTTTCCTTCTGTTTAACAGGATATTGCCTTAGTGGCGCCCCAGCAAGGGCTTGTCCGCAAAAAAACATCCCCCGCCTGTAAAAGCGGGGGACTTCACCTGTTTTGAAGCAGGTTGATGTTAAAACACTCCACCTTGCCGTCGCACAGCAACATAAACCCGCTTTTCAGCAGGTGGGTATTCCCCCCGACGCATCGCGCTCCCTTCGTCCAACCGAACCAAAAATATCCGGCCGGGAGGTCTGCAGTCCGCGGCAGGAGCAGAATTCCCTTATTATAAGTGTTGGATTTATAAAATGCTGTAACATACTCGAACAAGGCAGAAAGCTTTGTCTGCCATTAGTATACCAAAGTGTCCTCAAAAAATCAAGGTTTTTCGTTCAAAAAGGCAATGGTTTATTCTTCCACGTCGGGGTCTTCGATTTCGTCCTCGTATTCGTCGTCAAAAATCGCATTGAGGCGGTCGATAAACATGTTGCCGATCCGCTCGTATTCGTCATCGTCGTCAATAGACGCCATCATCTCTTCACCGTTTACCATCTCGGAAGTGAGAATGACAAGTTCTCCGTCCGCGTCCAGCTGCTCCTGAGGATCGTCGTAAACCGGCATCAGCGCGAAATACCGTTTGTCGTCCACTTCCATTGCGTCCAGCATTTCAAAGGTCTGTTCTACGCCTTCTTCATCCACCAAAGTATAGAGGTTCGCCTCATCAAATCTATCAGCCATAATGCCCTCCAAAATTCTTTTTTCGTCATAATTTTAATTTTTGGCTATTGTTTTCATTGTACCGTCAAGGAATGTCAAAGTCAAGTGTAATTTGTAAATAGTGGAATCTTTTTTTAAAGAAATTGTATGATAGATTTTTATATGTTAAATATAAAAATTTTCCACATTTGATAAAAAAACTATTGACAACTTACAATTATCTTGCTATACTATAGCCATAGAAGATAATCAAACGACAAATCAGTAAAGAAGGTGATTCCGATGAAAAGTGAAGAGAATTGTTTCGTCAGGGTCAATGGTGAAAACGCGTAAATCAAAAACAGTCCCCTTCGAATAAGTTGATTCGATTACAAAAGTACAAAATGTACCTGCTAAAGGCGAGAAAAACAAATCATGCGAAGAGACCAGTTTTTTAGGTATTGTAAGTGATATTTGAAAGAATGCGTGAGATTCGTTTTGATACTTGCCTGGGAGCAGAATTGCAAAATGGAAAACTTGTATGAATCCACATTCAAGCTTAACGGCAGTTTTGCCGGACTTTTGATTGACGATATTCCATTGATTATTTTCTATTTGATGTATTATAAACATCATTGACTCTGAGAAACAAACAGAGTTTTTCGATAAAAATGAGAAAATGGTGAATCCAATGTACTAATTATGAGTGAACCAAAATTCCATTCAAAGTGTCTGTACCATAACACTGAAAACGGGTTCTTTGTTACAAAAAGAAATGCCGGGTGATACAAATGCAGAAAAGAATGGCTTTGGTTTATCCTACCGAACGAATGCGAAAACTAAAATTGGTTCCCTTGAGTTACGGAAACACAGAATGTTACATTTTATTCCGAGGAATGCCTCAAAGTTCCATTGTAAGTCAACTGGAACGGGTAAACAGTCACGGGGAAAGAAACAGATGACCGCGTCGGTTGTCCGATATCCCAGTGGCTATCAGAAGAATGGTTAGAATGTAAATCTTAAAAAAGGTCCGTGATAAAACAGTTTGAAATTCGCACAATTAAAGTAAATAGCAAAATCAATTGCAGAATAATAGCCGAAGCGGATGTTCGCTTCGGCTTTATTTGTTATTGTGAAAAAGGCATCTAACGAAAGAAAAACAGCCAGATGATGAGGGCAAATACCCCCAATATCAAAAGCAGAACCGGCAGAAAGGTGATGAGCGCCGCGATAATCATCGCAGGCAGATCCCCTTTTTCGAGATGTTCCCCTGCGGTGCGGCGGCGGAAGTCGGCTTCGCTTTTGGAGGTGTTGAGTACACGGTCGACGCGCCTTTTAAACATCTGCTTTTCTTCCTTTCGATGGGATTTTCCTTAATTTGGTACGGACACCTTTCGGGACATTGCGAGGACGTCGGGATCGCTCCGATGGTGGCAAGCCACAAAATGCCCCGGGGAGACTTCTAACAGGGACGGCGTCGCCTCCTTGCAAATCTCAGTGGCATAGGGACAGCGAGTGTGAAATTTGCAGCCTTTCGGGGGCTTCACCGGGCTGGGGATATCCCCCGTTAACAAGATCGTCTCCTTTTTCTCCCCCTGGTCGGTGGTGGGAATAGCCGACAGCAGCGCCTCGGTGTAAGGATGCCGTGGATGGGCGAAGATGTTAGCCGCCGGGGCCAGCTCGACAATGACGCCCAGGTACATGACGCCGATGCGGTCGCTGATATACTTGACGACGCTCAAATCATGGGAGATAAAAAGGTAAGTGAGATGCTCCTTTTCCTTTAAGTCCAGCAACAGATTGATGACCTGGGACTGGATGGAAACGTCCAACGCTGAGACCGCCTCATCGCAGACGACAAATTTAGGGTTTAACGCCAGCGACCGGGCGATGCCGATGCGCTGCCGCTGCCCGCCCGAAAACTGGTGAGGGTACCGGTGGAGCATGTAGGGGGCCAGGCCGCATTCCTCCATGACCTTCATCACGTAGTTCTGCATCCGGTTATCGTCCTTTTTGTAAAATCGATGGGCCAAAAGTCCTTCTCCGATAATCTGTCCCACCGTCATCCGGGGATTCAGGGAGGAATACGGGTCTTGGAAGATAAGCTGCAAATCCTTTCGCAGCAGCCGCATTTCCCGGTAGTTTAATTTTGCCAGGTCGATGCCGTCAT
>ERZ827469.1410-NODE-1410-length-21574-cov-9.797156_pt1 | contig 21574 bp, 20 predicted proteins | sample MGYA00519917_ERZ827469 | MGnify/ENA primary metagenome ERZ827469 (study PRJEB31778, sample SAMEA3449314) | human gut metagenome | biome: human gut; feature: human-associated habitat; material: faeces | place: United Kingdom | collected 2010/2012 ... | reverse complement strand
CAACAGTATCTTTGTTAATATCTGCCAGCATTTCCATGGAAATCTTACTCAGACGCGCCTCTGTGTAACGCATGGCAGCTGCGCCGTCACCGTCCACAGAACCAAAGTTACCATGACCGTCTACTAACGGATAACGGGTAGACCAGTCCTGCGCCAGATTAACTAACGCTCCATAAATAGAGCTGTCACCATGAGGATGATATTTACCCATTGTATCACCGACGATACGGGCACACTTTCTATGTGGCTTATCCGGACCGTTGTTCAGCTCGATCATAGAATAAAGAATTCTTCTCTGAACCGGCTTCAGACCATCTCTTACATCTGGAAGCGCTCTGGATACAATTACACTCATAGCATAATCTATATAAGATTTCTCCATGGTATTTTTCAAATCCACCTCATGGATTTTATCAAAAATATTACTATCGTCCATACTGTCCTCCTGAACTATGATACATACTCCCGAAATCTCAAATATTTAAGAGATTCCGGGAGTATGGAAATGTCAAAAAACTTCTTTTATCAGATATCCAGATTCTGTACATATTTTGCATTCGCTTCGATAAACTCTCTACGCGGTTCTACACGGTCACCCATAAGAGTATCAAATGTCATATCAAGCTCTGAAGCTGCATCATCATCCATATTTACACGCAGCAAAATTCTCTTTTCCGGATCCATAGTTGTCTCCCACAGCTGGGAAGCATCCATCTCACCAAGACCTTTATATCGCTGAATCTTATTGTTACCGTCACGTCCGATATCTGTAAGTATCTTATTTAATTCTTCATCACTGTAGGCATACCACACCTTCTTGTTCTTCTCAACTTTATACAGTGGCGGCTGTGCCAGATATACATGACCTTCTTTGATCAGATCCGGCATGAACCGATAAAGGAATGTCAGCATTAACGTACTGATATGGGCACCATCGACATCGGCATCCGTCATAATGATAATCTTGTTGTAACGAAGTTTGCTGATATCAAAGTCTTCATGAATACCTGTACCAAACGCAGTGATCATAGCTTTGATCTCAGCATTTCCATAAATCTTATCCAGTCTTGCCTTCTCGACATTTAAAATCTTACCACGAAGTGGGAGGATTGCCTGGGTTGCACGGCTTCTCGCAGTCTTAGCGGAACCGCCGGCGGAATCTCCCTCGACGATGAAAATCTCACAGTTCTTTGGATCTTTGTCAGAACAGTCTGCCAGTTTTCCCGGAAGAGACATTCCCTCCAGTGCTGTTTTTCTTCTGGTTAAATCCCTTGCTTTTCTTGCAGCCTCTCTCGCACGCTGCGCCAGAAGGGATTTTTCACAGATTGTCTTGGCAACCGTCGGATTCTGCTCTAAAAAGTAAGTAAGCTGCTCGCTCACAATGGAATCCACCGCACCGCGGGCTTCGCTGTTCCCCAGTTTTTGTTTGGTCTGTCCCTCAAACTGAGGTTCCTCGATTTTGACACTGATAATGGCAGTCAGTCCTTCACGGATATCATCACCCGTCAATGCCGGTTCGCTGTCTTTTAATAATTTATTTGCTCTCGCATAAGCATTAAATGTCTTCGTCAATGCATTACGGAATCCGGCAAGATGTGTACCACCTTCCGGTGTGATAATGTTATTGACAAAACTTAACGTCAACTCATTGTAGGAATCATTATGCTGCATGGCAACTTCCACGTAAACACCATTTCCACTGCCCTCACAATAAATGACTTCCGGATATAAAGCTTCTTTGCTCTTGTTTAAGTAAGTAACAAATTCCTTGATACCACCGGCATAATGAAAATCATGGGTTCTAACAGGATTTTCCCTTAAGTCTGTAAGCACGATCCTCAATCCTTTTGTCAAAAAGGCCGTCTCACGCAGACGTTGTTTTAAGGTATCATAATCAAAAACAGTCTCTTCAAAAATCGATGCGTCCGGCCAGAAAGTAACCTTGGTTCCGTGCTTGTCGTCACCACACTCCCCGATTACTTTTACCGGTTCATCCGGTTTACCAATCTTATAACTCTGGAAATAAATCTTCCCTTCACGGTAAACTTCAACTTTCAACTTTGTGGAAAGTGCATTTACAACTGACGCACCTACGCCGTGAAGTCCACCGGATACTTTGTAGCCTCCACCGCCAAATTTTCCACCGGCATGAAGTACAGTGTATACGACTTCCAATGCGGATTTTCCAGCTTTGTGATTGATGTCGACCGGAATACCACGTCCATCATCTTCTACGGTAATAGAGTTATCTTCATTTATGGTCACTTCAATATTTTTGCAGTATCCGGCAAGTGCCTCATCTACTGAGTTGTCTACAATCTCATATACCAGATGATGTAAGCCCCTGGCTGATGTACTACCGATGTACATACCCGGTCTTTTACGAACAGCCTCAAGTCCTTCCAAAATCTGGATCTGGTCTCCACCATATTCGTTTTCTGTACCCATTTATTCCTCCATTCTGCACATAAAAAAATATGTACAATGCAATTATATTTCTTTTCTCTCTTCCACAGTCCCCTGTACAACTTTAAATATCTTATTGATCTGAAATCTGTTTTTTACAAATTCATCCAGCCCTGTGCAGGTGATCAGCGTCTGTGTGTCATGAATACTGTTGAGCAGATAATTCTGCCGGTTACTGTCAAGCTCCGACAACACATCATCGAGCAACAAAACCGGTGTATCATGAATGGACCGTTTAACCAGTTCGATCTCTGACAATTTTAAGGACAGCGCAGAAGTTCTCTGCTGTCCCTGGGAACCGAACTTCCGGATATCCACCTCACCGATGGAAAAAAGAAGGTCATCCCGGTGCGGTCCCACTGATGTCATACACTGCCGCATATCCCTCTCTTTGACTCTGGACAGTTCATCCTCAAAAAAAATATCTTCAATACTTGGTTCATACTGCAAAAGCAGATCTTCTTTTTCACCGGAAATCCGATAGTGAATATCATGCACGATCTCATTTAGCTCATCAACAAACTGTTTTCTTCGCCGAATGATTTTCCTGCCAGTTTCTACCAGCTGCATATCCCATACCGGAAGTGTATCCTTTAAATCCGGTCTGTAAACCATATCTTTTAATAATTTGTTACGCTGATTCAAAATTTTATTGTAAGTTGTAAGATCTGACAAATATATTTTATCCAGCTGGCATAATTCAGAATCCAGAAATCTGCGGCGCTCCGCCGGACCATTTTTGATAATATTCAGATCCTCCGGCGAAAAAAATACCATATTGAGAATTCCAAAAAGCTCACTGGCTTTTTTGATTGGAACTTTATTGATTGCGATTCCCTTGGAACGATTGTGTTTTAAATGCATATCAATCTGATATTCTTTTTCTTTTTTTACAACAACCGTTCTGATATGGGACTCCTGCTCCCCGAAACGGATCATTTCCTTGTCCTTACTACATTTGTGGGACTTAGTTGTTCCACTTAAGTATGCAGCTTCAAGGATATTCGTTTTTCCCTGCGCATTGTCCCCGTAAAAAATATTGGTTCCCTCATCAAATGAAATATTTAAATCTTCATAATTTCGAAAATTCTGCAATTCAATTGACTTTATGATCATTTTACAATCTGAATTGTCTCGCCGTTAAAGGAAACAACATCTCCATTGTATAATTTTTTTCCACGCTGAAGCTCTGTCTCGCCGTTTAATTTTACCTGTCCATCCTGAATAAAAAACTTTGCATCTACTCCGGATTCTACAAGACCTGCTTTTTTCAAAGCCTGTCCCAGTTTAATAAATTCGTCCGTCTCTCTGATATTTACTGTGATCATCTTTCTGCCTTTCTTAGTTAGTGGCTGCGTTAAAGTTTACCGGAAGAATCAGATAAATGAACTTTCCTTCATCATCCTTGATAAAACATGGAGCCTTCGGGTTTACCATATAAAGAGAAACCTCTTCCTCATCGATGACTCTCAATGCATCGATAAAGAATTTCGGATTAAATCCAATGAGGATATCTTTTCCCTCTTTTGTGATATCAATATCTTCATTCATGGAACCAATAAAAGAATTGATCTTTAATTCCATATTTCCATCTGTGATATTCATGATAATTGGTTTCTTGTCACCCTCTTTTACGAGAAGTGTAGCACGGTCGATACAGTCTAATAATTCACGCTTATTAATCTTAACTTTTGTATCATAATCAGAGGAAAGCATCTGCTCAATCTTGAAATACTCCCCTTCAATCAATCTGGATACAACTGTAGTATCATCAAATTCAAATACAATATGATTCTCTGAAAGGAAAATATTGACTTCTTCCTCTGCACTTCCAGGTAAAATCTTACTTACTTCCTGAAGTGTTTTACCAGGAACAACTACTTTCTTATGATCGTAATTATTCTTTAATTCAATATTACGGATGGAAATTCTATGTCCATCCAGAGAAACTACTTTTAACTGATTCTCTTCAATCTCGAAAAGTTCACCCGTCATCAGTTTATTGTTGTCATTGTCAGCAATTGAGAAGATTGTCTGACGAATCACTTCTTTTAAAGTAAACTGGGAGATTGAAATACATTCATTTCTTTCAATAAATGGAATATAGGAAAAATCATCACCTGATTTTCCAACAATGTTAAACTTTGCTTTCTCACAGGTAATGGTAGTTTTAAAATTGGAATCTGTTTCGATCACAACATCACTGTCCGGTAATTTACGGACAATCTCAGAAAAAATCTTAGCATCTAATGCAATGATTCCCCTCTCTGCAATTTCTCCTTCAATCTTAGTTTCAATTCCAAGTTCCATATCGTTTGCTGTTAATTTAATTTCATTAGCAGAAGCATCAATTAAAATACATTCAAGGATTGCCATTGTGGTTCTGGTTGGAACAGCCTTGGACACAATGTTAACTCCATGAAGCAGATTTGATTTAGAACAGATTAATTTCATAATGTGAATAACTCCTTCCTGCTTGGCGAAAGCCAAAATAAATATAATTAATAAAAGATATTAAAAGTAGTCGTATTAGTGTGTGTGAATAAGTGAATAACCCTGCAACCCTTGAAAACATAAGGGCTTGTCCGAAAAATCCGACTGTATAACTATGTGAAAAGCATGAGGATTAACCTTGGATAAAATGTGAATTAAAATTTTAAGCCTCCTCAGAAAAAATTTGAAATTCATCTTGAAAAGTAGGTTATCCAAAACTTTAAACATTAATTAAACACGATTTGAACAGGTTATCCACAAAATTTTGTTAATAACTCAAAAAAAAGTTGATAACTTTAGTTTGGATTGATTTTTTTCTTGATAGTTTCAATTAAATTGCGTGTCTGTTCGTTGGAATCGTACTCATCCGCAATTTTTTTGATGCCGTGGATAATGGTCGAGTGATCTCTTCCGCCCAGTAAGGAACCGATGGAATCCAATGGAATATCCGTCATGGTTTTACAGAGGTACATGGCAATCTGCCTTGGTCTTGCAATCTCATTACTTCTGTTTTTTGAGATCATCTGATCCAGTGAAATCTGGAAATGTTCCGAAACAACTTCAATGATAAGCTGAGGAGTGATTTCTCTTGGCTTGTCCGGTGTGATAATATTCTGAAGTTCTTTCTTGGCAATCTCCATGGTGATCTCTGTTTTTTCCAGATTCGAGTAAGCGAGGAGTTTGTTCAAAGCTCCCTCTAATTCACGGATGTTGGATTTAATATTATTTGCGATGTAATTTAAAATGTCATCGCTTAAGGACATATCATCAGATTCCACTTTCCGGCGAAGGATTGCCATTCGCGTCTCGTAATCAGGAGCTCCGATGTCTGCCATAAGTCCCCATTCGAAACGGGAACGGATTCGTTCTTCTAACGTTTCCATATCCTTTGGCGGTTTATCCGATGTTAAAATGATCTGTTTGCCTGCGGAGTGGAGAGCGTTGAACGTGTGGAAAAATTCTTCCTGTGTACTTTCTTTTCCTATAATAAACTGAACGTCGTCGATCATGAGAACGTCGATGGTTCTGTATTTTTCACGGAATTTATTCATCGCAGAGGCGTTACCACTACGGATAGATTCGATAACTTCATTGGTAAATTCCTCGGAAGTAACATACAAAACTTTTGCTTCCGGATTTCTTTCCAGGATGAAATGTCCAATGGAATGCATCAAGTGGGTTTTTCCAAGTCCAGGTCCACCATAAATATAAAGAGGGTTGTAAGCTTCTCCCGGAGATTCCGCTACTGCCAGGGAGGCAGACTGTGCAAAACGGTTATTGCTGCCGACAACGAAAGTATCAAATGTGTAATTTGGATTTAAGTTGGAACGTTTGGAAGCTTCAGGTTCCGGTGTTTTCTTTCCTTTATTATTGGAAGGTCTGATATTCCTGGTCTGTTCCGGTAAAATAAACTGAATCTCATATTCGGTTCCGATAATTTCAGCAATTGCTACTTTTAAAGGAAGATAATATTTTTTTGAGATATAACTTAAAGTCATCTGTTCAGATGGAACAAGGATATAGAGGGTATTTCCCTCAACACCAAAAACTTCCAGAGGTTTGATCCAGGTATCAAAAGAAATGTCGCTGACATCATGCTCTGTTTTTACTGTCTGTAAAATTTCATCCCATTTTTCCAAAATCTTGTCCATTTTCTAACTCCGTTTTCTGATAGCACTAAAATATAGCAGTTAATCTTAACTGCTTAAAAAACTCTAAAAAATTCTATATAATGCTATCCTACACTATTTTTGCGGAATTATCAACGTTTAATTGTGGAAGGACTGGGGATAGGGCGTTGATAAAAAAAGTGGCTATATGGGCGTTTTAACGCTTAATGTGAATATACTAGAAGTTATTGTTAATAATGGAAAAATAGTTATAGACCGGAAAAAATAAGGCTTGTACACATTTATACACAAGTTATGATGATATTATCAAGAAATTGTCCACAAGTTATCCACAAATTGAGGATAACTTATGTAAACGGCATAAATACTGGGTTTTCTGTGGAAAAAATTTTGATTTTCTATGTGTATAACATTATACCATATATAGATAAAATGGATTTCTTCTTTATATATATAGTGGTAAAAAAACGAAAATCACAGAAAGTGGAAAACTAAATATTGGCAAAAGCCGTATTTTATGAGATTTTGCTTGACTTTGTCCGATTATTTTGATATAAATAAAAATGATGTTTTGTCGCTATTGAAGTAGACTTATCATAACATTGAGTAAAATAAATGTTTGAATTGTAGAGGAGGTGTATGTGACATGAAGATGACATTTCAACCTAAAAAGAGACAGAGAGCGAAAGTTCACGGATTCAGAAGCAGAATGAGTACTGCAGGCGGAAGAAAAGTATTGGCTGCAAGAAGATTAAAAGGTAGAAAAAAATTATCAGCATAGGCCACATATTTGTGGTCTTTTCTTCTTTTATGATCAATTTTTGGCAAAGGAATATTAGATGAAATATTCAGAATCATTAAAGAAAAACAGGGATTTTCAGAACGTATATAAAAAAGGAAAGTCTTATGCAAATCGTTATCTGGTGATGTACGTTCTGAAAAACGATACAGAAAGAAACCGGTTAGGTATATCGGTGAGTAAAAAAGTAGGGAATAGCGTTATAAGACATCATGTAACCCGATTGATCAGAGAAAGTTACCGGCTACAGGAAGACATGTTTAATAGTGGTTTAGACATTGTAGTCATCGCAAGAAATACAGCAAAAGACATTTCATATCATGAAGTGGAAAGTGCTTTGTTACATCTTGGAGGTCTTCATAAAATTTTGAAGTAAAGATTTTAGAAAAGAAGATGGAATCATTTTGAAAAAAATATTGATTGCTTTGATTAAATTTTATAGAAAGTATATTTCTCCGATGAAAACAACAAAATGTCCATACTACCCGACCTGTTCCACCTATGGGTTAGAGGCTGTCGAAAAGTATGGAGCTGTCAAAGGTGGGGCGTTAGCGCTTTGGAGAATTATAAGATGTAATCCTTTTTCAAAAGGCGGATATGATCCCGTTCCATAATTGGAGGTATTTTCAGTGTCAGAGATGTTATTAACAGCATACAATGGTGCCATTCTTGGACCAATTGCAAAATTACTTGGCTGGATAATGAATGGCATGTATATTTTAATGGAAAAAGTTGGAATTTCCAACGTAGGTCTTTCTATTATTTTATTTACCATTGTTATTTATGCTTTAATGTTCCCATTGACTTATAAACAGCAGAAGTTCTCGAAGTTATCCCAGAAGATGAACCCGGAGCTTCAGGCGGTCCAGAAAAAGTATAAGGATAAGAAAGATACCGTATCCATGCAGAATATGCAGGCTGAGACACAGCAGATCTATGAGAAGTATGGTGTTTCACCGACAGGCAGCTGTGTGCAGATGTTAATCCAGATGCCTTTACTGTTAGCTTTGTACCGTGTGTTTATGAATGTTCCTGCCTATATCAGCAGTGTGAAGGATGTTTATCTTGATCTGGTTGATAAGATCATGGCAACAAGCGGCTATCAGGATATTATGACAAACCTGATGAGCACATTAAAATTGAACACAGTACAGGTTGATTTTACGGCAACAGATACAACAACATTACAGAATTATGTAGTAGATGTTTTATCAAAAATGAGTTCTACCGGATGGGATTCCTTAAGAGAGTCATTCCCGGCGCTCACAGATTCCATTGATTCTACATATGGTGTAGTTTCTCATGTAAACAACTTTATAGGATTAAATATTTCAGATACTCCATTTCAGATCATCAAAGCTGCATTTGCAGGTGGAAGTATTCTGATGGCAGTTCTTGCATTGCTGATTCCTGTGATTTCTTATTTGACACAGGTTTTAAATATCAAGTTAATGCCAACGGCTGCAACAGCAGGCGGAGATAATGACCAGATGGCTCAGCAGATGAAGATGATGAACCGTACTATGCCATTATTCTCACTGGTAATGTGTTTTACTGTTCCGGTCGGTCTCGGTATCTACTGGATCGCAAGTGCGGTTGTAAGAAGTATCCAGCAGTTCTTCTTAAATAAACATTTTGATAAGATCGATCTGGATGATATTATTGCAAAGAATCAGGAAAAAGCAAAGAAAAAACGTGAGAAAATGGGAATCTCCGAAAACCAGATTTCCAATGCTGCACGTATGAATACAAGACAGGTTACAGCAAGTTCCAAGAGTTCCGTTAAGACAACGGCAGAGAAAGAACTTGAACTTGAGAAGGCAAATGCATTGAAAGCGAATGCAAAACCTGAAAGTATGGCTGCAAAAGCAAACCTGGTTCGTGAATTTAACGAGAGAAATAATAAGAAAAACTAACAGATTATTTTTCAAAAACGTGTTGGTAAGATAACGTATATGTGGAGGTTATTGTTATGGAGTATATTGAAGTATCAGCAAGAACAGTCGATGATGCTATCACAGAAGCTCTTATAAAACTTGGAGCTACCAGTGATCAGATTGAATATGAAGTAATCGAAAAAGGAAGCACAGGATTTTTAGGAATCGCAAGAAAAGATGCTGTGATCAAAGTTCGTAAGAAATATTCTGTAGAAGGTGATATCACAGAATTTTTACAGAAAATCTTTTCTGCTATGGATCTTAAAGTTGAGATCATTATTGAAAAAGCAGAAGATGGTAATACTTACAACGTAGAACTGAAAGGAGACGACATGGGTATCCTCATTGGTAAAAGAGGACAGACTCTCGACTCCCTGCAGTATCTTGCAAACCTTGCAGTGAATAAAAATTCTGAGGAATACATTAAAGTTAAGATTGATACAGAAGATTACCGCAAGAGAAGAAAAGAGACATTGGAGAATCTTGCAAAGAACATTGCATACAAAGTAAAGAGAACAAAACGTCCTGTTTCTTTAGAACCAATGAATCCTTTTGAGAGAAGAGTTATCCATTCTGCATTGCAGAATGATAAATTTGTAACAACACACAGCGAAGGCGAAGAACCATACAGACATGTGGTTGTTACATTAAAAAGAGATAGAGAAAGATAAATTCAAGTATAGAATTTAAAAGACCAGAAGCTGCACGTTACAAAGCTTTATGAAAATGCCGGAAATGATATGGCAGATTCTTATGAAGTTTTGCGGCGTGCAGTTTTGTACATGGAAAGGATATCACTATGGGAACGGATACCATTGCTGCAATTGCAACTGCAATGACAAGTTCAGGAATCGGAATCGTAAGAATCAGCGGAGACGAGGCAGTTTCTATCACAGACCGTATTTTTGAAATGAAGAATCAGAAAAAGTTAGAAGATATGCCAACGCATACAATTCACTATGGTCATATTCATGATGGAGATGAAGTGATCGATGAAGTTATGGTTGTTCTGATGAGAGGACCGAAAAGTTATACCAGGGAAGATACGGTTGAGATAGATTGTCATGGCGGCGTTTATGTCATGAAGAGAATTTTAGAAACCGTTATCAAATATGGGGCGCGTCCTGCAGAGCCGGGTGAATTTACAAAACGTGCATTTTTAAATGGAAGAATTGATCTCTCACAGGCAGAATCCGTTATTGATGTTATCAATTCCAAGAATGAATTTGCATTAAAAAGTTCGTTGAGCCAGCTTTCCGGTTCTGTTTCAGAAAAAATTAAAGAAATCCGCGGAACTGTTTTACATGAGATTGCATTTATCGAAAGTGCATTAGATGATCCGGAGCACATCAGTCTGGATGGATATCCGGAAAAACTATCCGGTATAGTATCGGATGTGATAAAAAAAATTGATAAACTGCTTGCAAACAGTGATAATGGAAAAATGTTAAAAGAAGGTATTTCAACTGTTATTGTTGGGAAGCCGAATGCCGGAAAATCTTCTCTTTTAAATTCTCTGGTTGGAGAAGAGAAGGCAATCGTTACAGATATTGCGGGAACAACACGGGATGTTCTGGAAGAACAGATTAATTTAAACGGTATTTTATTGAATATCATTGATACCGCCGGAATTCGTGACACGGAAGATGTCGTGGAAAAAATCGGTGTGGAACGTGCAAAGAAATATTTGAATAATGCCGATCTTGTCATTTATGTAGTTGACACATCCACAGCGTTAGACGAAAATGATCATGAGATCATGGAATTGTTGAAAGACAGACATGCAATCGTTTTGTTAAATAAATCTGATTTAAGTCCGGTCACAACTGTGGAAGATATCAGAAAACATCTGGATAAAAAAATGATCTCAATTTCTGCAAAAGAGCAGACCGGAATGGATGATCTTGAAGAAACGATTAAAGAAATGTTTTTCTCCGGGGAAGTTACATTTAATGATGAAGTTTATATTACGAATATCAGACATAAAACATCTTTACAGGACGCTTTACGAAGTTTACATTTAGTATTGCAGAGTATTGCAGATGATATGCCGGAAGATTTTTATTCCATTGATCTGATGAATGCTTACGAGGAACTTGGAAATATTATCGGTGAATCTGTGGAAGATGATCTGGTAAATGAAATCTTCAGTAAATTCTGTATGGGTAAATAAAAAATAATTTGCAGATTGTAATGTGAAAGAGAATCATTCAAAATCTTATATGAGTTGAGGACAGAAAAATGGAAGAGAAGAAGATTCCGTATGTAGAGGAAGAATATGATGTGGTTGTAGTCGGAGCCGGACATGCCGGATGCGAGGCAGCATTGGCGTGTGCGAGACTCGGACTGGAAACAATTATTTTTACCGTGAGTGTAGACAGTATAGCGATGATGCCGTGTAATCCGAATATTGGTGGAAGTTCCAAGGGACATCTGGTTCGTGAGATCGATGCGCTCGGTGGTGAGATGGGAAAAAATATCGATAAGACATTTATCCAGTCTAAGATGTTAAATAAATCCAAAGGTCCGGCCGTTCATTCACTGCGTGCGCAGGCAGATAAAATGAATTATAGTATGGAGATGCGTAAGACGCTTCAGAATACCGATCATCTTACCATCCGTCAGGCAGAAGTTTCTGAAATTATCACGGAAACAACAGCGCTGGAAAATGGAAAAGAGATTCAGAAAATGACAGGCGTGAAAACGTTTTCAGGTGCGGTTTATCATTGTAAAGCAGTCGTATTGTGCACAGGAACTTATCTTTGCGCAAGATGTCTGACCGGTGAGATGATCACATACACCGGACCAAACGGTCTGCAGGCAGCAAACCATCTGACGGATTCCCTGAAAGCGCATGGAATTGAAATGTTCCGTTTTAAGACAGGAACACCTGCACGAATCGACAAAAGGTCTGTTGATTTTTCAAAAATGCAGGAGCAAAAAGGAGATGAGAGAGTTGTACCTTTTTCCTTTACAACTAATCCTGAAGATGTGCAGATCGACCAGGTTTCCTGCTGGCTGACTTATACAAATGAGAAAACACATGAAATCATTCGGAATAACCTGGATCGCTCTCCAATTTATGCAGGAATTATTGAAGGTACAGGACCAAGATACTGTCCTTCCATTGAAGATAAGGTTGTAAAATTTGCGGATAAGGACAGACATCAGATTTTTATTGAACCGGAAGGAATAAATACGAATGAGATGTATGTTGGAGGAATGTCTTCCTCTTTACCGGAAGATGTTCAGCATGAAATGTACCGCACGCTGCCGGGACTTGAACATGTGAAAATTGTCCGTAATGCTTATGCAATTGAGTATGATTGTATCAATCCAAATCAGTTGTATGCTACTCTGGAATTTAAAAATATCAAAGGACTGTTTTCGGGTGGTCAGTTTAATGGAAGCAGTGGTTATGAGGAGGCTGCCTGTCAGGGGTTAGTTGCCGGAATCAATGCAGCCATGAGCATTCTCGGAAAAGAGCCTCTGATATTAGATCGCTCCGAGGCTTATATAGGAGTTTTGATTGATGATCTTGTGACAAAAGAAAATCATGAGCCGTATCGCATGATGACTTCCCGTGCAGAATATCGTTTGCTGCTTCGTCAGGATAATGCTGATCTCCGTTTATCAAAAAAAGGATATGAGATTGGTTTGATTTCACAGGAGCGTTATGACTGGGTCTGCCAGAAGGAAGTATTGATCCAGAAAGAGATTGAACGTGTTGCCGGAGTCAAGATCGGTGCTAATAAAGAGGTTCAGGCTCTTTTGGAAAGTTACGGAAGTATTCCGTTAAATACAGGAACAACTTTAACAGAACTGATCCGCAGACCTGAACTTGATTATGAAAAATTAGCTGTGATTGATAAGGAAAGACCTGAGCTGCCTTATGATGTAGTTGAACAGGTTAATATCAATATCAAGTATGATGGATATATTGTGCGGCAGATCAAACAGGTAGAGCATTATAAAAAAATGGAAAATAAAAAAATAGCAGAAGATTTTGATTATGATGAAGTGCCTAGTCTTCGTATCGAGGCCAGACAGAAATTAAAACTTTATAAGCCGTTATCAATTGGTCAGGCATCGAGAATTTCAGGAGTTTCCCCGGCAGACATTTCGGTACTTTTGGTTTATATGGAGCAGATGAAATATCATAAAGGAAATATAAAATGACATATAATTTAGAAAAATTTTTAAAAGGTCTGGAAGAACTTCAGATTGAATTAAGCGATAATCAGATACAGCAGTTTATCAGATATTATGAGATGCTGGTGGAAAAAAATAAAGTTATGAATCTGACTGCGATCACAGAATTTGATGAAGTCATTGAAAAACATTTTCTGGACAGTCTCTCCCTGATCAAAGTGTATGATCTCAAAAAAGAAGTTTCAGTGATGGACATGGGAACCGGCGCCGGATTTCCGGGGATTCCTTTGAAAATCGCATTTCCAAATCTGAGGATGACACTTGCTGATTCTCTGAATAAAAGAATATTATTTTTACAGGAAGTGATAGAGGAACTTGGATTAAAAGAGATTGAAGCACTTCACGCGAGAGCGGAGGAGCTTGGAAAAAATAAGGAATACCGTGAAAAGTTTGATCTGGTTGTCTCAAGGGCAGTTGCAAATCTTTCTTCCTTAGAAGAGTATTGTGTTCCTTTTGTAAAAATAGGTGGAAATTTTATTTCTTACAAATCCGGTGAAATTGAAGAGGAAGTTGCTAATGCAAAAAATGCAACATTTTTGCTTGGAGGAAAAATGAAAGAAGTCTATAAATTTGATCTGTATGAGCAGAAAAGATCGTTTGTCGTGATCGATAAGGTGAAGGGAACACCGAAAACTTATCCGAGAAAAGCCGGAACACCGACAAAGACACCGTTGTAAAAATAATAGTTACTGAGTGATGTAATAATTGGGTGATAAAATAAATCACCATATACACAAACTCCTGTCTTTTTTATGATGCAATAACATGCTTAAATGTAAAAAATTTTTACATTCTATTATAAAACGTGTTTTTAATGCATCATTTGGAGGACAGGAGTTTTTTCTTTTTATTATTAAATTCGAAAATAATCCTACTTTAAAAACATATCAATTGCTTCCGCAACTTTATCGGCAATCTCTAACTGTGGATATTTTTTACAGTTGGATAAGTATACGATTTCATTTCTGGAGTTTGTCTTTTTATAAGAATCTGCAATTGCGATTGCATCTTTCATGTTTCGACTTTCAATCACATAAATTGGAGTTTCTAATTTTTTCAGCGCATGTTCGATACTGTTCTTTGTGTAATTTGCTTCCATGCTTGCCATTAAATATTTACCATGACTGAAATTCATGTGTGCTGCCTCATAATATGCGTCGATCAATTTGGAAGAAACCAGCTGTGGCCTTGCATAATATTCCTCACGGAAATCCTTGGTGATGTTGGTATTGCTCACTTTTATATTGTAAAGGAAGGTTCCAATCACAGGGAGTTCCAATAAAGTTTTTTTCACAGATGCATATTTATCGGTTGTAATATGAAGCTCTTTCAAAGAGGTCGGATTGATTGCAATAATAGAGTTTGCCAGATCCTTATTCATATTGCAAGCTAACGTTACAAAGGAGATTGATTCATTCGATGCAATAATATCTGTTTTTTCTCCAATTACATTTTGGATAAAATCCGTCACAAGCTGAACATATAAATAATTGGTGTAAGTTAAGTACGGTTTTGCAGAGCGTCCACATCCAAGTAAGTCCAGTGTGTAGACAGTATGTTTCTTTTCCAGTTTTCGAATCACTTTGCACCATTCATAAGAAGAGCTGACCGGATTCAGATCGTGAATCAGCAATAGCGGACTGCCTGATCCGCGTTTCGTATAATAAATCTGTCCGTTTTTCCAATCGTAAAAATTGCCGTTCTCTGCTTTCAAAATATTCTTGATATCAGCTGTCATATTAATAAATCTGTTAACAAAATGGATTGTTCCAGCGGCAAGAGCTGTCAACAGAAAAAAATGTTTGATATTCTTTTTCATAGAAACCTCCTTATTTATTTTATGATCATTAAAAAAATGCATTTCATATAATTGAAAAATCGTTTCACCATTTCATAATCATAAATCTTTATTTAATAATATTATATCCGCTTTTTATAACATATACAAATTAATTTTTGAAAAAATCATTCATTTCTTTTTAGTATTTTGAAAATTATAATTTATTTGTGATAATAAAATAACTATAATTGTAGTATAATTGTTTTTGAAATAATGATATGGTATAATGTGCGTATGCAATGAGCAGTGCCATAGACAGAGAAAATAGTTTGTGACTGCTTGCAGGCAAAAAACTATTTTTTTTGTCTATGATAGGGCGAATGCCCGTCAGCCAGGAAAATCTTTGATTTTTCTGGCGTGCACGGCGGACTGCGCTTCATGATATAATAAAGACTGCCGAGCGGCGAATGCCCGATAGCCAGAATAGTAGCATTATTGATGATTACTCAGAAGTAAAGGAACAAGTGATTATGGTTATAGAATATTTACAGCAAATAAAAGATTCTTATTTCGAACAAAAACATGCATTAGAAAAACAGTTAAATTTATTGGAAATTCAATTAAAAGAAAATACCGGAATGATAAAAATGTTGGAGGAAACAAATAATTCGTGCTATGAATTGTTTACACCTAGAAATGTTAATTCAAAGAATAAAGCTAAAATTAATGAACTGATGGAAGAACAGAAAAGTATCAATGAGTCTATAGAAAATTTGAAAAATTCTATCAAAGAATATTCTAGTAAGATCGAACAATTAGATCAGATAGTGGAAGAAGAAAATCGAGAAATTGAAATTGTTCAGGAATATACGGAGACAATGTCACAACAGAATATAGTAAGTGAAGATGAAAAGATAGAATCATCGGAAGATAATTTACTTGATAGTATGAAGAATATTTTGAACCGGGTAGAGTTATGCAGCCAGTTGATTGATATTGATCCAGTTCGATGCAGATTGGAATTAAGTTCTATTATGAAAATTCTTACTGATCTGATTGAAGAAAAAGATGAATCGGATTTTTGAAATATATATTTCTAAAAGAGACACTTTTCCCAATTAAAATAAATTCATAAATCTATTAGGTAGATAAATTATATATAAAGGAAAAACACATATGAGTAACAAAATATATAAGAGTAAGATGAAAGATGAAAATAGATTACTTGGAAAATTTGTGAATATATCATTAATCGCATTATCAATTATCTTTGTGTTATTATTTTTGAAAATAATAGTAACAGAAATATCATTTCATAAAATGATTGCGGAAATGGTTGAGGGGATTGATTATTACATTGAAGATATAGTAATAACAGATAAAGAAACTGTAGAGGACTATAATGGTTCAGAATCAGGTGCAACGAATTATTTCTTTCACTATGGACGTGATACTGATAAGCGGATGCAAGTAAATCAAAAAGTGTATTCTCAATATAATGTAGGAGATATGTTCCCAGCTTATACAAAGGATCATTATTATTATGGTTCAACAATTAATTCGGTTTTGCCAAAAACTGAGTATAAAAATAATGAATTAAGTAAAGCCGGTATAGTAACAATCGGTTGTCTAATACTATTACTGCTTATATATAAATGGATTGATAATTTGAAAAAAAAGACAAACAATAAATAGTCAAGACCGTAAAATGTTTCACGTGAAACATTTTACGGTCTATTTTATATTTTAACAATATTTAGTAGACTCTTATAATATGAAATACTATAGTTTGAAGTGACACAATAAAAATATGAATGTTTCACGTGAAACATTTTTGGATAATTAATCATAGCATTTAAAATATAGAAGTGTTATAATATACAACGTAGAAAAAAACAACAAAAATATCTGCTTATAAAATAGTAAAAATATCAAGCTATTATGGAATGAAAATTGATTATATCATGAAGCACAAATCTATGATCGTTATCTATACCCGCTTCGCTCGGTAGATTATATCATACACAAAAAAACACATGATTCACAGAACAGTCTTTATTTATATTATTATAAAGAAACATAATAGCTAATAACAGAACTATGGGAAAGGAAAATATAATGGGTAGAATTATAGCAGTAGCAAACCAAAAGGGTGGTGTTGGTAAGACAACAACAGCAATTAATCTGGCTGCTTGTCTTGCGGAAGCAGGAAAAAAAGTATTAACAATTGACCTTGATCCACAAGGAAATATGACAAGTGGACTTGGAGTAGATAAAAATGAAGTGGAAAATACAGTTTATGAGTTAATGCTTGATGAATGTTCCATTAAAGAAAGTATGACGGATACGGTTGTAGACGGAATGAAAGTAATTCCATCAAATGTAAATCTCGCCGGAGCTGAAATTGAATTATTAGGTATTCCAGAAAAGGAATACATATTAAGAAATGCTGTTGATTATATCAAAGAAGATTATGATTTTATTGTAATTGATTGTCCGCCATCTTTAAATATGCTGACAATTAACGCAATGACAACTGCAAACTCTGTCCTGGTTCCAATTCAATGTGAATATTATGCGCTGGAAGGATTGAGCCAGTTAATACATACCATCGATCTTGTACAACAAAGATTAAATCCGAATCTTTTGATTGAAGGAGTTGTCTTTACAATGTATGACGTGCGCACAAATCTTTCTAATCAGGTAGTTGAAAATGTAAGAAATAATTTAGATGCAAAAATATATGATACATTGATACCAAGAAATATTCGTCTGGCAGAGGCACCATCTTATGGATTGCCAATTAACTTATATGATTCCAAATCTGCCGGAGCAGAAAGTTACCGTTTACTTGCAAAAGAAGTAATAGATAGAAAGGATATTTAAAATATGGCAACCGCAAAGAAAAATGGATTAGGCAAAGGACTTGATTCACTTATTACTAATAAAGTAAATAATGCAAAAACAACAACAGCAACAATAAAACCAGCTGTTAAAAAAGATGAAAAAGTAGTGGAAGGTATACTCGTTAACATTAATAAAGTAGAACCAAACAGAGAACAGCCAAGGAAAAATTTTGATGAGGATGCACTTTTGGAATTAGCAGAGTCCATCAAACAGTTTGGTGTTTTACAACCATTACTAGTACAACAGAAAGATGATTACTATGAGATCATTGCTGGCGAAAGAAGATGGAGAGCTGCCAAACTTGCTAATTTAAAAGAGGTTCCTGTTATTATCAAAAAATTAACAGAACAGGAAGTTGTAGAAATTTCACTTATTGAAAATATCCAGCGTGAAAACTTAAATCCAATTGAAGAGGCAATTGCATATAAAAGACTTTTAATAGAATTCAATTTAAAACAGGATGAAGTAGCGGAACGTGTATCTAAAAGCAGAACAGCAGTAACAAATTCAATGCGTTTGCTGAAATTAAATGAAAAAGTTCAACAGATGGTTATTGATGATATGATTTCTACCGGCCATGCCAGAGCACTGCTAGGTCTTAATGATCTGGAAAAACAATACACGGTAGCTCAGCAGATATTTGACGAAAAGTTAAGCGTTCGTGAAACAGAAAAATTAGTAAAAAAAATCCAGCAGGAAAAAAATCAGAAAGATACGGAAAAGAATAAAAAAATAGATCCGAAATTAGAAGCAATCTGCCATGACCTGGAAGAGAAGATGAAAGGAATTTTTGGAACAAAGGTTGCTATTAATCAGAAAGATAACAAAAAAGGAAAAATCGAAATCGAATATTATTCCATGGATGAACTGGATCGCATTATGGATTTATTCAGAACTATAGAAAAATAATAGAGTATTTTTATAAAAATCGATTCAATAAAAATAAGTTCGTTATATGAAACAGCAGAAGGAGAAAAAATGATTTCACAGTATTTAGGATTTGATTCAGATTATATTATCATTGGACTAGCAGCACTTGTTTTAATACTTATTATTTTAATGATTATAAATGTAGTTCAAATGAGTAAATTGAAAAAGAGCTATAAGATTTTTATGAAAGGAAAAAATGCAAAAAACTTAGAGGATACACTTATTAAAAGGTTAAATCAGGTAGATGATCTGATAAATGCAAATTCCGCAAACGAAAAAAATATAAAAACCTTATTCCAGAACATGCAGAGAACATATCAGAAAATGGGACTTGTAAAATATGATGCATTTAATGAGATGGGTGGCAAGTTGAGTTTTTCTCTGGCAATGCTTGATGTGAAAAATAATGGATTTATCATTAATGCAATGCACACAAGAGAGGGCTGTTATACTTATATTAAAGAAATCATTGATGGAAATTCAGTGATTGTTTTATCTGGTGAAGAACAGGAAGCATTAAACAACGCAATGGGGGAAAATAACATTGCAAAATAGAAAGACATATTATATAATAAAGTCCGTCTTGTAAATAGTAAAATTGGTTTACATAATTTTAAAAATCGGAAAGGAGGATAGTAGTATGCACAAATTTTTAAGAGCAGTCGGTTTTTCAAAAATCACAAAAGAAGAGCTGAATGATATTTTTCAAAAAATAATAGAGAGACCAATGTTGCAGAAAGTGGCAGAGGATTCCGAAGGTAATGAGTTTGCAGAACTCTCTATCGAGTTTGGAGATTTCTTTGGACTGTCTTTGAGAGGAACATTTAATGAGAATGATTCTTTTGAGATGAGCTACTACTATCCTTATTTTTGTGGTAATAAAATTTCAACGACGGAACAGATTGATATTGAAAAACATGCGGAAAAAGAGTCTTATGCAGGAATCTGTGATGAGGTAAGACTTGGCGTTACATTGATTTTTTATTTGCAGAATGTGGCGGATTATCTGGCTGTGAAAAATAATAAATTTTACATGAGTCAGGCAAATGGAACAGTGCTTGCTGCGCTTTCTACAGAAGGAAAAATTTTACTTCCTATTAATAAAGATGAACATAAGCAGAAGCTGACAGAACAGACTATGAACGAAAGAAATGGATTGATCGCTGCAGCCAGAAAGGGAGATGAAGATGCTATCGAGAATCTGACTTTGGAAGATATCGACACTTATTCCCTTCTTTCAAGACGTGTACAGCATGAAGACATTTTGAGTATTGTGGATTCTTACTTTATGCCTTATGGAATTGAAAGTGATCAGTATTCCATTCTTGGTGAAATCATGGATTGCAGGCTATTGCAAAATTCGTATACAGAAGAAAATGTTTATGCGATAGATATCAAATGTAATGATGTAGAATTTCCAATCTGCATCAATCAGAAAGATCTGATTGGTGAACCAGCAGTTGGAAGAAGGTTCAAAGGAAACATCTGGTTACAGGGAAGTATTAATTACAGAGATTAGTGATTTTTACAAAATCACTAATCTGATGAAAGAAAAAGATTGAACTTCTCTGATAGTTGGAATATAATAAACAAGTATTTGTTCCCTTAGTTAAATGGATATAACGGGGTCCTCCTAAGACTCTATTGTAGGTTCGATTCCTATAGGAGACGCTCATTTTTAGCGGTAATGAAGATAGTTTCATTGCCGCTTTTTTCATGCAGAATTGTAATTTCAGTGACAAATTTGTCAGCGAAGCAGGACTGAAAATACTGATTTTGTCAGCGGGAATGGATGCTTGTCACCAATTCACACTTTCCTAGCCGTCACCCAGAGGGATTAACTACAGTGTAGACCATAATTTGGGAAAGAAAAGCATTGAGCTGATTGTAGAGGAATGTGGGGACAGCCCCAAACAGGTTCAGAGGTATATCAAAATCACAGAACTTATTCCTGAAATGCTTGAAAAAGTGGATGACGGAAGCATGGGATTTACTCCGGCAGTTCAGTTGTCATTTCTGAAAAAGAAGGAGCAAAAGGAAATGCTGGATGCAATGGAATTTGCACAGTGCACACCATCTTACCAACAGACATTATCAGGGTGGATTTCCCCAAACTGTGCGAAGAGAGTGTGTTGGAGGAAGGGGTATTAGATGAAGACACAGCTGATTGATTTTGGAGGGAGAAGTCCAGAGAGAGCTCATGCCAATGATGCCGGTGCTGATGTATTCAGTCCCAAGGATGCTGTGATCCGGCCGGGAGATATCTGTAAGCTGCCTCTGGGATTTGGATGCCAGTCCTGATACCGGATTTTACTTTTGAAAACTGGAAGGAGCGTGGTGCGGGGGCTTTTGGTTCCACTGGGAGATAAGGAGAACCTCTTCGCAGAGATTCTCCTTGATTTTAAACGGTAGGTTTTGT
>ERZ827469.1408-NODE-1408-length-21593-cov-3.962160_pt1 | contig 21593 bp, 18 predicted proteins | sample MGYA00519917_ERZ827469 | MGnify/ENA primary metagenome ERZ827469 (study PRJEB31778, sample SAMEA3449314) | human gut metagenome | biome: human gut; feature: human-associated habitat; material: faeces | place: United Kingdom | collected 2010/2012 ... | reverse complement strand
CTCCTGTGCCGCAGTGCCGAAGCACTGCGTAGTCCCATTACGGACAGTGGAGCACTTCGCAGACTGCTCTGGATCATACTGACAACGGCTTGTGCTTGATTTGCAATGCAAATCTTGACTTTCCATTTCTTGCCGACAGTATTACCGATTTCTGGCGGCGCTGGCATATCTCCATGGGGACATGGTTCCGGGATTATGTCTATATCCCGCTGGGAGGCAACAAGGGCGGCCTTGCAAAGCAGCTCCGCAATATTGCTATCGTCTGGCTGCTGACGGGCTTCTGGCACGGGGCAAGCTGGAACTTTGTTCTGTGGGGCGTGTATTTTGGCGTGCTGCTGGTGCTGGAAAAGCTGTTTCTATTGCGCTGGCTTAAAAAGCTGCCCAACCCGCTTCGGCATATCTGCGCGCTGGTGCTGGTAACGATCAGCTGGACACTCTTTGCGTTCACAGAGATCAGCAAAGGAGCTGCGTGGTGCAAGGCCATGCTCTCCGGCGTGCTGTTCGACAGCAGTAGTCTGTATTTACTGCTGACTTATGGGCCGATGTTGCTGATCTGTGCTTTGGCAGCCACACCGCTGGGAAAACGCTTTTATAAAAAGCTCGGCACACGGCTGGGGCAGCGGGCGCTGGCCGCGGCGGACTGCGGCGGTCTTGCCTGTGTGCTGGTGATGGCTGCGGCCTATCTTGTCAGCGGCAGCTATAATCCGTTCCTGTACTTCCGATTCTGAGGTGAGAAAAATGCGAAATAAAATCATTACCTCTTTTTTCTGCCTGCTGCTGGCGGTTTCTACTCTTGCCGGATTGCTGTTGCCTGATCGCTATTACTCCGAAAGAGAAAAGCGTACTTTGACGCAAAAGCCCAAATTTACCGTTGCCGACTTTATCTCCGGCAAGTTTAGTGACAATTTAGAAAGCTACCTCACCGATCAAGTTCCCCTGCGGGATGGCTGGGTCACGATGAAAACCTATATGGAATTGACTGTTGGTAAACGTGAAAGCGGCGGTGTCTATATCTGCAAAGACAAGTATTTGATGGACAAGTTTACATCTTATAGTAAAAAGCAGCTTGCCTCCAACGCAGCCACCCTTGTTGATTTACAAGAAAAACTGGCGGCAGAGGGTATCTCCATGAATATGATCCTTGTCCCTATGGCGGCACAAGTGCTGACGGATAAGCTCCCTGCCCATGCGCCAGTGGCAGACTACACCGCTATTCTGCAAGTGCTGACCGACGCAGGCGTTGACACAACGGACGTGTTTTTTACTCTCGCCGCTCATAGCAGCGAGAACATCTACTACCGTACCGATCACCATTGGACGAGCCTTGGGGCCTACTATGCCTATTGTGCGTGGCGCAGTATTGAGCCTACGGCGGGCGAATGGACGCAGGAAGTACTCTGCGATAATTTCCACGGCACGACTTGGAATAAAGTCCCGCTGCCCTCCGTTCCCGCTGAGGAAATCACCGCATGGTATCAGAATCCGACCCGCCATGTTTCCTACAACAATGGCCAGTATGAAACAGAAAGTATTTACGAGCGCAAGTACCTATCCGGCAGCGACCAGTACGCTGTGTTTCTAAACTCCAACCAGGCACAGACCGTTATCGAGGGCAGCGGCAAGAGCGGCAAGCTCCTGCTTATTAAAGACTCCTACGGCAACACGTTTTCCCAGTTTCCCGTGGAGGACTATGCGGAGGTTCATGTCCTCGACCTGCGCTTTTTCAAGGGCGATGTGACGGAATACGCCAAAGAGAACGACATCACCGACGCGCTGGCGCTGTACGGCGTGCAGAATTTCGTCAAGGATACAAACCTGCGGTTCTGATCTTCCGGTATCCTCACGCCGATCACTCCCCGATATTCCCAGCACGCAAAAAAGGAACGCTCCTCGCGGAGCGTTCCTTTTTATTGTCTTGCAGGCGATCCCTGCGGCGGTCAGACCGCCGTGGAAACGGGAGCGGGCGGCTCGCCGCTCTTGTGCTTGCGCTGATAGACGAGCTTCTGGTACGCGATGACCACGACCAGCAGCGCGATACCGATGACATCGGTGATGGTCTTGCTGTCAATCAGCAGCAGCGCGCCGGCCATAGAGGCGATACGCAGCAGCCAGTTGAGGTTTCCGAAGAGGTAGCCCTCGACTGCGGCGGCAATCATCACAACACCGATGCAGGAGGTGATGACGACCTGAATGCCGCTGAGCAGTGTGACATTTTCCAAAAGCAGCTGCGGGTTATACATGAACATGTACGGGATGATAAAGCCCGCGAGCGCCAGCCGCACCGACTGCCAGCCGGTCTTCATCGGGCTGCCGCCGGAGAGGCCCGCCGCCGCGAACGATGCAAGCGCGACAGGCGGCGTCAGGTTTGCGAACATCGCATAGTAGAAGCAGAACAGGTGCGCGGCAAGCTCGGGCTGGCCCAGCTCGACGAGCGCGGGAGCGGCGATGGTCGCGGTGATGAGGTAGGACGGGATAGAGGGCAGGCCCATGCCGAGGATCAGCAGCGCCGTCGCCAGGACGAAGGAAAGCATCAGGCCCGTATCGACCGGCACGAGCACGAAGCAGATGGCCAGCACGATCAGGCTGATCGGCAGCACGGAGGCCGCGGCCTCTCTCAGTTTTTCCAGTAACACCTGTTTGCGGTACAAAGCCTCACTCCTATTTCAAGAATTGTTCTTATTTTATCAGAAAAATCCCGTTCTGAACAGAGCGGAAATGTAAAAAGGCTGTTAATTTTATGCACCGTGTATTTTTATGCAGTTTCACCAAAGAATTATCGATTTACTTGACGAAAGGGCAGAAAGCCAATACAATAACAAAGCTTATGCGCAGAACTCCCGGCCGCATGCGCGGCCGGGAGTGAATTTTTATGAAAAAGAGAGAGTGTTTTATGGAGAAGAAACCCGCGCGTGCCGTCGCCCTGCTGCCTATCGGAGTGTTCCTTGTCTTGTATCTGGGTCTGGGCTGTCTGTTTGAATACGGTTTGAAAATTGAGATGGGCTTTTACAACATTCCGATCGTTGTGGCGTTCCTGGCCGCGATCCTCGTCGCCTGCCTGCAGAACCGGGCGCTGTCGTTCGACGAAAAGCTGGAGGTCATGGCAAAGGGCGTCGGCGACAAGAATATCATGACGATGATCCTGATCTTTCTGGCCGCCGGTGTGTTCGTCGGCGTCGTGGGCCGCAGCAGCGCAGAATCTGTCGCATATTTCATGCTTGCGCATATCCCGGCGCGGTTTGCCGTTGCAGTTCTGTTCGTTGTCTCGTGCTTCGTCTCGACGGCCATGGGCACGTCCTGCGGCACGATCACGCTGATCGTCCCCATCGCTGTCGCCGTGGCGAAGGCGTCGGGGTTCCATCTGGCGCTGTGCATCGGATCCGTCATGGGCGGCGCGATGTTCGGCGACAATCTCTCGTTCATCTCCGACACGACCATCGCCGCCTGCAGCACGCAGGGCTGCGAAATGAAGGACAAATTCCGTACGAACTTCCGTATCGCGCTGCCGGCGGCACTCGTAACACTGGCGCTGATCATTGTGTTCTCGCTGAAAAGCGACATTGGCGCGGTTGAAATTTCGGAATACCATCTGCTGCAGACCGTCCCGTATCTGCTGGTGCTTATCGGCGGCGTGGCGGGCGTCAATGTGTTCCTCGTGCTGCTGACCGGCATTTTCTCCGGGGCCATCATCATGCTCGCCACCGGTGCGGTGCACCCGACCGAGCTGCTGGGGAACATGGGCTCCGGCGCGTCCGGGATGTTTGAGACGATCATGGTCACGATCCTCGTGTCTGCCATGTGCGGCCTCATCCGCGAATACGGCGGCTTTGAAGCGCTGCTCGGATTTATTCGCCGCATTTTCCACGGCAACAAGGGCGGCCAACTCGGCATCGGATTGCTTGTCGGCGCGATGGACATCGCCACGGCCAATAATACCGTCGCCATCGTCATGGCCGGACCCATCGCAAAGCAGATGAGCGAGGAATACGGCATCACGGGCAAAAAGAGCGCGTCGCTGCTCGACACCTTCTCGTGCATCTTCCAGGGCATCATCCCCTACGGCGCGCAGATGCTTCTGGCGATCTCCGCCGTTTCAGAACTTGGTGAAACGCTCACCGCGTTCCAGATTATCCCGTTCCTGTTCTACCCCTTCCTGCTGCTCATCAGTTCACTGGTCTTTATCTTCCTTGTGCCGGAACGGAAAGCGGCGGGCCACTGAAAAAACGAAAACTCTGGCGAAATTACAATATTTCGTGGTCAGCGATACATTTGACAATGTAGATATTTAGAAATCAGTGACTGCGGCACAGCCAAAGCCTCCCCTTACCGCGTAGGGCGTGGCAAGGGGAGGCTTTGGCGCGAGCCTTCGGCGAATCCGTACTGCCCTGTAAATTTTGAACGTAAGGCCAATTTACTGCAGCCATTCAAACGCGGTGACTTACAAATTTGGAGTACCGTAACAGGCGGCGCGTACCATAGCGGTCGTAAGGTAACGATGTGTGTTCGCAACGACTATAAAGTTGGTACTCACTTGAATTGTATCCGCAGCACGCACCAACCGCGTCCAAGCACTCTTTTCTCCCCTATCTTTTCTCTTGCAAGAGAAAAGATAGGGCCGCCGGAGGCATGTTGGAAACGCTTTGCTGGTTTGTGTTTCTCGATGGGAATGCCTGACCCAGAAAAAACGTATTTTGACAGACAAACCGGGCACAGCCAATGGCCGCGCCCGGTGTTTTGCATTATACCATCCGGCAGCAGGATTCACAGTCTTCTTTCTTGGGGAATTTACTGTGATCATACTCAATGTGGTTCTTCTCGTAATAGTCCTGGATGGCGGACTTGACGGCCTCCTCGGCCAGAACGGAGCAGTGCAGCTTGTGCGCGGGCAGTCCGCCCAGCGCATCGACGACCTCCTGATTGGTTAGCGCCAGCGCATCGTCCAGCGTCCGGCCCTTGATCATCTCCGTCGCAATGGAACTCGACGCGATCGCGCTGCCGCAGCCGAACGTCTCAAACTTCACATCCTCGATTTTATTGTCCTTGATCTTTAGGTACATCTTCATGATATCGCCGCACTTGGCGTTGCCGACCTCGCCGACGCCGTCCGCGTCCGCGATCTCGCCGACATTGCGCGGGTGCATGAAGTGATCCATGACGGTTTCGGTATACAGTGCCATGATAAAAGCCCTCCTTACAGCGTAAACTGCCGTTTGCCGCTCATCAGGTCCTTCCAGACCGGCGACATATTCCGCAGATCGTCCACGATCGGCGGAAGCTCGGCAAGGATATAGTCGATTTCTTCTTCGGTATTGTCCTCACAGATGGTTAGGCGCAGCGAGCCGTGCGCGACCTCGTGCGGCCGTCCGATGGCCAGCAGCACATGGCTGGGGTCGAGCGAACCGGACGTGCAGGCGGAGCCGGACGATGCGCTGATGCCCTTCGCGTCGAGCAGCAGCAGAAGACTCTCGCCCTCGATGCCCTCGAAGCAGAAGTTCACATTGCCGGGCAGCCGCGGCGCACGCGCACCGTTCAGCGCGCAGTGCGGAATCTTGGAAATGCCGTCAATGAGTTTGTCCCGCAGGGCCGTGACCTTCTTTGTATTCTCGTCCATGTTGGCGCACGCTTCCTTCAAAGCTGCCGCCATGGCCGCGATGCCGGGGACGTTCTCCGTGCCGCCGCGCTTGCCGCGCTCCTGCGCGCCGCCCTCGATGAGATTCGTGAGAATAATGCCGCGCCGCGCATAGAGCATGCCCACGCCCTTCGGACCGTGGAATTTGTGCGCGGACAGGCTCAGCATGTCGATGTGCATTGCGTTCACGTCGATCTTCACATGCCCCGCTGCCTGCACCGCGTCGGTGTGGAACAGCACACCGCGTTCATGGCACACCGCGCCGATTGCCTCGATCGGCTGGATGGTGCCGATCTCATTGTTGGCGAACATGATGGTCACGAGGCAGGTGTCGTCACGGATGGCGTCCGCGACCTGCTGGGCCGAGACAAGGCCGTCTGCGTGCACGTCCAGCAGCGTCACCTCAAAGCCCTGTTTTTCCAGCCGTTTCAGGGTATGCAGGACGGCATGATGCTCAAATGTGGTGGAAATAATGTGCTTTTTGCCCTTGCGCGCGCCGAGATAGGCGGCGGAGGTAATAGCCTGATTGTCGGCCTCGCTGCCGCCGGAGGTAAAATAGATTTCGCGCGGCTGCGCGCCGAAGCAGGCGGCCATATCGGCACGCGCCGTCTCGAGCACTTCCTTGGCCTGCTGGCCGATGGTGTAGAGGCTCGACGGGTTGCCGAACGTGTTATTCAGGTGATAGGTCATCGTATCGATGGCCGTCTGGTGCATTCTGGTGGTTGCTGCGTTATCCGCATAGACCTGCATCAAATATCAGCTCCTTTGCAGGGAATTCTTTCTTATGTTTTGAGGATAGCATACATTCCCCATAAAGTCAATAGGTTTATAGGCTGAATGACTTCAGAAAAAATTAAGGCTTTCTTCATCCGGGTTTGGTTGTTTTTCCGGTAACTTTTGTGTATGATAAGCTACACGAACTTCCGGAGGTACAGCTATGGCAAATATTCTGGATTATCTGGACTGGCGCGGCGATCTGACGCTGGCAGAGCGCGGGTTCAACGAGGTGGACAATCTGCTGATGGCGGAACTTTGCTTTCTGGACTTCTCCGGGATCGTTCCGGCGGACTTTTCCGCCCCGGTTTTCCTGCCGGATGCCATGCGGCAATACGACGCGGCGCGGCCGCAGGAGACGATGGGCGTGTTGGTGCCGGAGCAAATCCCGGAATTGGGCCACAAAATGGCGGCAAGCCGCCGCTTTTCCGATTTGACGCTCTGCGCCTATGTCAGCCGCACCGACGAGGAAACGCAGACGCAGTTCTCCGCGCTGACGATCCTGCTGTCGGATAAAACGGCCTACATTGCCTTCCGGGGCACGGACGACACGATTGTCGGCTGGAAGGAGGATTTTAATCTGGCCTTTCTGCCGGTCGTTCCGGCGCAGAAAATGGCGGCAGAGTATCTGTCTGCGGCAGCCGCGGCGCTTCCGTCGCATCCGCTTCGCGTGGGCGGACACTCCAAGGGCGGCAATCTCGCGGTCTACAGCGCAGTGTTCTGCGGCGAAGCCGTGCAGAACCAGCTGATGCGCGTATACAATAACGACGGCCCCGGCTTCCGCACGTCGCTGCTTGGCCTGCCGGAACACAAGCGCGTCGCGGACAGGATCACGACCATTCTGCCGGAATCGTCTGTCGTCGGCATGCTGCTGGAGCATGAGGAACGCTATGAGGTCGTGCGCAGCACGCAGAGCGGCCTGTGGCAGCACGACGGCTTCTCGTGGCAGGTGCGCGGGGAACGGTTTGAGCATCTGCCCGATCTGACCGAGGGCGGCAAGCTGGTTGACGAGACGATCCGCACGTTCATCCTCTCCCTGAGCCCGGAGCAGCGCGTGGCCTTTACCGACGCGCTGTTCGACATCCTCACCTGCACCGACGCCGGGACGCTGACCGACCTCAAGGAGGGCGGACTCAAAACGGCGGCGGCCATGCTCAAAAAATACCGGACGCTGGACAAGCCCACGCGCAGCGCGCTGGGCAGCACGCTGCGCCTGTTTATGGCGGCTGGCGCAAAGACGGCAGCCTCCGAACTCAATCCCGTGAACCTGCTCCTGCGCCATCTGCCGCTGCAAAAGCTGGCAGACGATCTGGACGAACCGTAAACCAGAGAGAATACGGCTTTCATGCAAAAAGAGCCTGCTGCAAAAATACTTTGCAGCAGGTTCTTTTGGTTCCAGACATATTGCAGCCGGCGGTCATTCCGCCGAGATGAGGTAATAGTAGATCGGCTGGCCGCCGGAGACGAGATTGACCTCCGCGTCGGGCGCATGCTGCCGGAACAGTTCCAGCGCCGCCTCCGCGTCGGGCTCCTGAATGTCCGCGCCGTAGAAGATGTTGATGAATTCCTTGCCGGCCTCCGCAGCCTTGTCCGCGAGAGACGCAAGAAGCGTGGTGATCTCACGCGCTGTTCCAGCCAGCGCGCCATCGCACAACCCGAGATAATCGCCCGCGTGAATATCAAAGCCGTCAAAGTCCGAGTCGCGCGCGGCATAGGTGATCTGCATGGTCATGACGCCGGAGAGGCAGCCGGTCATGGCCGCTTCGTTTTCGCTCGGCTCCATTGCTGCGTCGAACGAGAGCATGGCGCTGATGCCCTGCGGGACGGTCTTGGTCGGGATAACCACGACTTCGCGCGAAGCCAGTTCCGCCGCCGCCTGCGCAGCCATGATAATGTTCTTGTTGTTGGGCAGGACGAAGACGATCTCCGCAGGCGTCTTTTCGATCGCGTGCAGAATATCCTCCGTCGAGGGGTTCATGGTCTGGCCGCCCTCAATGATCTCGTCAACACCGAGATCACGGAACACGCCGGCCAGGCCCGCACCCGCGCACACGGCGACGCTGCCGTAGCGCTTTTCGGGTTCTGCCGGAGCCGCCTGCTCCGCAGGCTGGCTTTCCAACTCCTTTTCCACAGTCTCCAGATCGTCGGTCGAACGGGCCTTGCGGCCGGCGGTCAGATCATCGTGCTGCAAGCGCATGTTCTCGATCTTTGCAAGTTCCAGCGTACCATACTTCTGGGCCTCGCTCAGTGCGTCACCCGGAATATTCGTATGTACATGGACCTTGAACGCTTCGTCGTCCTCGCCGATGACGAGACTGTCGCCGATGCTGCCGAGATACTCGCGCAGCGGGTCGAGCGAGGTAATATCCTCGCGCTTGCGCACAATAAAGACCGTGTCGAACGCGAATGTGATGTCCTCAGAGTCGAAAATGCCGAAATCGGCCTCTTCATTCGTTGCACCTGTGTTCTCGCAGACAATATCGTTGCCGCGCAGGCTTTCGAGCATGCCGCGCAGAATAAGGCAGAAGCCCATACCGCCCGCATCAACGACGCCGGCCTTTTTAAGAACCGGATTCTGGTTGACGGTGTTGTCCAGCGCAGCGTGCGCCGTGTCAAGGCAGTGCTGCAACACATACTCGATCTCATTGTTTTCCTCGGCCAAATCGCGCGCGGCGTCTGCCGTGAGGCGGGAGACGGTCAGAATTGTGCCCTCGGCGGGCTTCATGACTGCCTTATACGCAGCTTCCACACCTGCTGTCAGTGCAGCGGCAAAGTCCTTGCCGTCGGCCTCGAGTTTACCCTTGAGCGACTTGGAAAAGCCGCGGAACAGAAGAGACAGAATCACGCCCGAATTGCCTCTGGCCCCGCGCAGGAGCGCGGAGGCCGTCTTGTCGGCGGCCTTGGTGAGCGTAATGCCGTCTGCCTTGCGCAGCTCCGTGCTGGCGGCAGAGAGCGTCATGCTCATATTCGTGCCGGTATCTCCGTCCGGAACAGGGAAAACGTTCAGTTCATTGACCTTCTGCTTATTCAGGTCGATCTCGGCAGCGGCGGAGAGCATCATCCGGCTGAACGCCGCGCCGTCAATGGTTTTGATCATGGTTTACCTCCGTGAGCGCCCTTGTATGCGCGCGTGAATTGAAATCGATATCAGTCGACGGAAATGGAATCGACAAATACGTTCACGGCACGCACCTCGGTGCCCGTGGACTTGGTAACGAAATAGCGGACCTCGCTGATGATGGAGGACGCGATTGCACTGAGATTGACGCTCTTATCGACCATGATATGCAGGTCGATGGAAATGGAATTGTCGGCGCTGAACGTGACCTTGACGCCCTTGCCCATTGCTTCCTTGCGCAGCAGATGGACAAGCCCGTCCGTCATGGAGCGCACGGCCATGCCCTTGACGCCAAAGCAGTTGGTCGCTGCAAAGCCCGCGATATTGGTATAGACAGCGCTATCGACCGTGATCTGGCCGGCGTCTGTATTCATACGGATCATCAAGATTCCTCCTTCTGGGATATTCAATTCATTTTAACCGATTTGCCGGGAAAGTACAAGTCAAAAAACGGGTTTCAGCCTTTTTCATAACCGGTCACGCCGTTTTGCTCCATCCATTGGAGCTTTTCACCCATCAAATACGTCAGCGTATCGGTTTCCGTCCGGTTGACGCCCGTCAGATACTCGCGCAGGTAATACAGATCGTTGTACGTCAGATACGGATAGTCACCCTCGACATAGGTGCCGTCGGGCTTGATGCTGTAATAGAGATTATGATTCGGCATGACCCAGCCGGAGCCGGTATCCTCAATGGCCAGCAGCATCCGGTCGGCCAGTTCGCGCAGATCCTTCCGATTCAGAAGATCCGCCGCGTGATACAGCGCCAGACACTCCGACGCCTGATGGTTGAGCGAGGTGTGTGGAGCGGTGATCTCGTCCGGGTGCCAGTAGTCGGGAATCAGCCAGCCGCCGTTTTCCGTGGTGATGTGGCTTATGTCCGCAACCTGACTGAAAAAGGCGAGATAGCGGTTCATCGTCTCTTCAAACATCCCCTTGCCGAGCCTGCGGGTGGCCGAGATGTAAATTTCAAGCAGATCGGTATTGAACCGGGTGTCATAAAAGCCAGGCCCGATCCCGTAATCGCCCTGAAGCCACTCGCTGCCGGGTGTGGTGGGCACATAGCCGTAGTGGTTCTGCCGCTGCGACATGGTATCGAGCGACAGGATAATGAGCGCGGGCGCTTCCTTGCAGCGCGACATCCGGCCAAGGTAGCCCCGGATGCAGTAGCTTGCGGCGCAGCAGTAATAATAATTCTCACCCGCTGGGATATAATTGGAGGGCGATTTGCGGAAATAGCCGTCGAAGCACCAGTGAGAATCGCCGTTTTTCACATATGTGACCCATGCCTTCGCGCAGTTATCCACACTCCAGTCCAGCCCAAACGGTGCGGTCAGGACGAGTGCATCCGTTACGCAGTCCGGCGCAAGGCCATAGCCGTCCATTGTGATGCGGACGCCGCCGCTGCGCAGCTTCGTGGTACGCAGCACGCCGTCTCGATCCGGGAAATGCTCCCGGGAGCCGTTTTCGCGCATGGCGAACGTACGCGGCAGCGCAAGAAAATATGTCTGCCCGGAAGCCAACTCTACAACAACGACCGGTGAGGCATACAGCCCGTCCCCCAGCGTTTGCGAGCGCCAGTCTCCGGCGCTTTTGTCATAATACCAGACTGTGCCCGCTTCCGTGACGGTCTGGTCGAAAAAGCGGATATTGGAGCCCTTGCCCGTGGCGCGAAGACCGGTCGCGCTGACGCCGTCGGAGACGGCGTATTCCCGGCTTTCGATTTGATACTGCTCGTACTGGACAGTCTCAACATAGACCTCGGCGGTATATTTTGTGGAGGTCAATACCCGCTCCGGTGTGCGGCTCGGGGTATCGTCCGGCTCGTCCGAATCCGCCGGTGTCTCTTCGGCCGGGAGTTCGGCCGGGGCTGCTGCTTCAGATTCTGCTGCCGGTGAAGTCTCCGCCTGCGGCTTGCCGCAGGCGCATAGCTGCGCCAGTACCAGAATCAAAATCAGAATCAGCGTGAGTTTCTTTTGCATGGATACCTCCGAGGAAGGGTTTGGGCAGAACAATGGCGGCCATTTTTACAAAGCAGTCCGGGATACGCGCAGTCTCTGTAGGGGCCGATGCCCACATCGGCCCGCTGGGAAGGTACGAATTCGCCGAAGATTCCCGTAAAATCGGTACATCCTGCGGGTGGACAAGAGGCGTCCGCCCCTACAGGGGGAGAGCGAGGGTCGTTGTAGGGGCCGATGTGGGCATCGGCCCCTACAGCTGGCGCGGGAGCGTCCGGGGCTCCCGCGCCAGTGCGAAAATCAGATCATGCTCGGCTGCCAGCAGGCGGGGGTTTCAAGGCCCATCATGGTCACGATGGTCGGCGCGACGTTGGCAAGGCCGTAATGGCCGTCCTTGATCTCATACTTGTTGTCGGGATCGTAGATGATGAAGGGAACGGGGTTGAGAGAATGCGCAGTGCGCACGCTGGTCTTGCCCTTCTTCGTCTCGAGCATCTGATCAGCGTTGCCGTGGTCAGCGGTGACAAGCAGCGTATAGCCATACTTGTCGGCAGCTTCCTTCACGCGGGCCAGACCTGCGTCAACGGCCTCCATCGCGGTAATGACAGCGCTCAAAACGCCGGTATGGCCGACCATGTCGCCGTTCGGATAGTTGCAGCGCAGGAACTGGTACTTATGCGAGGCCATGGCCTCGACCAGAAGATCGGTGATCTCCACGGACTTCATCGCGGGCGCCTGCTCAAACGGGATGACATCGGACGGAACCTCGGCATAGTCCTCAAGGCTCTCATCAACCTTGCCGGAGCGGTTGCCGTTCCAGAAGTAGGTGACGTGGCCGTATTTCTGCGTCTCAGACACAGCATACTCATGCACGCCTGCCTTGCACAGAACCTCGGTCAGCGTGTTGCGGATGACGGGCGGCTCAACCAGATAGTGCATCGGGATCTTGAGGTCGCCGTCATATTCCAGCATACCTGCGAACTTCACGCCAGTATAGTCACCGCGGTCAAACTTGTCAAAGTCCTTGCGGTCAAAGGCGAGGGAAATTTCCTGCGCACGGTCGCCGCGGAAGTTGAAGAGGATGACGCTGTCGCCGTTTTCAATCTTTGCAACGGGCTTGCCGTCATGCGCAACGACGAACGGCAGCAGATCCTGATCGATCATGCCGGGATTCTCGGCGCGGTAGGTTTCAATGGCCTCACGCGCGGAGGCGAACTGACGGCCCTCAGCCTGCACATGCGTGCGCCAGCCCTTTTCGACCATCGGCCAGTTGGCCTCGTAGCGATCCATGGTAATGACCATGCGGCCGCCGCCGGAGGCGATCTTGTATTCATGCTCCGCGTCGTTCAGTTCCGCCAGAACGGACTCCAGCTGATCAACATAGTCCAGCGCACTTGTCGCGGGGACATCGCGGCCGTCGAGCAGGATGTGGCAGTAGACCTTTTTGAGTCCCATCTCACGCGCCTTTTTCAGCATCGCAATCAGGTGCGAGATATTGGAATGGACGTTGCCGTCGGACAGCAGGCCGATGAAGTGCAGCGCTTTGCCGTTTTGCAGGCAGTTATCCGTCAGGTCGATCCACGTCTTGGACTGGTACAGGGAGCCGGATTCAATGGACTCCTGTACAAGCTTTGCGCCCTGCGAATAGATCTGGCCGCAGCCGAGGGCGTTGTGGCCGACCTCGGAGTTGCCCATATCGTCGTCCGTGGGCAGGCCGACGGCGGTGCCGTGTGCTTTGAGCCACGTCATGGGGCAGGTCGCCATCAGGTTGTCGAGCGTCGGGGTGTTGGCCTGCTTGACCGCGTCGCCGGGGCCGCCGTCGCCGCGTCCAACACCGTCCATAATGACAAGTACGATCGGTTTTTTCATTGGTATTCCCTCCTGAGTAGGATATTCTCGAATTTCACTATATTTTACTACAATTTCCCCCGACTTACAACTTAATTTTCTTTGAACAATCGCAGGGCATGGGCGTTGGCCAACGCATAGACACGCGCGAAATCCACATGCGGGTTATAGACGGCCTCCAACTCGTCATGCAGCGCCTTCGCCTGTGCAAGAAGAGCAGTCACATCCGAAACATCCGGCAGCGGCGCGTCCGGCCCCCGGTAATAGCGCTTCTCGTCCGGCAGATAGACAGCCTCCGTCTCGTCCGGCAGGAGCGGGTTCTGGTAGAGAACCGCATTTTCCCGCACGCGGAGCGCCTCCAATTCCTCGCCGGACACCAGCTGCACCGCGCCTGCGGGCGGCTCGGCAGAAAAAAGGCCCCGGCAGGTGATGGCCCGCAGGAAGCGCTTTTTCCGTTCCTCCTGCGCCGGGAGCGGGCAGGACGGACGCGCAAACGCTGCAAGACGCGCATACGCCTCGCGGTAGAGCGCGCGATAGCGCGTCTGCAGAAGTTCAATAGCGCGGCGCTCTTTCTGCAAAGCAATGCGGTCATAGAACTGTCCCAGATCGAGATACAGCCCGGCGGCCCCGGGCGTGACGGCCTCAAGCACATGCGGGGCCGTGCCGTCGGCGTAGCCGGTGCGCAGGGCCGGGATATACACGCCGTCCACCGAATCCGGGTCACCGGAGCACAGGACGTATTCGGTATCCAGCCCTGCGTCCTCCGCCGCCTTGCCGATGGTCTTCATGAAACTCGACTTGCCGCAGCCCGGCCCGCCCTTGATCACCCACAGAAACTCCTCCGGCCCCCGGCAGAACTGCCCGTAAAACGAGACAAAGCCGGAGGCCGTATTACCACCCAGAAAATACCGCGTCACCGCCATGGAAAAGCCCTCCTGCACCTTAGAATACAGGTAGTTTATGCAGCCGCGCGGCGGGATGTGCGTGCAGTCAAACGGGAAAATACGGTGCGAATTTGCCGAAAGCTTTGTACTGTACATCGTATCAGAAAAACACCGTCCACGGGAACTGGGCCGGGGGCTGGGCCTCGAAGACGGCTTCGCCCTTTCCGTCCGGGAAGGAAAGCCGGTAAGACCAGAGCGCACAGGTGCAGCGGCCACAGCGGCTGCCGTATTTTCCGTCGCCCAACAGCGGCAGACCCCGCGAGGCAAACTGGACGCGGATCTGGTGCGTGCGCCCCGTTTCGAGCCGGATGCGCACAAGGCTCAGTCCATCCTGCCTAGCTAGAATTTCATAGTGCAGCTTCGCCTGCTTCACGCCGCCGCGCATCCGCTTGACCACATATGTTTTGTTTTTCACCCGGTCATGGAACAGCAGATCCTCCAGCGTCCCGGCCTTTTCCGCCGGACATCCGGTCAGAACGGCGAGATACGTCTTCTGCATCTGCCCCTGTCCCATCGCCTGCGTCAGGCGCGCGGCTTCCTGCACCGTCTTCGCATAGACCATTATGCCGCCGACTGTCTGGTCGAGCCGGTGAACGGGGAAAATGTCACAGCCCAGCTGCTCGGAGAGCAGCTGCGGCATCGCCTCCGCCTGCGTGCCCTGCGCGGCTATGCCGATGGGCTTGACGCAGACAAGATAGCGCGCGGTTTCCTTCAAAATTTCAATCATACGCTTCGCCTCGTTTCGGGCCTATTCTACCAGAAAAACAAGACGCGCGCAACGGCTTGCAATCCGCGGAAACTCCCGGTATAATACACACGAATATAAGAAACGGAGCAAATATCATGACAACAGAGCAATACCGGAAGAGGTCAGGCTTTTCCATCTTCTTATCCTTCTTCAAGCCCCACCGGGGGCTGTTTTTTCTCGACATGGCCTGTGCACTGGTCGTGTCGATGATCGATCTGGCATACCCCATTATCTCGCGTTACGCCATGCGCACGCTGCTGCCGCAGAGCGCATACCGCACGTTCTTTACGATCATGCTGATCGTGCTGGCAGCGTATGCGCTGCGGTCGGTGCTGTATTTCATTATCACCTACTGGGGCCACACCTTCGGCATCCGTGTAGAGGCTGATATCCGCGCGGCCCTGTTCGGTCACATGCAGGAGTTGGGCTTTGAGTTTTTCGACCGCAACCGCACCGGTCAGCTGATGAGCCGCATGACGACCGACCTCTTTGAGATCACCGAACTTGCCCACCACGGGCCGGAGGACCTGTTCATCTCGCTCGTGACCATCGTGGGTGCGTTGACCGTCATGACGACAATCGAGTGGCGACTGGCACTGGTCGTGGCGGTCATGATCCCGGTGTTCGTTGCGATCATTGTCTCGCGCCGTAAGGCGATGCGCGAGGCCTCCCGCCGTGTGAAGAAAAAGACCGGCGCGATCAACGCTGACATCGAATCCGCCCTGTCCGGCATTCGCACGGCCAAGGCGTTTGCCAACGAACATGTTGAGGAGGAAAAATTCGACCGCTCGAACGACATTTACAAGACCTCCAAAAAGATGTTCCATCGGGAAATGGGCATTTTCATGGCCGTGATGGAGTTTTTTACGAGTTCTTTGTCCGTGGCTGTCGTAACCGTGGGCGGTCTGCTCATCATGAAGGGGCAGATGGACACCGTCGATCTTCTGACGTTTACGCTCTATATTGCGTCCTTTGTCAACCCCATCCGCAAGCTGGCAAACTTCACGGAACTGTTCTCCAACGGCACGGCAGGCTTTGATCGTTTTCTGGAGATCATGCGCACCGCGCCGGAACTGCACGACGCGCCGGATGCAATCGAACTGACGCAAGTACACGGTGAGATCGGCGTGGAAAATGTAAGCTTTTCCTATGAGGACGATCCCGAAGTTCTGCACGATGTGTCCCTGCACGTCCCGGCGGGCAAGACCGTCGCCATCGTCGGCCCTTCCGGCGGCGGCAAGAGTACGCTCTGCCAGCTGATCCCCCGCTTTTACGACGTGACCGGTGGTGCGATCACCGTTGACGGCCACGACGTGCGCAGCGTCACGCAGGAATCTCTGCGCCGCTCCATCGGCATTGTACAGCAGGATGTATTTCTGTTCGCCGATTCCATTCTGGAAAACATCCGCTACGGTAAGCCCGGCGCGACGATGGAGGAGATCATTGACGCGGCGAAGCGTGCGGAAATTTACGACGATATCATGGCCATGCCAGACGGCTTTGACACTTACGTCGGCGAACGCGGCACGCTCCTGTCCGGCGGACAGAAGCAGCGCATTTCCATTGCGCGCATTTTCCTCAAAAACCCGCCGATTCTCATTCTCGACGAGGCGACGAGCGCGCTCGACACGCTGACGGAGGCGAAGATCCAGCACGCGTTTGACGAACTGGCGAAAAATCGCACCACGCTCATCATTGCGCACCGCCTGTCCACCATCCGCGCCGCAGGCGAGATCGTCGTCATTGCCGACGGCCGCATCGCCGAGCGCGGCACGAATGAGGAACTTCTCAAGCATAACGGCATCTACGCTAGCCTCTGCCGCACGCAGAATCTGCTGGCATAACTGAAACCGCCCTGCCGCGCAAAATGGCGCGGCAGGGCAAAAAAATCACCGGCAGCCCGCAATGGGCTGCCGGATGTTTTTTCTTAATCCCACGGATTGATGGGGTCATCAGGTTCAGTCGGGTCATCGGGATTGTCGGGATTGTCCGGGTAATCCGGGTCGATGGGATCCGGCTCCTCGGGCACCTCAGGCTCGACATACGGCGTGCATTTGTAGCTGGTGTTGCGGGCCTGATACGTATCCTTGTGCAGTGTCTCGGTCTTGATGACGTTTCCATTCGCGTCCACATAATCGCGGTAGGCCATGACGGTCTTGCCGACGTAGGAATACTGCACCATGTCGCCCTTGATATACTTGTTGCCGTCCTTGTCAACGACGATGTTGACGGTGTTGCCGTTTTCGTCGAGGGCGGTACCGGCGTCGGTGATGATGGTCTTGTCGCCGTCGATCTCCATCTTGGGCTGGACGGTCGCAACGACCTCGTGCCGCAGGACGATATGATCATAGCCCTTATCCTTCGGCGCGGTGCCCACAAGCTTGATATGGACATAGCCGCCGGAGACGGAAGCATCAATGCGCATCGGATGGTCGGTGCTGTTGACAAACTTATAGTCGAGACTGCCCCAGTAGATCGTCGCGTCCATGCCGAGCTGGACGTAGGTGACGGTGAACATATGCGGCGCACGCTCTGTGACCTTGAGATCGGCGTAGAGGCAGGCGGTATAGATCGTGGAGGCGACCTGACAGACGCCTCCGCCGGCCTCTGCCTCGCTCTTGCCGCCGGTCTGGTAGACGATAGCGGACTGATAGCCCTTCTCCGGCGTGCGCTCACCGACGATCTTGTTGAACGAGAACTCGTCTCCGGGGTTCAGGATGGTGCCGTCGATCGCCTTGCAGGCCAGTTCCAGATTCTTCGTGCGTCCGGCCTGCGCGGTGTGCGGGCTGTCGCAGGAGCCGAGCACGTCGGAGAAGTATTCCTTTTCCAGATCGGCCAGCGTGACCTCCGGCTGAATTGCCTCGGCCTGAATGACGATCTTTGTACCGGGGTCAGCCATGGCAAGCTGCTGGGTGTAATACGACACGTCAAAGCCGAAGCCGACCTTTTCGGCAACGAGTTCCTTCTTTTCCTCGTCGTAATATGCGTCTTTCATCTCGGTTGCGAACTGGTCGTAATACCGTTGAAGATCAACCGGCGCGCAGGGCTCGGTGTCGTAATCGAACTTGAGTTCGGACAGATCGCCGGCATTGAACCGCGCAACGACCGCATCATAGAGTGCATCGGCATCGAGCGAAATTTTCGGCGAACCCGTCACGACTGTGACGGTTTTCGCGTCGGCATCGACCGTAACGGTCGGGTCAACCTTTTCCGACGCACAGGCGCGGGCGGTCTGATCAATGAGATCGCGGATATACGCGGTATCGAGATTCGTCCCGGATTCGAGCGAAATGTCCTGCCGGGTCTTTTTTGCCCGTTCGTATGTGAGAAGCGCCGTAATCGGGCCGCCGTCGCGGCCGTAGTTCATGGCGGCGTCTGCCGCCTCATCCGGGTTGAGGGCGACGTTGGTGATCTCGGGGGTAAAGTCAATCGTCCGGTCGGGCAGGACAACGGTCAGCGTATCGGTAGCTGTCTCCTGCTCGACGGCGAGCGTCACGGCGTTAATTGCCGCGTCCCGCTTCAATCCGCCGACGTTCACGCCCGCGACATAGACGTTTGGGAAGATGGTGTCGCTTCCCTTTAAAATAAAGCCATAGGTGCAGACACCGAGTAACGCCAGAAGCGCAACACATCCCGCGATCACGGCAGCCTTCTTTCCGGCATTGCCGGACGGCTGCTTCTTCGGCGCAGCGGCTCTGTCCGCCGCAGTCTTGTGCGCGGGGCGGCTGGCCTCAAATCTGCCTTTCTTTCTGATAAGAATCCCTCCTATTCAAAAGCCGCAGGGCGACATAATCTTTTTCTGTATTATACATAAACCGACCGATTTTTGCAACGGCATTCCCGACAGGAACAGGCCCCAGAATTCTGAAATTTCTATTAACATTTTCGGGTTTGTGCACTGCAAGTTCATTGCGTTAAATTAGCTTTGCGTTCAAAATTTGCAAGGCAGTACGGATTCGCCAAGGCCCTGTAGGGGCCGATGCCCACATCGGCCCGTTGAGAAGTTACAAATTTGCCGAAGATTTCCGTAAAAACGCAGCGAATCAAAACCTCCCCTTGCCATGTCCTGCATGATAAGGGGAGGCGGCATTTGCGCAAGCAAATGACGAAGGGGATGCGCTGCGGATATCAGTGTGCTTGGAAAGCTGCAGAATACAAAATCCTCTCAGGCGTTTTCACGCTTATACAGCGCAGTACGGAAGCGTTTTCCGATCCGCGAAGCGGTAGGTGCGCAAAAACGGCTCCGGGCGCAGGCCCTTTTCCAGATAGTCGAGCAGCAGAAGCGCGCAGGCGCGGCTGTCACTGCCGGCGTTGTGATGGTCGAGTTCCAGCCGCAGATGGTCACAGAGCGTATTCAGCTTATGATTCTGCAGATACGGATATGCCTTTCTGCCCATCTGGCAGGTACACAGATAGGCAGCCTCCGGCTTCCAGTCGATGTGATAGTCATGCAGGCAGCTGGCCAGCACCCGCAGATCAAACGGCGCGTTGTGCGCAACCAGAATGCTCTCCTCCAGCATCGGCTTCAGCAGCTGCCAGAGCGCAGAGAAGTCCGGTTGGCCGCGCACCATCTCCGGCGTGATGCCGGTCAGCGCGATATTGAACGGGTCAAAATGTGTCTGCGGGTCAACGAGCGTATAAAGTTCCTGTACGATCTGCCCGTTTTCGATCACGCTCACACCGATGGCGCTCATGCGCCGGTTTTGTGCGTTTGGCGTTTCCACGTCGAATGCGACGTATCGTTCTTCCATGCTTCCACCCCATCTGACAGGATGGGATCAGTATAGCAGATTTTCTGTCCCTTGTCAGCCCTCTTCGATCGCGCTCGTCGGGCAGGCGTCCATGGCTTCGGCGGCAGTTTCCTGCACGCGCTCCGGCACGGGGCCGGGCTTTGCTTCGGCATAGCCGTCATCCCTGAGGGAGAAGACCTCCGGGCACGTTTCGGCGCACAGTCCACAGCCGATGCAGACGTCTTCGTTTACATGATAGTGCATACACGTTCTCCTTCCAAAAAACTGAGCCAGCCGGTTTTTTCGGCTGGCTCTAGTATTTGCAGAAATTTATCTTTTCTTCCTGCGTGGGAAAATTCCCTTGTTCAACCGCGCCTTCGCTTTGCGCAGCCCCCGGCGGCAGACGAACATGACCGAGAACGCAAGCAGGCCCAGCACAACAAGAATCAGAAGCGACGGATTATCCAGCGCACTCAGCGTAAACAGTTCCGGCAGGAAGAAGTAGCACACCACGAACGCTGCACACAGTCCAATGAGCATGGCCTTGCGGAGTTTATTCAGCGGCAGCGAGGTCTGGTGGATCATCAGCAGACCCACAATGCCCATAATGCCGGTGCAGAGCGTGGAGAGCATATCCTCTTTGATATGAAACGCCAGATAGAACAGCATCACGCCAACCACGAGAATGAGGTCAGACAGCGCGGCGGGCAGCGCCCGGTAAATGACGTTCGGCATGAATCTGCCGCTGATGCGGTTCTCGTTCGGCTCCATGGCGAGGATGAACGACGGGATGCCAATCGTCAGCGCGTTGACCAGACTCAGCTGCGCGGGCGTATAAGGATAGGGGAGCGTGAAGAACAGCGTAATCAGCGAGAGAACAAAGGTGAAGATGTTCTTGACGAGATACAGCGACGCGCTGCGCTCGATGTTGTTGATGACGCGCCTGCCCTCCGCCACGACGGACGGCAGGGCGGAAAACTGCGAATCGAGCAGCACGATATGCGACGCCTGACACGCGACGCCCGAGCCGGAGGCCATGGCGATGGAGCAGTCCGCCTCGCGCAGCGCCAGCACGTCGTTCACGCCGTCGCCGGTCATGGCGACGGTGTGGCCCGCGCGCTTCATAGCCGCGACAAGCTTCTTTTTCTGGTCCGGCGTGACGCGGCCGAAGACGGTCATTTCCTCTGCTGCCTTCGCAATGTCAACGTCTGTCTTGAGCGTTCGTGCATCGACGAATTTCTCCGCATTCGGGATCCCGGCCCGCCGTGCGACCTCGGAAACGGTCAGGGGATTGTCGCCGGAGATAACCTTCGTGCGCACGCCCTGCTGCGCAAAATAGGAAAAAGTCTGCGGCGCTTCGGGTCGGATCTTGTTGCTCAGCAAAATCAGGGCCAGCGGCAGAATTTCTGCATTCAGCGTCTCATCCGACAGCTTTCCGTCGTACAGCGCCAGCAGCAGCACCCGGCAGCCCTTGGACGACCATTCCTCCGCCAGCGGCAGATACTGTTCCTTTTCCGGGCAGTTTGCCAGCAGAATTTCCGGTGCACCGAGCAGATACGTCTCGTCCTCGTGGAATGACACACCACCGTATTTTTTCGCCGACCGGAACGGCATGGCGTCAATCGCCGTCTGCATGGACTGTCCGGTAAAATATCGCCGCAGCGCGGCCATGGTGTCGTTGTCGTCCTGCATGGCGCAGACGTAATCGGCCATGATCATGCGGATGTCGTCCGCGATATAGCGGTCGGGCTGCAGGGGGACGATGTCGTCGACGGTCATCTTGGGCTCGGTGATCGTGCCAGTCTTGTCGACGCAGAGCGTGTCGACGCGGGCCAGCGTTTCGATGCA
>ERZ827469.1405-NODE-1405-length-21654-cov-3.602574_pt1 | contig 21654 bp, 11 predicted proteins | sample MGYA00519917_ERZ827469 | MGnify/ENA primary metagenome ERZ827469 (study PRJEB31778, sample SAMEA3449314) | human gut metagenome | biome: human gut; feature: human-associated habitat; material: faeces | place: United Kingdom | collected 2010/2012 ... | reverse complement strand
TCGGCCCGCTGGGAAGCTGCGAATTTGCCGCAGATTTCCGTAAAACCGGTACATTCTGCGGGCGGACAGAGTCGTCCGCCCCTACAGGAGAGAGCGGGGGGCGTTGTAGGGGCCGACGACTCTGTCGGCCCAAAAAATATAACGAATTCGCCGAGAATTCCCGTAAAACCGGTGCAATCTGCGCGGGCCGATGTAGGCATCGGCCCCTACAATGAAATTTGGTGGTGCACACGGGGGTGCATCGGTCTATGCTTTTCGCCCCTGCCTGCTGCAACCCCTCAGGCGCTGCGCGCCAGCTCCCCTTTCAGGGGAGCCGTTATTCTGCCGTTTCCTCCGCGGCTGTCTCCGGCAGCTGCATATCGTCGAAGGCGTTCTGGGCGTCGTCGAAGATCACCTGTACCTCAGCGAACGCGTCCTGAAGCCGGGAAAGGCCGGTGGACAGGTCGGCTGCCAGCGCGGCAATCTCCTCGCCGGAATCCATATAACGGGTACGGGCGTCCTCGCAGAGATTCGACAGTTGCGCATAGATGCGCCGGGCGCGCACAGCCGCGTTGCGTTCGGTTTGCTCGGCGCGGCGGTAGGCGGTCAGCTCCTTTTCGGTAAGCGACGGCTCCTGCGCCGCCTCCGGTTCTTCTGATTCTTCCGGCTCTTCCGGCTGCGGCACCGGCTCCGACGGCTGCGGGTCGGGGCGCGTCAGCAGTTCCTGTTGCGCCTCTTCGGCCTTTTTCAACTGCTCCGCCAGATCAGAGCCTTCCTGCGCGAGCGCGTTCACCTGCCCGGAAAGCGCGTCGTTGTCCGCCTGTGCCTGCTCCAGACGCTTCTGCAGACCTGCCAGTTCGACCTGAAGGCGCGCATTTTCAGCGGCAAGTTTATCGCGCTCGTCAGTCAGCTTGCGCAGGGCCTTCTGGTGCTCAATGGACGTCGATTCGATATAATTGACAACGTCGGTGCGGTTAAAACCGCTGACCGCCGTGCGAAACTTTGAAAAATCAGCCACCTGCTGTTCCTCCTGATCTCCGATTTTGTCTCAGTATATCACGAAAAGCGACAAAAAACAACTGGGCGTGCCGCCCGTGCGCCCGCTTTCGCACAGATTTTATGAATTGTTCACAGACGCTGGTTTTTCATTTGTATGATTGCAGACCGGCAGAAAGACTGCTATAATAAATCGCATCTGAAAGACAGCGAGGGAGCGAACGATGGAATACAACAAGCTGATCGCCGAGATGCACACCGGCGACGATGTAGAGGGGTTCTATGTCCTGAAAGACGCATTTTTGAAGACGACGGCGGCGGGGAAGCCGTTTTTATCCGGCGTTCTGGCAGACCGATCCGGTGTGATCGATCTGAAGGTCTGGGACTACTCCGGCCCCATCGGTGCGCGACCAGAGGATATCGGCCGCGTCGTCAAGATTCGGGGGCAGGTATCGGAATTCAAGGGCGCACCGCAGCTGACGGCGGGCCGCATCCGCATGGCGGACGGGAACGACCAGTATGACCTTTCCACTCTCGTGCCAACCGCCCCGATTGACACGGATGCGCGTGTCGCGGAGATTGAGCGCATGATCGAATCCATGGAGGATGCGGATTATCAGTCCGTCGCCCGTGCGATGCTCGCGCGGCATCTGGACGCGTTCCGCTCCATTCCGGCGGCCAAAAGCGTCCATCACAGCTTCCTGTCCGGGCTTCTCATGCACACGTCCAATATGCTGCGGCTGGCAGATTTTCTGTCCGGACTTTACGGAGAGATCATCGACCGGAGTCTGCTGCTGACGGGGACGCTGCTGCATGATTTCGCAAAGGAAAAGGAATTTACATTCTCCGGCCTTGGGCTGGTCACAGATTATTCGCTGTCCGGCCAGCTGATCGGCCATCTGGTGATGGGCGCGCAGGAGGTGCAGCAGTGTGCGCAGGAACTCGGCATCCCGGAGGAAAAAAGTCTGCTTTTACAACACATGATCCTTTCGCACCACGGCGAGCCGGAGTTCGGCGCGGCCGTGCGCCCGATGTGCGCCGAGGCAGAACTGCTCTCTGAGATCGACCTGATCGACAGCCGTATGGAAATTTACGCTGAAGCGCTTCAGGATCTGCCTGTCGGAAGCTTTTCCAACCGTATCTTTGCACTGGACAAAAAAATCTACCGCCACGGGTGACTGCCCGCAGCCGCCTTTGAAAAAAGGGGAGGCGGGCACCGCAAAATAAAGAAAGATTTTACAAATTCGCTGTAAATTAAGCAGACAGCATCTTGCATTTGCAGATCACTTCGTATATAATTATTGTACAAATACTAGGGGTAGTGTAGGCTACTGTGACATTTTGTTACAGTTTTGGATCTGACAGAAAGCCAGACCGAGACAAGGGAGGAATGCGAAGAATGAAACGCAACCGAATACTGGCCATTGGTATCGCACTGCTGCTGGCCGTGCAGCTGCTGGTGCCGCTTGCCTGCGCCGCAGGTGCGACGCTGAAGTTCACGGCCCCGGACAAGCTTCCGGAGGTTGGGCAGACCTTTACCGTTACGGTTGACTTGTCCGGCAACACAGGCCTGTGTGCTGTGCAGATCAAGCTGGGCTATGACGATTCCGTTGTTGAATGCACCGGCGTTGAAAACGGTGAACTGATCGGCGACATGCTCTCTGCAAACAATACGCATGCCACGCGCGACGGTATCGGCGCGATTATCGCGGCGGCGGGCACCAAGACCGTCAAGACCGACGGCAGCCTTGTTGTGTTCACCTTCCGTGTCAAGGCTGCGGGCGACGCGAAGCTGACCCTCGCCGATGCGCTCCTTTCTGACATTGACGGCAAGGCGCTTTCGCTTTCCTATTCGCTCCCGGCGCTGATCGTGCAGGGCAGCGGCTCCGACAGCGGCAGCGGTTCCGGCTCTGACGCCGAAAAGCCGGGCACGGACAATAAGAAGTCCGAGGATGATAAGAAGTCCGAGGATGAAGAAAAGCCCGAGGATGAGGAAAAGCCTGCGGATGGCGCGCAGGAGGAAGTCAAGTCCGGCTCCTTCCGCGACGTGACCAGCACGCACTGGGCGTTTGACTCGGTCGAGCGGGCAGCGGAACTGGGCCTTGTCACCGGCTATTCCGACGGCACCTTCCGACCCGACACCCCCGTGACCCGTGCGCAGTTCGTTCTCATGCTCTGGCGTATGTGCGGCAAGCCCGCCGCAGCCAAGGCAGCCTCGTTTGCCGACGCCAGCGCCAGCTGGTATCAGGACGCGCTGAGTTGGGCCGTGGAGAAGGGCTATGTGAACGGCCTGTCCGATACACGCTTCGGCCCCGACGCGCCTATCACGCGCCAGCAGGCCATGGCCATTCTCTTCCGTCTGAACGGCGGCCAGAGCGGCTCGGAACAGATGCTGACCGGCGTTTATGAGCAGACCTTCACCGACAGCGGAACCATCGCCTCCTGGGCGAAGGATGCGACATGGTGGGCGGTTTACCACGAACTTGTTTCCGGCACCGGCGGCAGCCGCATCGCGCCGGAAGCCAACGCGTCCCGTGCACAGATCGCGGCGATCCTGCTGCGGTATGCAGATAAATTTATGACGATGGAGGAAGCGGCATGAAAAGAAGAATGCTTGCGCTTTTGCTTGCGGTGCTGATGCTCGCCATGCTCACCGCCGCCGCATTCGCAGAAGACACAGTCCTTGGCGTTTACAATGTGACGGGGCCCCTGACGGTGCTGAACGGCACAAAGAATGGCAGCTTCTACGCAGACGCGAACGAGTTTGAGTTGAACTGCAGCGGCCTGACCGGCGAGTATTCACTCGTGCTGCTTCTCGAAGGCGACAGCCCCGTCCCCACAGACGGGAACATCCAGTACATCGACCAGATGAGCATCGCAAACGGCGCAGTGAAATTCACACTGAAGCCTAAAGCGCTGAAGGTAGGTACATACAACATCTACATCAGCACGACCGACGAGGCGCTCAAGAAGGTCGCATCGTTCAAGTACGGCGAGAAGCCGGAATACACGTTGGGCGATGTGAATGGGGATGGAAAAGTTTCTGCATACGATGCTTCTATGATTTTGCAGCATACTGTCGGCCTTATAGATCTTGCAGGAGTTGCGGCAGCAGATGTGAATAAAGACGGAAAGATTTCTGCATATGACGCATCAATGATTTTGCAGTATACAGTTGGATTAATCACGCTTGATTGAGGAGGAAAAAATGAAGAGACTATTTGCACTGCTTCTGGTGGTGGCCATGCTGCTCTCGCTGTGTGTGCTTCCGATCAGTGCAGCTGAGCAATCGAAAATGTCGGTTGCATCTTTTACTACATTTACAGTTGACGAAGACGGCTATGTTGTGTATGGTGCTCCCAAAACAACTCCGTATGAAAAAGACGATCTTGTCGCGGTGAAAGCAACGTTCCATAACGCAGAAGCTGAGACAATCAAACTCATGAGCATTGAAATGGTCATGGAGTATGATAGTTCCGTGCTGGAGCCGTATACATGGGAGTTTGAGGGAGATACTTATGGTATAGCTGTTTTTGCAGATTCCTTCAAAATGGAAGCTGCTGCAAGCGTAATTGCAGAAGGTAAATCAAAAATCAGCGGTGCTTCCAGCAGAGGCGTGAGCGTGACGGCTGGCGCAACGATTGATGTTGCATATTATCTGTTTAAGGTTAAAAATGATATTGAGTCCGGAGACGCTGCGTTTACTCTGAAGATTGACGAACTTACAAAAAAGGGTGCAGTCGCGGGCGAGGCAGATGACATTAAGGACTCTGTTGCTATAGAAGAGAATGCCATGCCGGTAAGCGGTAAGGCACCTACTATTGGCAGCACCTCCGTCGATAAGTCTGAAGTCGCATACGGTAGCGACGAAGTGCTCACCATGGGTGCAACGTCTACTTCTAATAAGGACATCACCAGCTTCGTCACCTTCAAGGTGAAGGATGCAGAAGGCAACGACGCTGCTGGCTTCGTTGTCAACAACGGCAATGAACTGAATGTTGCTGCAGCAGATGCTGGTACCTATACTGTCACTGCTGAGCCGAATGGAGACAACTGCAGAATCGACGAGAGCGTGACTGTTCAGAACGCAACCTTCACGATCACCAAGCAGGAGATCACCGCGCCCGTGGTAGCCATCAGCAACTTTGCCAAGGGACAGCTGGTCTCTGGCCTGACAGTAGAGACGGCGACATCTGGTCTGTCTGTGAGTGCCACCTGCTTTGATGAAGATGGCAATCAGCTTGAGGAAGAGAGATTCAAGGCTGGCACAACTTACAGTATCTCGATTGTTCTGAAGGCAGACAAGAACCATGTGCTTAATGCACAGACGCTGGCGGTTACGGTCAACGGCGGCGATGAGCAGACGGTTGATATCGTTGGAAACGTAGCTGTTGTAACGGCTACGACTGCGGATAAGGATGCCCCGACGATCACGCCGAATCCGATCAACGCCACCTACGGCGATCTGCTCTCCACGCTCATTCCGACCGGCACTGCAACCTTTAACGGCAAGCCTGTTGAGGGCACGTTCGCATGGTCGAATAAGTACAATGCAGAAACCACGGTCGACAATGCTGGCGTGAATGAATTTGATGTAGTCTTCACGCCCACCAACACGGACCTCTACGCCACTGTTACCGGCAAGGTCACCGTGACTGTCGCGCAGAAGGAAATCGACATTACCGATAAGCTTAACACATGGAGTGCCAACGAGTTCACCTATGACGGGAAAAGCCATTCTGTCGAGCTGAAAATTGATGAGGATCTTGTTGGTATCGTCAAAGTTAAGGAGTATACTGGTGACACTGAGGCGCAGGCCGTCGGTGAATATAGGGCCTCTGCATCGCTTGAACTGGTAGACCCGGCCAATTACAAATTCAACGAGGACAATGTTCTCACGCGCGAGCACACTTGGAAGATCAACAAGGGTGACCTCACGCCGACGGACGCAGAAAAATCCGTGCTCTTCGGTACAAAGGAAGTCACGGTTACTCCGGCTGATTTCGGTCTGACGCAGGACGGCATTAAAATTGAGGTTACTCACGCGGGAAATAGCCTGATTACAGGTTACTTACCAAGCGATGACATGCGTTCTGTCACGTTTACGCTGAGAGATACGGATAAGACAGATGCTGCTAATAACGCGTCTGACACGGCTACATTGAAATTCTCTTCGGCGAATTATAACGAGGCGTCCGGTACGCTCACCATCAAGATCATTGACAAGAACACCGACGCGAATACGCTCCAGATCGACGTTCCTGCTACCGTCACCTACGGCGATACTGTTTCCCCCAGCGTCGGCGAGTCCAAGCCGGCAGGTGCAGGCGACGTTACGTTCAAGTTCTTCGACAAGGACGGCAATCAGGTTTCTGACCAGCCGTTCCCCGTTGGCAAGTACAAAGTGACTGCATCCTGCGAGGATGCTGACACCATCTACACTGCTGAGAAGGAATTTGAGGTCGTTGCCCGCAAACTCACAGAAGAGAATGTCACCTTTGGCGAGAATCTCGTCTACACCGGCAATGAACTGACTCAGACCGTGACCGTCACCGTCGGCGGCAAAGAGCTGACCAAAGACACGGACTACACCGTCACCGGCCTGACCGGCACTGAGCCAGGCAGCTATCCCGTTACCGTCACCGGCACGGGCAACTACACTGGTGAGGTCACAAAGTCCTTCACCATCAGCAAGGCGCAGATCTCCAGCGCTGCGATCACCTATGATGCCGGCCCCTATGGCTATACTGGCAAGGAATGGAAGCCTGAAGTTACCGTTTCCTTCAACAGCGCTACGCTGACAGCTGGCAACGACTACACGGTTTCCTATGAGAACAACATCAACGCCGGTACTGCGAAGATCATCATCACCGGTATAGGCGATCACTTCACGGGCTTGACGGAAAAGACCTTCACTATCAATTCTGCGGAAATTTCCGGCTGCACGTTCGCGCCTATCGCTGACGTGACCTATAACACCAAGGCACATACTCCGGAAGTGACCGTTGCGATCAGCGGCAGAACGCTTGAGGCAGATAAGGATTACACCGTTTCTTACGCCTCCAACGTCAACGCTGGTACTGCCACCGTCACCGTCACCGGTAAGGGCAACTTCACCGGCTCGGCGAACACGACCTTCACGATTGCAAAGGCTGACCTGAACCTGAGCGTCTACACCATCTCGAGCCTCTGCACCGAGACTGAGGTGAAGACCAGCACGCTCCCGTCCAACTTCTTCCTCGCCGACGAGACGGAGACTGGCTTCTCCATCGCACTCACCGCCGCTGGCGGCGACGCGATCTTCACGCAGGCGCCCGCTGTGGTCGATGGCGAAAACGTGATCACCTACCAGCTGAACGGCGGAACCGGCGAAGCAACTTTCAACGTGACTGTCACGCCGGTCTCCAGCAACTACAAAGCCGGCACCTATGATCTGAAGATCCAGGCCTATGACAAGACCAACGTCTCCAACCGCATCGTCTTTGAATCCGGCTCCGCTGTCTACACCGGCTCCGGCATCAAGTACGAAAAGGCAACCATTGCAGGTCACTCCAGCGGCATGCGCTATACCTACGCCCCCGATGTAGCGACCGGTGCAACGCTCGACGCAGCTGGCCTCCCGCTGACTGTCGGCACCTACACCGTCACTGCGACCTACTCCGATGCAAGCAGCTACGGTTACAAGACTGCGACCTTCACCATCACCAAGGCGACCCCGGCCGGCACGCCCGCCTACACCAAGATCGAGACGAGCGGCAAGACCCTTGCTGACACCAAGCTGACTGTCGGCACGATTCGCCCGGCCGGTACCATCGCATGGGATCTGCCCCTCACGACTGTGCTTAAGGATGGCAAGGAATACGCATGGACTTTCACCCCGACTGACACGCACAACTATACGACGCTCACCGGCAAGCTGATTCCCTATGTTGACGACGGCACGGATTATATCCCCGGCGTGATCGACGGCAACTCCGGCAGCTTCAACTTCCATGATGTGAGCCGCTTCGACTACTTCTACGACGCAGTCAAGTGGGCCGCAGAAAACGGCATTGCCTCCGGCACGGGCCGCTACACCTTCTCTCCCGACGCCGTCTGCACCCGTGCACAGACTGTCACCTTCCTCTGGCGTGCAGCCGGTTCCCCGATGCCCAGATATCGCACATGCGCGTTCACGGATGTGGACTCCCGCGATTACTATTACAACGCAGTTCTCTGGGCAGTTGAGCAGGGCATCACCACCGGCCTCACGGCTACCACCTTCGGCCCCGACGTCACAGTAAGCCGCGGACAGGTTGCAACGTTCCTCTACCGCGCAGCCTCCGCATCCAAGCCCAATACGTTTAACCCCTTCACGGATGTTAAGACTACGGCTTATAACTACGACGCCATCCTCTGGGCTTATGACAACCGCATCACCACCGGCACCAGCGACACGACCTTCAGCCCGGACGCTTCCTGCACCCGCGCACAGATCGTGACTTTCCTCTACAGATATTATCAGGGGCGCTGAAGCTAGATAAAAAAGGGTCGCTGCCCCGCGCAGCGGCCCTTTTTCTCATCCATGCGCAAAAGAGAGAGGAGTATTGACATGAAAACACAACTCAAGCGCCTGCTGGCGCTGAATCTGGCGATCATTATGCTGCTCTGCGCCGTCTTCCCGGCCTCCGCCGCAGGAACTGCGGCCCAGCCCGCCGCCGACGCCCAGCCCCAGCAAACTGCCCAACCCACCGAAGATTCCACCCAACCGCAGACCACCGCACCCAACCCCGGTACGCACACCCTCACCATCAATGGCGAAACCCGCACCATCGGCACGGAACGGCAATCTGGAGTAGGCTGGACTTCTGTTGCCACTATGAACGGTGATGGAGAGCCGGTATACGCACTGACGCTGAACGACTACAAAGGCGACCCAATCACGATAACATCCAATCACGATTATACGGGCTCGACCCGCCCAATCGTCATGCTGCGCTTCATTGGCCAATGCAATATCAGAGGCAGACAGGACAGCGCGGCGCTGTCCCTCAGCGGATATCGCGGGCTGGTCATCATGATGGACGAGAGCACCGTGGCTGGCAGCTCAGCGCTCTCCATCGGCGGCAATCCCACCATTTCCATCCCGGACGGCTGGGTTCGTCTCGACAGCAATGAGATCACGCTCACCAGCTGGAACGGCGACCCGGCAGTGAACGCCCAAAGCGTGAACTGCGATCTGCCGACCTACAAAACCAAAGACAACGGCAATGGCGGGATCTGGTTCATCAGCACAGCCGAGCCGCGCACCGTCACCGTCAAGGGCAACGGCGGCACGAACTGGAACGGTACGACAGACGATGTGACCCTGACCTGCGAGGAAAACAGCCAGCTTGATCTGGCGAACGCCTTCACGCAGAGCAAAAAATACGTGGCATATTATCAGGGCGACGATGGGCAAACGTATTCGCCGTTCCTGATCTACCCCGACCTGAAGCCGGGCAATACAATCCTGACCGCTGTCTGGGATAAATGCGATTATGAGATCCCTGCGATCTTCTACGGAAATCTCGGAGACGACAGAAACGTTACCGTGGTCGACGGCAGCAGAGAATGGACAGCGCCCATGTTCGAGCCATACGATATCTCGCAGTATCATAACACGCCGCTCTGCTGGGAAAATCAGATCGGCGACCGGGTCACGCAGCTGCTCTCCGGGCAGAAAATGCCCGCGCTGACGCGCCCGACCGCGTACCACGCCGTATATACCGTCTCGGAGACCGGCCTGATCTTCTGTGCCAACGGCGAGACGTTCGATTACGGCTGGGTCGTGTTGCAGCCGGTCTATACGTATACTGCAAATGAAAACTGGAGCCGGTGCGAAAGCGGGAAGAAGTTCCTGAGCTGGAACACAAAGTCCGACGGCACTGGCAAGACCTACGCCAACGGCGAGGACGTTCCGGAGTCGCATAACCAGCTCGTCTGGCTCTACGCGCAGTGGGAGCAGAACGGCCCTCAGCCCGGCATCCACACACTTACCATCGGCAATGAAACCTACAAGATCGGTACAAACCCAGTGAGCGGAGAAGGCTGGGAAGCCTATGCGGCTCTGAATGGCGACAACGCGCCGCTGCTCCTGCTGGACTTGAAGGATTATAACGGCGGGCCGATCAGAATTTCCGATCCAACCGGTGTCGGAACAGCCAAGCAGGTCTACGCGCTGGTCAGCATAAGCGGAACCAACACCGTCACGGCGCAGTCCGGCGCAGGCATCACCGCGGAAGGCTATACCGCTCTGACCATTGAACGCTACAGCCGGACGGCATCCCTCACCGTCAGCGGCCAGCCCGCCGTTCAGACGGATGGCTGTCTGCAGATTTTCAGCGGCGGCATCACCCTCGACGGCGGAACCGCCGCGGCATATGCGGCTGCGAACGGCTTCGTCTATAACGACGGACGCTGCGAGGCAAACGAAACGAAAACAGGCGACCTCGTGACGAAGCTCGTCATGCGGGATGTCTCCCATTATCTGGTCGTCGACGGGCAGCGCTATTATCTCAGCGAACAGTACCCGCATGTCTCCGGCAGCGGATGGGGCGCGGTGCTCACCAAAAACGGCGACGGCCTGCCGACCCTCTGCATCAGCCTGTACGGCTACGCAGGAGGCGCAATCTCGTTTAGCGCACCGTATAACGCGGGCGAGACAGCGGACGTGATTGCGATCCTCAACTACACCGGGCAGAACGAGATCACAAACGAGGCCGGGCCTGCGGTCAGAGCCAGCGGTTATTCGTGGCTGACGCTTCAGGAACAGGCAAACGGCAGTTCGCTCACCTTCAGCGGCAAGCCCGCTGTTCGGACAGACAAGGGACTGACCCTGAGCGGACGGAACATCACGCTCGATGGCCTGAACGGCCCCGCATATACGGCAGGTTCGTTCAGATACGACGGAAGCGTATGCAGCGTGAACGAGGAACGGCAGGATGGTGTCGTTGTGCGCGTCACGACAGGCGAGCCGATGCGTGTCACGGTCACGGTCTACAGCGACGAGGCAAAAACGCAGACAGTCACACGGACGGTGAATCAATACGGCCTTGTCGACCTTACCAACCTTTTCACGCAGGCAAAAAAGTATGTCAGATTCTATAAGGACGAAAACGGCAACTGGTATGGGGCGCTGTTCAACGCAGACCGCGATCTGGAGCTGACAGCGTTCTGGGAGGACTGCAACGCGGAGGTTCCTGCCGTGTTCTATGTAAACGCAACGAACTTCACAGAGGTAAAGGCCGTTGACGCGGCGGCGGACGGATGGAAAGCGCCGGAGCAGGCCGGATATACCAACGAGTACGGGCAGACGTCGGTGACCTATGAGTTCCTCTGCTGGGAGCGGAAAACCGAAAACGGGTACACCTATCTTCTGCCCGGACAGGAGCAGACTGCGCTGACAGCAGGCGTGGGCTATTATGGCCGGTATACAAGCAGCACAACGGGCATCGTCTTCTACGCAAACGGTGAGACATTCCCGAACGGCATGGCCGTTGTGGAGGACAGCAATGCCCGCCGGACGATGAGGAGAGGCTCCCAGAACGGGAAAGTCCTGACCGGCTGGAACACTGAGCCCGACGGCTCCGGCACAAGCTATGCGGCGGACGGCGAAGAAGTCCCAGCGGCGCACACCAGCCTTGTCCGCCTCTACGCACAGTGGGCCGACCCCGAAAACAGCGTGCGCGTCAGATTCTACGCCGGTGCGGTGGGTTATGACGAAGAAAAATGGCTTCCGCGCGGCAGCCAGATCGAGCTGCCGAAGCTGGGCGAAATGTTCGGCCAGGCGCAGCCGTATTGGGATATGCAGTTCTTCCGCGCGGACGGCTCCGGCGACCGCATGAACCAGCTCCAGTCCGGCACGAAGATCATGATCCCGGCGGACGCGGTCGAATGCAGGCTCAACGCCTACTGGATCCCGACGGAGTCGCTGGTCATCGGCGGTCAGCGCTATACCTTCACCCGTAACCGTACCAGCTTCAGCGGAAGCGGAGAAAGCGGAGACAGATGGACGGCCACGTATAATACCTACGCCGGATACCTGAAGGTGTGGCTGGTAGACTATCGGGGCTCGGAGATCAGCCTGCCCGCATCTGCAGAGCTGACGCTCGTCGAATCCTCTAAAAACACGATCACGGCAGAGGCCGGAAACCCTGCGATCTCGTGCAGAGGCTGGATCTCATTGAGCACGGAATGCTCTGACGGCAAGCATCCGTCCCTTGTGGCCAGCGCCGGAGCAGGTGCGCCTGCGGTCACAGCGGACCGCGTGATGGCCTACCGCGCGCCGCATATAGAGCTGATCGCGGGCGAGGGGAGCACCGTCTTTGCCGGCGGAACGCCGCTTGAAGTGAATGCCTACGCATGCAGCTTTTCCGGCGTCCGCAGCGGAGAAACAGACACAGTCACGCTTGACCCCGATAACATGCCTGCCGAACTCAGCAGACTGCTGATCGATCCGCAGATGTATATGCTGAGCGTCAATGGCGGCGGCACCGCGATAACGCCGGACGGCAAAACAACGGCCAGCAAGCGGGTCGAGGCCGGGCAGATGGCGAGCTATTCTGCGCTCGGCTTTAGCTATCCGGGCCACTGGTGCATCGGCTACAGCCCCAGCAATGTCGTGCTCGGCAACAACTATGAAGTGAGTATCCCGAACGGAGACTGCGCGATCGAACTGCACTGGACGGAAACGGGCTATGATTCGTTCCTCGCCTTCCGCTCCGATTACCCGCTGGCCGATGAATCGGAGTGGAAGCAGTTCTATAAGGACAACCAGAACACCGTTCTGTTTGAGAACTATGCTTCCGGCTTTGCAATGGCCCCGGATCTGACCTTCGCGGAGGCCAGCAGCTGCGGAGATCTGCTGTACTGGTATACCGAAGCGGGCAAAATGTACGAAACGGATGACAGCCAGCAGTTCCTGCCGAAAGAGTCGATCAACGCAGAGGAAACCGGCATCCAGAGCGGAACGACGCTCCGCGCGGTGACGGACGGCGAGTGCCGCCGTATCATCTATGCCAACGGCAAGCTGTTTGCCGACGGCAGCAAGCACGGCAAGAAGGTCATCACATGGGATTGGAATTATGCCATAAGCATGCGGGCGACCGATGGCTCTGAGCTGCTTTCCTGGAATACACAGCCGGACGGCACGGGAACCACCTACATGCGCGGCGAACTGGTTCCCGGCAACGTCAAAAAGCTCTATGCGCAGTGGCTGGAAACAGGGAGTGTCCCGGTTAAACTGTATAATTATGTGGATTACAGTCAGGAGATCAGTTCTGCGAAAATCGGCTCTTCCTATGTCCTTCCAGAACCCTCCGAGACTCCGGATGGCCTTCGGTTTACGCAGTGGCGCTGCTATTACCGCGACCAGAACGGAAGGTATCAACAGATCGGTATGATCGCAGCAGGCGAGTCCCTAACCGTTACGGAGGATATGAAGGAAATCAATGCGGTTGCCCTCTGGCTGCCGACCGGAAAGCTGACTGTTGACGGTGAGGACTATACAGTTGATGAGGAGCACGACTATTTCTCGGCCAGCGGCTGGTCGGCAACCTTCAATAATGAATCTGGCAGATTTAGAGTGTCTCTGAAGGACTACCAGGGCGGCAGCATTTTTGTCCCGTGTTCGGCAGATGTGTATGCAAGAGGCAGTGAGAACCGGATTGACGGAACACTCAGCTGTGCCGGAACACTCAGTCTCACGGAGGATTGCAGATACGGCACGCACTCCAGTCTGACGATCACGGCGGCAGAGGCAGACAAGCCCGCGATCCTGACGAACAAATTGACCCTTGAACGCGTCCCGCACATGACGCTGACCGGCGGAGAAAACAGCAAGGCGATCGCCGGTCTGAACGGGGAATGGGAGTCTGATATCGGTACAAACTGCGCGCACTTTTACGGCAGAACCGGCAGGGATGCAGCGGAAACCTCTGTAAGCAAGGGTGAGATCGGCAACATGTGGCAGCTGCGCACCGAACCGGTCATGTGCACGATGACGGTGGACGGTAACGGCGGCACGACAGCGGGCGGCGCTGCGTCCATTACGCTCCAGCTTGAGTATGGCGAAGGCTACGACCTGAGAAACGTCGGATTTAAGAAACAGCACGCCGATCTGATCGGTGCAGAGGACAGTACGGGCCGTTCTTATGGCATGACGATCTGGTGCTATCCGCAGCGTACATTCACGCTTACATGGAAGGAACTCGGCTATCCGTATATCGCGTTCCGGGGAATCACTATTCTGAAGGGCGATGACGTTCCGGGGGACAGCAGCGTTGCCTATTTCCGCAACAGCGACACCTTGACTGTGCCGAAGCTGAGTTATGCGACCGTAGTTAGCTATGGCGATCTGGTCTACTGGTACACATCTGAAAGCGGAACAGAAACGGCAGACAGCCGCTGCTATCTGCCGGGCGAAACGGTTCATGAGCCGGACGACTCGTCGCTTTACGCTGCGTCGATCAATCGGGGTGAGGTCGCGCTTGTGGCGACCGGTACGACCTTCAAGAACTGGAGCCGGATCAAACGCGCCGAACGCTGCCTGCAGCTGGTTTCCGAGGACGGCAGAGTGGTCGAAAGCTGGAACACCAAGCCGGACGGAAGCGGAACACGTTATGAGATCGGAACACACGCCATCCTGATCAAAGATTCGCCGCGCGTGCTCTATGCGCAATGGAAATCTGCGTTTACCGCGTCTGCCAGTACCGACAGCGCGACAGGCGAGACGACACTTACCATACAGTCATCCAGCGACCTAATCGAGCCGCCGAGAAATACGGACGATAAGCCGTTTGAGCAGAGCGTCCGCGTCATTCTTGCGGCCTACCAGAACGGACGCTTTGTCAGGATGGTCTACGCGGAGGCGCGGGACGGCGTAATTCGCTGCAAACTCCCGCGCGGACTGGATTACCGGAACTGCGAACTGAGGCTGTTCTTCCTGGAGGGCGGCAAGCCGTCCAGGGCACCGGAGAACATTCAGATCGAAGCTTGAGACTGTCCGCAGCTGACAGTGCATACGCGCTGTCAGCTGCGGCACAATGGAAAGGGAGGACGACATGAGAAAATATCTGACCCTGATTCTGGGCCTATTGGCCCTCATGTGCGCGCTGTGCGTCAGCGCACTGGCAGAAGCGCCGGAGCCGGAACAGGCGGCAGGGAAACTTTACATCAAAACCATCGATGAGATCGATATTTTAGAAGCGCAGAGGCTGGCGGAAGCGCAGGATGCACAGTCACCGGTCAACACTGAAAACTGGGAAGCAGCTAAGCGCACGTTAAAACAGGGCATACGGGAAATGCAGGGCAGTATCGACATTTCGCAATACGAGATTCCCGAAGCAAGCATACTGAAATTTTACCTTGAAGCTATATTTGAAAGTCCGGAATTATTTTATGTAGTAAGCGCTTGCAGTTACACCTACATCCCTTCCTCTAGTGGCAGAATTATATCGTCTGTCTCTCCGTGCTATACGGTGAACGGAAGCGATAGGGTGGACCGGCTAACAGACGAAGATAAGCAGGAGATCAGACAGCAGCAGACTGTGTTGGAGCAGAAACTTGCGGAGATCATGCAGGAAGTCAGGAGCGATTGTTCAGACCTGACGAAAGCCATGTATCTGCACGATTACATTGCTGTGCATTGTGAATACGATTCTACGCTTACATTTCGAGACGCATACCGTATGCTGATCAATGGAACGGGCGTTTGTCAGGGCTATATGCTGGCCTACCGTTTGCTTCTGAATCGGGCTGGCGTTACCTCCAGCTGGGTGCAGAGCGACAGCTTGAGACATGTCTGGTCGCTGGTACAGCTTGACGGGGCCTGGTATCATGTAGATGTCACATGGGACGATTCGACGTGGTTCGCAAAGTCCGGGCGCAAGTATTTCTGCATCAGCGAAGAAAAAATGAAGTCTGCAGAACTTAGACATCTGGAAAAAGACGACTGGGTATATGGCACAGATGTGCAGGCAGACAGTAAAAAATACGATAACTATTATTGGCGCGATCTCGATAGTCCGATTGTGGCAGTTGGAGAAAACCTGTATTATCTGGATGGAAACCAAATCATGGAGACGAATGACCCGGAATATCAGGGAACCGCGAAAAAAACGATTTATGGGCAGTGGCGTGGATGGGGCTGCTATTCAGGATTGTCGAGTTACAACGGCAGGCTGGTCTATAACACGATGGACAAGATTTACAGCTATGATCCGGAAACGGAGCAGGAACAGGTGCTTTATACGCTTACGGACGAAGAGAAACAAATAGGCGATATTTATGGCTCCGTAGTAAATGGAAACCTGCTGCAGTATGTACTGCTGCAAAGACCGTCGCGGCCGGAAACGATATACAGCATCCAGATCAGCCCCTACATCACCGTCACGGAGGGCGGCTATGCCTATTATCTGAAGGATGGAACGCTCCATCTGAAGCGCAGCGGCACGGAAACCGGCAGCGTTATCGCAGCGTGGTACGACGGGAGCGGAAAGCTGCTTGGTATGCGGATCCTGAATCAGCAGGAACTGGATATCCCCGTGCCTGGCGCGGTAAAAACCGTGAAGATTTTCGCCGCCGCAAAGGGAAGCTATGCGCCGCTCTGTAAGGCGATAGAACTTCGTGCAGCAGGATAAAAAACCTCCCTCTGCCGTATGGGCAGAGGGAGATTTTTCATAACAAGACTTAGTTCGGTTGATTGACCAGACCGACGAACAGCGGCAGGCCGTCAATGCCGGTGATGGCGAAGACGAACGGCTTGTCGAGTGTGAAGTCGATTTCCTCTTCCGGTCCCAGCATTGCTGTCGCCTCAACGCCAAGAACGGTATAGGCCGCGGCTTCGCAGCCGTCCTCGTCGATCTTCACGCGCGCAGCGTGCTTGGCCTGCGTCAGCGCCAGCGAGTCGTTTGCGGCTGTGAGCGGCGTGAAATCAGATTTTATGCCGTCCAGCACATCTGTCATGCCAAGCTGGGCCAGCGTGTCCAGAATGTCCAGATCGGAAGAAACGTCAAATTTCGGCAGACTCAGATTGACGATTGCGCGCTGCGTCTGCGACCATTCGCCATTCGCCAGCAAAAAGTCCAGCGTGTCCTCGTTTTGCAGCAGTTCAGCCGCGTCTACACCCTCATCCGGCTTCAGCAGCCACATCCGGCCGCTGTTCTCCAGCGAAAGCCCGATGGCCGAGAAGCCATCGCCGTAATATACCGTGTTGGAATCGCTGCTGTGCAGGAAGTCTGTGCTCACATCGCCATTCGGCGCGTGAAAGACGTCCTGCGTGGTGGCGGCGCTGGAAAATTTGTCGTGCCACGACGCGCTGTAGTAGAGCGTCGATACCAGAGCCAGAACCGTATCGGCATTCAACTCCAATTTGCCTGCCTGCTCGGTCAACAGGTTCCCGGTATGCTCATTGATCCAGTCGCGCAGTATATTGTTGTACGCGTCAGACCCCATTTCCCCGGAAAACGCGGAAGCATAAAAATCTTCCCCCAGCGTTTGGAGCGTTTCACTGTTATAGTTGTATCCATCCCTCAGCCAGATAGAGTTTGCAAGCGTGCTGGTGACGAGGCCATCGTCCCAGCTGTTTTCCGCCCAAAGCTGTGCGGCCTGCTTTTGAAGCGCGTCCAGAGACTCTGCGCCCAGTGCGTCGAGAATCTGCTGCCGTGTTTCACCGCCCGTCACAGCGGCCAGCATGGAAAGTGCCATGTAGATATTCAGCGGCGAACACACGCGGTTTTCCTTGCCTGCGTTCTGCATCAGGGCTGGAATGCTGGTCGTGAACCAATGCGTCAGAGCGGCGGGGTCGGTCATATCTGCGGTTTTTTCCTGATAGCTTTCCCACCATGCGTCCCAGTCCTCGTCGTATTTCTCGGAGTCAAAGTTACCATTGCTGGCTGTGTACTTTGCTTCGTTCGGATACTGCGGCATGGAAACAGCAACAGGTGCAGCCAGCTGCTGCGTCGTCGGGTCGCCGATGCAGTCCAGCTGCTCCTCTGTTGCTGGGGGAGCGGAGGCGTTCGGGGTATCTGGAGTGGCCGCGCAGGCTGCCAGCGAGAACGCACACGCGGCTGCAAGTATAATCGCAAGAAGCTTTTTCATAAATAATCTCTCCTTTATCATAAAATGTGATCTGCTTTTACAGACGCAGAAAAACGATAGAAGTTGCATCCTTTGATTTTATGAATTTTGCCGACTTGCCTTTTTCCATGATTTGTGTACAATACGAATAGAGATTCTATTCCAAGGAGGCTGTTTTTATGGCTGTTGATACAGAAAAAACCATTCGCAATCAGGTTTTATACTCCATCTATGTCCGCAATTATTCCGAAGCGGGCACCTTCACCGCTGTTCAGGCGGATCTCGACCGTATCAAGGCCCTTGGCACGGACATCATCTGGCTGCTGCCCATCCACCCGACCGGTGAAAAGCATCGCAAGGGCACGCTTGGCAGCCCCTACGCCATCCGCGATTACCGCGCTGTGAACCCAGAGTTCGGCACGCTGGATGATTTCCGGCATCTGGTTGACGCCATCCACGACCGGGGCATGAAGTGCATCATCGACGTGGTCTATAACCACACGTCGCCCGATTCCTGGCTGGCAGAGCACCACCCGGAGTGGTTCTTTCACAAGCCGGACGGAACGCTCGGCAATCGCTTCGGCGACTGGTGGGACGTGGCAGATCTGGATTACAGCCACAAGGAACTGTGGGATTACCAGATCGAAACGCTCAAATACTGGGCGCGCCTTGTTGACGGCTTCCGCTGTGACGTTGCGCCGCTTGTCCCGCTGGAATTCTGGAAGCGGGCGAGGGAAGAGGTTGCGGCCGTTCGTCCCGGATGCTTATGGCTGTGTGAATCGGTCGAGCGCGGCTTCCATGTCGCAGCCCGCGCACAGGGTTTTGCAAGCCTGTCCGATGCTGAACTCTATCAGGCGTTCGACGCAGGCTATGATTACGATGTCTACCCTTATTTCCGCGACTATCTGGAGGGTAAGATTAGCCTGACGCAGTATGCCGACCGGCTTGACGCGCAGGAATGGATCTATCCCGATAACTACGTCAAGCTGCGCTTCCTTGAAAACCACGACCGCGCCCGCGCGGCCCATATCCTGCCGGACGAGAAAATACGCCGGAACTGGACGGCATTCCTGTTCTTCCAGCGCGGGCTGACGATGATCTACAACGGGCAGGAGGCCGACAACCCGCACGTCCCATCGCTGTTCGATAAGGACCCCATCAACTGGAATACCGGCCGTGACCAGTCCGCGTTCCTCGCGCATCTGGCAGAACTCAAGCGCGACGCGATCTTTGCGGAAGGCAGCTATACGCTCACGGCGCTGCCGCATGACGTGCTGCTTGCTGTATACGAAAAGGACGGCCGCCGCATGGCTGGCCTGTTCAGCCTGCGCGGCGAAAGCGCGCTCGTCCGCTTCCCTGCGCCGAACGGCGTGTATCAGAACTGCATCGATGGCAGCCCTGTTGAGATTTACGAGGAGCAGCTTGCCATCCATGGCGAACCCATTGTGCTTGCGTTCTGAAATTTTTTCCGGTTCCGGGAACAATCGGTGCGCAGCGCCGTCTAACCTATATCAATGAAACGGAGGAACTTCTGATGAAGAAACTGTATAAAAGCAACAACCGAATGATCTGCGGTGTCTGCGCAGGTCTTGCCGAGTACCTCGGCATCGATCCCACCGTCGTTCGCCTGATCTGGGCGGCCCTCGGCCTGACTGGCACAGGCATTCTGCTCTACATCATCGCGGCCCTTGTCATGCCTGAAAACATGGACATTCTGTAAGCTGCGGAATAGATGAACTGCGCGAGATAGCCGCCCGCATAGAAAAGCGCGGCCAACGCGACAGGCAGGCAGCAGACCCGGCAGCGTGATCTCCACCAGCCCCGGATGCGCAGTGATCGTGATGCCGAGGACATTGGCGGCAGCGGTCAGATCTTCATGCTTCTGCACGGTGGTGAAGCCGTAGACCAGATGCCGCATCCGGCAGGCGATCTGCTCCGCGCGGAGCGCCGCGTCGGTGGAAAGCAGCTCATAGTTTTCCGGGTAACGCTGCAAGTCCATCGTGTTCATGGCACAAAGCGCGTTGCTCATCCTTCTGTGGATATAAACCCAAAATCTGTTTCTGTGTAGAACACCATAGGTGAAAATATCCCGCAGAATGCCGCTGGCTTCGTGCGAGTAGATCTGTGCGCGGGTTTTCATAGTCGTCACCTCTAATTTTTGTGCGTATAACTGCCGCACAGAATATGAAGTACGAATAGACGTATGCCCATGTCGGACAATGCCATTGAAAGTTGACGGACTCACTTTATGGCGTTGTCCAGCAGGGGTATTTTTCTATGCGTGCGGATATGGCTTATCCGGTCTTGCCGTTTCGTTTCAGCAATTCCTGCAGCGCTCTGCGGTCGGTTGTGATAAGTTCCTTTTCCAGTTCACTGCACTTGATCTCGACGGCGACATGATTGTCGTTTGTGCTGATGAGGGCGCTGCCGGGATCGTCAAAGTCCGTGTTGGTGTTGCTGGCCTCCTTGATCTTGCTGCGGTTGATGCGAAGCTGCTGCCCGAACTTACGGATCATGCGATTCTTTGACTGGCGCGTCAGAAACACGTCGAGGTCAATGCAGAGATAGCTGCCATGCGTGAAATCCAGCTGCGAAGGCGCAAAAAAATCACCGACGGGAATCTCGTCGATGGAGCGGCCTGCCTTTATATAGTTGGATGTAATATGAGAAATGCGCTGCAAAAACGGAACATCCGTGCTTTCTCCGCGGCAAAGAAACGTATAGAGCATGTCAGCAGTGGTTTCGTGCATCCAGCAATGCTTTATACGCCTTGCCGCGCTCAATGATCGGCAGGTCCTGCCGCCGCAGAAGATTTGTTGCGATCGCAATGCTGATGGCGTGCTGGTCATTGACGGTCAAGCGTTCCTGCTTGAGTCCGCAGTCAATAACGAAGCGCACTTTATATCAGACGATGCAGATCCCCGCTGCTGTTCCAGCACAGAGGCGCGGGGAAAAAGAAAACTTGCAATGTGCATTTAGACCGGAAAACGCGGGGATTTACCAATAACTAACAAAACAGCCGGATTATAAATACCGACTGTTTTGGAACACTGGCCCGGAGCGGAACTGCTCCGGGCCGGGCTGCTTTCAGGGATTGACGACGTTTTGCGGCGTTCCGTTTAAGAACGCACGGATATTTTCGGCGGTTATCTCCATGATCCGTTGGCGGCTCTCCTTCGGAGCCCAGGAAATATGCGGCGTGAGGATGCAGTTTTTCGCCGTCAAGAGCGGATTGTCCGGCCGAATCGGCTCTGTATAGACTACATCCAGTCCCGCGGCTGCCAGCTTGCCGCTGTTCAGCGCATCTGCAACGTCTTGTTCCACGATCAGCTGTCCGCGGGCGTTGTTAAGGAGAATCGCGCCGCCCTTCATTTTTGCGATCGTTTCTTTATTGATAAGTCCCGTGTTTTCGGGCGTCAGGTTGCAGTGGAGCGACACCACATCCGACTGCGCAAGCAGGGTATCCAGATCAACATACTCGCCGACGGCATGGCCGGAATCGTTGGGATAGATATCGTATGCCAGAACGCGCATGCCCATCGCCTTTGCGATTCTGCCCTCGGCCTGTCCGATGCGTCCAAA
>ERZ827469.1400-NODE-1400-length-21719-cov-4.271095_pt1 | contig 21719 bp, 19 predicted proteins | sample MGYA00519917_ERZ827469 | MGnify/ENA primary metagenome ERZ827469 (study PRJEB31778, sample SAMEA3449314) | human gut metagenome | biome: human gut; feature: human-associated habitat; material: faeces | place: United Kingdom | collected 2010/2012 ... | reverse complement strand
CTCCCGGCTCCCGGCAGGAACCACGTTCTGCAGCAGCATCCACGACGAACGTCCAGAGTCGCGCACGCCCGCAAGGAAGCCCTCAAAATCGCCCGCTTCCAGCGCCTGCACCTGCTGCTGCACCCGGCGGTTCTCATCAAAGAAGTGCATCGCGCGCAGAACGGCGCGGTCGCCCGCCGCCTCGCGGGCCGACTTGAGATTTGCGTAGAATTCCGCCTCGTCCACCTCGCGCAGCACGTCCTTGCCGAACACACGGGCCACGCGGCGCATCTCCTCGGGGATGGCCGCGTATTCATCCGTCAGATCTGCATGATCCGCGCCGGAATCAAGCGTGCAGAGCGTATAGCCGCAGTGCGCAAAATCAAACGCCGCCTGCCGGACGGCGGGGTGCGAGGGGCTTGCAAAGTCGATGAAGACCAGCCCGCCGACACTCGATGCCATCTGATCCATGAGGCCACAGGGCTTGCCGAAATAGACATTTTCGGCATATTGGCCGATCTGTGCGATCTCGACGGCGGAGCATTTTCTGTCAAAAAACAGTTCATTACAGATCGTGCCGATCAGGACCTCGAATGCGGCTGAGGACGACAGGCCGGAGCCGGGCAGAACGGTCGAGCGGACAGCCGCGTCAAAGCCGCGCAGCTGACAACCGCGCTGGACAAACGCCGCAGCAACGCCGCGCACGAGCGCAGCCGTGGTGTTTTTCTCCGCCTCATGGACGGACAGATCGTTCAGATCAATTTCAACCGGGGCATAGCCCTCGGATGCGACACGGATAATGGGATCGGGCCGCAATGTGACCTCCGCCGTCGTTTCCAGATCGACAGCCGCGGCCAGCACGCAGCCATGCTGATGGTCGGTATGGTTGCCGCTGATCTCCGTGCGGCCCGGCGCGGAAAAGCGATAGCTTGTCTGCATCTTCAAATGCCTCCGTTCTCCGCCTTCCGGCGGGTCAGTTTTTCCATATTATACTCGATTTTAGAACATCCGGCAAGTGCTTTTCCGCAGAGCCCCGCCGTTTAAAACAGCCGCCCCCGGAAATCGGAGGCGGCTGCGGTTGCATATCTGCTTATTTCTTCATTGCCAGTGCCTGCTTGACCTTGGCAACGATGCCGTCGGCGTTGACGCCGTAGGCGTCGAGCACCAGCGGGGCCTTGCCGCTGCGGCCAAACTCGTCGTTGACGCCGTGACGGACGACGGGCACGGGATAATTCTCGCTCAGATACTCGGCAACTGCCGCGCCAAGACCGCCGAGGACGTTGGCCTCTTCGGTGGTGACAATCGCGCCAGTCTCCTTTGCAGCTTTCAGAACCAGCTCGGTGTCGAGCGGCTTGATGGTGTGCATATCGATGACGCGGGCGGAAACGCCCTCGGCAGCCAGCTTGTCAGCAGCGGCCAACGCCATCTGCACATTCATGCCGACCGCGATAATGGTCACGTCGGTGCCGTCGCGCAGCGTTGCGCCCTTGCCGAGTTCAAATTTATAGCCGGGGATAGAATCGGTGACAGTCTCAACGGCCAGACGGCCCAGACGCATGTAGGCCGGGCCTTCATAATTGACGAGTGCCTCAACGGCCAGACGCATTTCATTGCCGTCGCACGGGCACAGGACCAGCATGCCGGGGATGGCGCGCATGATGGCGAAATCCTCGATGCACTGATGGGTCGCGCCGTCCTCGCCGACGGACAGGCCACCGTGGCTGCCGACGACCTTGACGTTCAGGTGCGGGTAGGCAACGGAGTTGCGAACCTGCTCCCACGCACGGCCTGCTGCAAACATGGCGAACGTGTTGACGAAGGGCTTGAAGCCGCACAGGCTCATACCGGCAGCAACACCGACCATATCGGCCTCGGCAATGCCCATGTCAAAAAAGCGTTCCGGGCAGGCGGCCTTGAAATATTTCGTCATGGTCGCGCCTGCAAGGTCTGCGTCGAAGCAGACAAGGTCGGGATATTTTTCGGCCAGCGCGGCAAGCGCTTTGCCGTATGCCTCACGGGTTGCAATTTTCTCAGCCATTTTTTAACCCTCCAGTTCCTTGATCTTCGCTTCAAGCTCTGCCTTGGCCTGTGCCCACTGCTCGTCGTTGGGCGCCTTGCCATGCCAGCCTGCATTGTTTTCCATGAAGCTTACGCCCTTGCCCTTGACGGTCTTGGCGAGGATCATAGTCGGCTGGCCCTTGGTCTGCTCGGCTTCCCGATAGGCAGCTTCGATCTGCTCGAAGTCATGGCCGTCGATCTTAATAACGTGCCAACCGAAAGACTCGAACTTCTTGTCCAGCGGCTCGGTGGGCATGACGTCCTTCGTCTCGCCGTCGATCTGCAGACCGTTGACGTCAACGCAGGCGCACAGATTGTCGAGGTGGTACTTATTGGCGGCCATCATAGCCTCCCAGACCTGACCCTCGGCGACCTCGCCGTCGCCAAGAATGGCGTAGACACGATAATCCTTCTTTGCGACCTTACCGGCCAGCGCCATGCCGACAGCGACGGAGATGCCCTGGCCCAGAGAGCCGGTAGACATATCGACGCCGGGGACGTATTTCATTTCCACATGGCCGGACATATGGCCGTCGATGCGGCGGAACATCTTAAGATCCTCAACCGGGAAGAAGCCGCGCAGCGCCAGCACCGGATATACAGCGGGTGAGCAGTGGCCCTTGGACATGACGAAGCGGTCACGATCGGGGTCGTGCGGGTTCTTGGGATCAACGTGCATTTCTGCAAAGTACAGGTACGTCAGCACGTCCATGCAGCTCATTGAGCCGCCCGGATGGCCAGAGGCCGCGTCGTGCACCATCTGGACGCCATAAAGACGCGCCTTGGCCGCGTTCAGTTCCAGCGCCTTCAGTTTGGTTTGTTCCATATGAATTCCTTCCTTTGTTCATAGAATCGGAATTTTTCCTGCGTTTATGTGGGATTGATTTGCCTCGCAGGAAAATTCATTTTGCTTCTTGTTGCATTCCAGCTTCTATCATACAATATCCGCGCGGATTTTTCCAGTGGTATTTACAAAAAAACAGGTTTTTGCGTTCAACTCAGCTGTTTGCCGCCTCCGCCTCCCGGCACAGGGCGACGAACGCCTCCCGGACGGGTTCCGGCGAGAGGATCTGCGCCCGCGCGCCGAACGAGGCGAGCCAGCCGAAAAAGTTCGGCGACACCGCGACCTCGACCGTGCAGACAAACGCGTCCGGCCCGTCCGGGACGCAGGGGGTGCCGCGTCCGAAGCGGTCGATCACGACGCCCGTGAGCGAGCGGTCAAAGCGCAGCCGCAGCTGTTCGCGGCTGCCCGCGAACATGCCGAAGACATTCTTGCCGTATTCGGACAGATCAAGATCGCGCATCTGTGCGTCCATATAGCGCGGCTCCCCTGTCAGACTGATCGAAGCCATCTTGTCCACGCGGTAATGCGTCAGCCCGTGACGTTCAGAATGCGCGATGAGATAATAATTTTCATCCTGCCAGCACAGCGCATAGGGGCTGGCGGCATAGAGGCCCGGCCGATAGCGGCGGGCTCCGTTCAGATCATAGTCAAAATAGCGGAACGTGATACGGCTGTTTTTCTGGATGGCCTCATGCAGCAGATCGACGGAATAATAGACGCTCTCGTTCATAGTCTTGACGCGCCCGGCGACCGTGACCTGCCGCCGCAGGCTCCCGGCGGCATACTGGCTGGCAAGCGTCTCAAGCTTGGCGATCAGCTGCATGGACTTCCGCTCCGACAGGAATTTGCTCGACTGCACCGCATCGACCAGAAGCTTCAGTTCCGGCAGTTCAAACGTGCGCGAAGCGAGAAAATCCCCGCCGTGCCGACCCTTGACCGTCACGATATCCATGCCGAACTGCTGCAGACACAAAATATCGTCGTAGACGCTCTTACGCTCGGCACGGATGCCCCGGGCGGCAAGTGCGTCCAGAATATCCTGCATGGAGAGCAGATGCTCCTCGTCCGACTGCCGCTCGAACAGTTCCTTTAAATACAGCAGCTTCAGCTTCTGATTCTCCGTCCTTCCCATCGTCTGCGCCTCCTGTCAGTGTGGTATATGTGGTATAGTTATTGTACAGATTTTCCGCGCCGGGAGCAAGTGGAATTGCGGATTTTCCGGAATTGTGATAAAATACAGAAAACTGATTCCGGGAGGCCGCTTATGCTGTATCTGGGCTGCCATTTGTCCTCGTCGAAGGGCTACGCTACAATGGGAAAAACCGCGCTGTCCATCGGCGCGAACACTTTTCAGTTCTTCACGCGCAATCCGCGCGGCGGCGCAGCAAAAAGCGCCGACCCGGCGGACGCCGCCTCGCTCGTACAGATGCAGCGGGACGGGCGGCTGGGCCCGCTCGTGGCGCATGCGCCGTATACGCTGAACCCCTGCTCCAAGGATGAGCGGACGCGCGAGTTTGCCCGCGAGGTTTTCGCAGATGACCTGCTGCGCATGGAACTGACGCCCGGCAATTTCTACAATTTCCATCCCGGCAGCCACGTCGGGCAGGGCATCGAAACGGGAATCGACCTGATCGCCGCATGTCTGGACGCAGTCGTCCGCCCGGATCAGCACACGACCGTTCTGCTCGAAACGATGTCCGGCAAGGGAAGCGAGGTCGGCGGCAGGTTTGAAGAACTGCGCGCGATTCTTGACGCCAGCCGCTGCGGAAAGCTTCTCGGCGTGTGTCTCGACACCTGTCATGTATCGGATGCAGGCTATGACATCAGAAACGATCTGGACGGCGTGCTGGCGGAATTTGACCGCGTGATCGGCCTTGACCGGCTGAAGGCACTGCATCTGAATGACAGCAAAAATCCCTGCGGCGCGCATAAGGACCGGCACGAAAAAATCGGGCAGGGCTATCTGGGCCTCGAAACATTCCGGCGCATCCTGCACCACCCGGCCCTGCAGGGGCTGCCCATGATTCTCGAGACGCCCAATGAACTGCCGGGCTATGCGGAGGAACTCGCGCTGCTGCGCACATTAGGAGAATCTCTGAATTGACGTTTTCCGCCAAATATGATACCTTAAATAAAATAATACGGAAACAAAAAAGGAGAGTCGCGCATGAACGAACACCGGGACAAGCCATACATCAAATGGGGTCTGACAGCGCTCGTTGTGATCTTTATCAGCATTCTGCTCGTCGTGATCTTTACGAATCTGCCGGGCTTCTTCGGCGTTCTGACCGCGTTGGAAACGATTCTGGAGCCGCTGATCTTCGGCGTGGTGATCGCGTTTCTTCTGAACCCGATCGTACGCTTCGTTGACAGCCGCCTTCTGCCGCTGCTGGAACAGAAAACGAAACTCAAGCCCGCGCTCGTCCGCAATCTGAGCCGCGCAGCGGGCATCTTTGTCGGCGTTGTCGTGGCCGTTCTGGTTTTGTACGCATTCTTCTCCATGCTGCTGCCGCAGCTGTATGAGAGCGTCGTCGGAATCGTGGACAACGCGGAGACATACTATACCAGTATCGACCGCTGGGTCACGACCATTCTGGAGGATAATCCCGAAATCCAAAGCTACGTCGATACAGCGCTCGGCAAAATCTACGACTTTATCAACAACTGGATCACCACGACGTTTTTGCAGGACGTGCAGAAGCTTCTGACCACGCTCACCAGTTCCGTAGTCGCCTTTGTCAAGGGCTTTATGAACTTCCTCATCGGCTTTGTCGCGTCGATCTATATTCTCTGGTCGAAGGAGACATTTCAGGCGCAGAGCAAGAAAATCATCGTCGCCCTGTTCCCTCCCAAGGGAGCCGATCATATTTTCTACCTCGGCCGCAACATCTACCGCGTGTTCAACGGCTTCGTCATCGGTAAGATCGTCGATTCCGCCATCATCGGCATTCTGTGTTACATCGGTATTCTGATCCTCAAAATGCCGTACCCGGCTCTGATCGCCACGGTCATCGGCGTGACGAATGTCATCCCGTTCTTCGGGCCGATCATCGGCCTTGTGCCGTGCGCGTTCCTCATTCTGCTGGTGAACCCTCTGCAGGCGTTCTATTTTGTCATCTTCATTCTTGTCCTGCAGCAGGTGGACGGCAACGTCATCGGGCCGAAGATTCTCGGCAACACCGTCGGCATTTCGGGCTTCTGGGTGCTTGCGTCCATTACCATTGCCGCCAGCCTCTTCGGCTTTACGGGCATGATTCTGGGCGTGCCGGTGTTTGCGATCATTTACCTGCTCATTTCCGACTCTGTCAACAATAAGCTTCGCAAAAAGAATCTGACCACCGACACGACAGCCTACTGTTCCATCAGCGAAGTCGCCGACCTGCCCGGGGAGGCGCAAAAGACCGACGTTTGAACAACGGCTGCTTCATGGAGAATTTCGCATGCAGGACGCACTGACTACGTTTTTTTCACAATTTGAGCCCGTCCCGTGGCTGTGCTATCTGTTCCCGGTGCTCGCGCTCGGCATTCTGATCCGCTGCGCGGTGAGTCTGCTGACGTTCCGGCCGGAGCCGGAGGTTTGGGCATGGCTCACTACGCCGGACGGCGCACACATCCCTGTCACGCACTGGGAAAGCCTTATCGGCCGCGGTGCAGGCTGTGATGTACAGCTTGGCTACCCAACCGTCTCGCGCACGCACGCAGTCTTAACGCGCTACGACGACGGCAGCTGGACGATCTCGGACGCGCACTCCAAATCCGGCGTATTTGTCAACGGAAAGCAGACGGCTCTCTCTGCGCTGCGCTTCGGTGATGTCATTACGATGGGCGGTATAAATTTTACGCTCATCCCTCTGACAAAGGAGCAGGAGCGCATTCAGGCCGGCACCCGCACGCGGGCCGGCCACGCCGTGCATCAGGTGCCGACGCTGCTGCTTCTGACGCTGTTCCAGCTGCTGACAGCGCTGCAGCTGATTCTCGGCGGCTGCGATCCCGCGCTGGAGTTGACCGCCTTCGGCGGACTGATTGGGCTGGAGTGGGCGCTGTATCTCGGTTTGCGCGTGTTCCGCAGAACCGGCTTTGAGGCGGAGACACTGGCGTTTTTCCTGTGCACGATGGGACTTGCCGTTGTGTCGAGTTCCGCACCGGAAAGTCTGATCAAAGAATTGCTTGCAATCGTTGCGGGCGTGTGTGTATTTCTGGTCGTCTGCTGGTCGCTGCGCGATCTGGAGCGGGCAAAGGCTGTGCGGTATCTGGCCGCCGTAGCAGGTATCGGACTGCTGGCATTTAATCTACTCTTCGGCGTGGAAAAATTCGGCGCGCGCAACTGGATCCAGCTGGGCGGCGTGTCGTTCCAGCCGTCGGAGTTCGTCAAGGTCTGCTTTATCTATGTCGGTGCGTCCACGCTCTCACGGCTGATGGCAAAGCGCAATATCGTGCTGTTCATCGCCTATTCCGCCGTGATCTGCGCGTGTCTGGCGCTCATGAAGGACTTTGGCACCGCAATCATTTTCTTTGTCGCGTTCCTTGTCATCGCGTTCCTGCGCTCCGGCAACTTTGCGACGATCGCACTGGCCATCGCCGCGACAGGCTTCGCAGGCGTTTTGGTGCTGCGGTTTTTACCCTACGCGCGAAACCGGTTTGAGGCGTGGGGCCATGTGTGGGACTATGCGCTCACGACCGGGTATTCCCAGACGCGCTCGATGATGTGCATCGCCTCAGGCGGCCTGTTCGGCCTTGGGCCGGGAAAGGGCTGGCTCAAATATGTCGCGGCGTCGGACACCGATCTGGTCTTCGCCTTCGTTTCGGAGGAATGGGGGCTTATTATGGCGGTTCTGATGGTCGCATGTATTGTGATTCTCGCCTGCTTCGTCGTGCGTTCCGCGCCTGCGGGCAGAAGCTGCTTTTATACCATCGGCGCCTGCGCGGCCGTGACGGTCATGGTCACGCAGACGATTTTAAACGTGTTCGGCATGGCGGATTTCCTGCCGCTTACAGGCGTGACGTTCCCGTTCGTATCGAACGGCGGGTCGAGCATGGTCTGCGTCTGGGGCCTGCTGGCCTTTATTAAGGCCGCCGATACCCGGCAGAACGCCTCCGTTGCCATCCGCGTCCCGCACGGCGTCACGCCGCTGCCAGAGGAACCCGACGCAGAGGAAGACGCCGTTGACGAGCCTGCGCCGGAGGACCCCGACGCCGCCTGGCGGCGTCCTGCCGAAAAGGAGGCGCGCAGATGAAAAAGGTATCGCGCCGCGCGCTGTTCGCGCTGGCTCTGGCCGCCGTGCTTGCCGTGGGCACGCTGGCTTTCTGCGTCAAATACGCGGCAAACGCCGAAAAATGGGTCACGTTTTCCGGCAGTCCGCACGTCTATACCGGCACGAATCTCACCGGCGGCAAAATTTACGACCGCTCCGGCGTGCGCATTCTGAACACGACCGACGGCCGTGTGTACAGCACCGACGAGGCCGTGCGCGAGGCGACCGTCCATCTGCTGGGCGACCGCTACGGCTATATCAGCGCGCCGCTGCTGGGCAATTTTGCCGAGCAGATGATCGGCTATGATAAGATCACAGGCCTGAACGAGGCGTCCAAGGGCACGGCCAGCGCAAGGCTCACCATCAGTGCCGAGGTGCAGAAAGCAGCTTTGCAGGCGCTCGGCAGCTATCACGGCGCAGTGGGCATCTATAACTACAAAACCGGCGAAATTTTGTGCGCCGTGACCAGCCCCAGCTACGATCCCGACAACATCCCCGACATTGCGGGCGACGAGACGGGCACATATGACGGCGTGTATCTCAACCGCTTCTTTGACGCGGCCTATACGCCCGGCTCCATTTTTAAACTCGTGACCAGCGCCGCAGCGCTGGAAAAAAGCGCGTCCGCGCAGACCGAGACACATACCTGCACCGGGAAAACCATCATCAGCGGGCAGGAGATCATCTGTATGTCCAGTCATGGGACGCTTGCCATGCCGGAGGCGCTGGCGCATTCGTGCAACGTCTATTACGGCGAACTGGCCGCGTCCCTCGGCAAAGACACGCTGCAGGCGGTCTGCGATAAGCTGGGCCTCAACGGAACGCTCACCTGCGACGGCTATACCGCCCGCTCGACCGTCGATTTGTCAAACGCAGACGACGGCAGCGTCGCCTGGGCCGGAATCGGCCAGTACACCGACCAGATCACGGCAATCCAGTTCCTGCGCTTTATGGGCGTGATCGCAAACGGCGGAGAGGCGGCGGAGCCGTATCTCATGCAGAAGATTTCCCGCGCGGGCCAGACGGTCTATGAGGCAGAAACGAAAACGACCGGGCGGCTGCTGTCCGAAGAAACTGCCGAGGCGCTGGGCAGCATGATGCGCGGCGCGGTCGTGAACCAGTACGGCGCGTGGCAGTTCGGCTCTTTGACGGTCTGCGCCAAGTCCGGCACAGCGGAGCGCGAAAACGGCCCGGCAGACGCAATGTTCGCGGGCTTCGTGCAGGATGAGGCATATCCGCTCGCGTTCGTCGTCTTTGCCGAGCGCGGCGGCTCCGGCAGCCAGACGGCCGCGCCCATCGCCGCAAAGGTCTTAAACGCCTGCAAGACCGTGCTGGATGCGCCGAACCCGAACGGTTGAGCGCTTGGACAGCCGGCAGGCGCAAAAAGCAGTCGTCCGCCGGCAAATCCATGCAGCCACATAAAGTATAAACGTAGGAGAATCCCACTATGACTGATTTCCATGCGCTGATTGACAGCTACCAGAACTGTGCCTGCGGGCAGGCGCATACTTGCGCCATCCGGGATATTGAGATCGGCAGCGGGCTTGTGTCCGAGGTCGGCGAAATTCTGAAGAAAAACGGCTTCGGCCCCCGGCTCCTGCTGACAGCCGACGAGCAGACGCTTGCTGCGGCGGACGGCATTGAGGCTTCCCTGTCCGGCTTTACCATCGTGCGGCACATCTGGCCGTCCATCCGCGTGGCGACCATGCAGGATGTGAAGAAGATCGAAAGCTACTTTGACCGCGTGGACGGCGTGCTTGCCGTCGGTACGGGATCTGTCCACGATCCCTGCCGCCTTGCCTGTGCGCGGCATGACGTGCCGCTGTGCCTGTTCGCAACAGCCCCATCGATGGACGGCTTCGCATCCTATTCCGCGCCCATTGTAAACGGCAATTTCAAGATCACCTATCCCGCAAAATGCCCCGAGGTCATCATCGGCGATACAAAAATTCTCGCGGCCGCCCCGGCAGCGCTCAAATCCGCAGGCTTCGGCGACATGGTCTCGAAATACATCGCGCTCATCGACTGGCAGGTATCGAATCTTCTGACCGGGGAATCCTATTGTGAGCGTGTTGCCGCCTTGACGCGGCAGGCGACCGACCAGATCTTCGCCATGGCTGGACGCGTTACAAAGCGCGATGAAAAAACGGCAGCGGCAATCTTTGAGTCTCTCCTGCTGACCGGCATTGCGATGAGTTTCACCAAAACCTCCCGCCCCGGCAGCGGCACAGAGCATATCATGGCCCATTTTTGGGAGTGCATGGAACTGCTGGACAGTAAAACGCCCAACTACCACGGCGAGGATGTCGGTGTAACGACGCTTATTATGCTTCGGTATTATGAAGCACTTGCCCGTCTGCCGCAGGTCACAGCCCACCCGGAAATCTGCAACTGGGATGAGATTTACAGCATCTACGGCCCGCTGGCTCCGGACGTGCAGAAGCTTAACACCCCGGACACCATCACAGACGGCATCGCCCCCCGCTGGATCGAAGCCTGCTGGCCCCAGATCCGCCGGATCGTGCAGTCCGTGCCGTCCTATGACGCCTGCCTTGCCGCCATGCGGCAAGCCGGATGCAAAACGACGATCGAGGAGGTCGGCAAAGCGCCGGACTTCGTCGATATCAGCTTCCGTTTCCATCCATATATGCGCCGCAGGCTGTCACTGAAGCGTGTGAGCCACATGCTGGATCTGCCGGAAGACCTTTTTTGAACAGACTCGCTGAGAAGGAGCATAGAACCATGGACCACTATGATGAAAAAATGAACTACAGCTTTGAGCCTGTCGCGCCCGAAACGCCTCAGCCGCCGCTGGAACAGGCAAAAGAAGAGATCCGGCGCAGCGGCAAGCACACCGGACTCAAGATTGCAGCGCTGCTGGCCGCGGTGGCGATCGTCGCGGGTGTCGGCGGCTCTGCGCTGACGAAGGCCATCGACGCCATCGGGCAGAAAAACCTCGCCGAGCAGGAATCAAGCGCCTCTGTCGGTGCTATGGCTGAGCAGTCTGTCGAACAGGAACAGCCCGCAGCGCAGAAGCCGCAGGCCGACGCCTCCTACCGGCTCGAACGGACGCCGCTGCCGGAAACGCTCAAATCCAACGAGGGCGACAAAGCGCTCACGCCGGCGCAGGTCTATAAGATGAATATCGGTGCAGTCTGCGGCATTTCTACACAGGTCACGGCAAGCCTCTGGGGCGTGGAAACAACCGGTGTCTGCACGGGCAGCGGCTTTGTCCTGACGGCAGACGGTTATATCGTCACGAATAACCACGTTGTAGCAGACGCAGACGAAGATACGGTCGTCGTGCAGTTCTATTCGGGCGAAGAATCCCCCGCCGTCATCATCGGCACGGACAGCATGAACGACGTCGCGCTTCTGAAAATCGAAGCGGAGGGCCTGCAGACCGTCACGGTCGGTGATTCCGACGAGGTCGAGGTCGGCGAAACGGTTGAGGCCATCGGAAACCCGCTGGGCGATCTAACGTTTACCATGACCGCCGGTTACATCAGCGCACTTGACCGTGAGATCGACGCTGATGGAACACCCATCAACATGCTGCAGACCGACGCAGCCATCAACTCCGGCAATTCCGGCGGGCCGCTGTTCGACATGAACGGCAATATCATCGGCGTTACGACCGCAAAGGTATCCGGCACAACGGACAGCGGCGTGTCCATCGAGGGCCTTGGCTTTGCCATCCCCATCAACGACGTGCTGCGCGTAGTCTATGATCTGCAGCAATACGGCCGCGTCCGCGGCCGGGCCTATCTCGGCGTCACGCTGCAAAATCTCGACGCAGAGGTTGCGGAAATCTACAGCCTCCCCTCAGGTCCGCAGGTCGTGACTGTAACGGAGGGCAGCTGCTCAGAAAAAGCCGGGCTGCAGCCGCACGACATCATTTTAGAATTCGACGGCCGCGAGATCAACACCTATTCCGATCTTGTTTCGGCACTTTCCAAGCGCCGGGCGGGAGACACAGTTAAGATGAAACTCTACCGCGCGGGCGCAGAAATCGAGGTCACGCTCACGCTCGATGAACGACCCGGCGAGGAGGAGATCGACAAAGCCGAGCAGCAGGCGCAGAGCGAATTGGAAGGCCAGTCCCAGCCCGACGAGGAATTCACCGTCCCCGACTTTGACGGCTACGGTTACGACTACGGCGGATAAGCCAAAACTGTCGGCTAGACCGAATCTCATTAAGATAAGTCTCCAAAAGAGCAGGCACCGGGGGAAATCGCGCAAAGTGATTTCCTCCGGTGTTTGTTATTTTTTTATTCGGCAGGTATCATGTTTTTCTGCGCGGATTACAACCATATGACAAACGGACATGGCTGGGCGGTTTCTACGCAGCATAGATTCTCCCTTGGTTTTTCATATGAATCCGTATGCTGTTTCATAGATTGCAGCAAGGAGGCGGTGCGAGTGAAACCTGCAGATCATGATGTCCGCGAAATCAGACGCGAAGACGGGGTCATGATCCGTCTGCACTTTTCGTCGGGCGGAGCCGCCTTGCAGGAAGGTATGGTGTGTATTTTAGAAAAACATATTGAAGAATCAACGTAAAGCTGAGAAGTCGTACAGTCCTTTCGCTTTGCGGATGAATCTGAAAAGCTGTGCGAATTCGCAAAAGTAATTCAAACCCGTGTGTGCAAATATCAGTCATTCATATGAGTATGGATATACCGCCGGAAAGCTTGCAGCTGACTGGCTCAACACCAACTGCAGCGCGTCGCAGACGGTAGCATGTGCGCTTTTGACCAAACCGCAGTCTCTGGCGGTCATTGCCCGTGCAAACGGCATCATTGAGGGCCTGCGGGAAAACTGCACATTTGCGCAGATCGTAGCGACGAAGCCGTATTCCGATCAGGCATCCGCGCGGGAAATGACAGAACAGATGATGCGTGAGCACCCGGAAATTCGCTGTATTGTCGGTGTGTCAGATATGAGTATTCTGGGCGCATATGACGCTTTGGAAGCAATGAATCTGCTGAATGAAGAAATGTGCCTGGTTGGCATTGATGCCAGCGCACCGGTGCTGAAAAAAATCAGGAGGGGACCGTGATCAGTGGTTCGGTTTCGCAGGACACAAAGGGCTTCGCCGAAGTGACCATCCAGGCAGCCATTGCCGCAATTCAGGGTAATCCGCTGCCGGAAAGCAGCATCAAAATTGAAGCGGTTACAATGGAAAACGTAGCAGCCTACTTGCAGGCGGAAGCAGCCTCTCATAGCACACCAGCCAGTTGACCGCCTCGATAACGGAGGCATATTCCCCTGTCCATCGCATAAGGATGGACAGGGGTGATGTTTTATGAAGCGATTTTTCCGGCAGTACGGCAGACTGACGCTGGCGCTGGCAGCAGTGCTGGCGTTCTGCGCCGTTTTGCCGCTGCTGTTCCAGCAGAGCCGTTCGATTGAAACAGGGTCGTGGGGGCTGAGTTTCCGGACAGAGGGCCAGCCGCCCGTCGGCAATGCGTCAAAGGAAGCGCTGCGGCGCTATGACGCGGTTTATCTCGGCGATGAGACGCAGAAGAAGATCTATCTGACCTTCGACGCAGGCTATGAAAACGGCTGTACCGAGCCGATTTTGGAGGCACTGGCGAAGCACAATGTCAAAGCCGCGTTCTTTGTCGTGGGCAATTACATTGAGCAGAATCCGGATCTTGTCCGCCGGATGCTGCGCGAGGGGCACATCATAGGCAACCACACCTACCATCATTATGATATGTCAAAGCTTTCGGACGAAGCCGCCTTCAATCAGGAACTGACAAGCCTTGAAACGCTCTACCGAGAGACGACCGGCGAGGATATGCCGCGCTATTACCGCCCGCCGCAGGGCATTTACAGCGAGTGCAATCTCGAAATGGCGCAGAAGCTTGGCTACCGAACGGTATTCTGGTCGCTGGCCTACGTCGATTGGTACCAGGACAATCAGCCGACCGACGAGCAGGCGTTTTCCAAGCTTCTGCCGCGCATTCACCCGGGCGCGATCGTGCTGCTGCACTCGACATCGCAGACGAATGCGCGAATTTTGGACACGCTGCTGAGCAAATGGGAGGAGATGGGCTATTCCTTCGGAACGCTTGACGAGTTGTTCGCGTAGCCGTCACCATTTTCGGACCTCTGCATAACATGGAATGAGCGAGCGATCAAACGCTACGTTATCTTTCAGGAGGTCTTGTTATGTCTTGTAATCAGTCCGGATTCTGCGCCTTCGGCAACAGCTGGTGGTGGATCATCATCCTTCTGCTGATCTTCGGCACCGGCAACAATGGCTGCGGCAATTCCTGCGGCTGCGACACCGGCTGCGGCTGCTGACAGTTCTACATGACGCAGAGGGGAGCGGCGCCGGCCGCTCCCCTTCCGTATCTCAAATCGTCCGGATTTTTACGGTTGACGGCCTGCGCAGCGATAGATTACAATAGAAGAAAATGCAAAGGAGACTTCTGCAATGGACGTGACGCAGATCCCGAAGATTGAACTGCACCTGCATCTGGACGGCGCTGTTCCGCCGGAAACGATGTGGCAGATGGCGCAGGAGAAGCACGCTGCGCTGCCGGTGGACACGCTGGACGCATTTTACGCATGGCTCGTCAAAACAGCGGACTGCCGCGACGTGAATACATATCTTGCCCGGTTTGAACTTCCCCTGCAGCTGATGCAGGACGCGCCCAGCATCACACGCATTACCCGCGACGTGCTCACAACGCTTGCCCGGCAGGGACATGTTTACGACGAAATCCGCTTTGCACCGCAGCTGCATACGCGCGCCGGACTGCGGCAGCAGGACGCGATCGAAGCCGTGCTGGCAGGCCGCGAACAGGCGCTGCGCGCCTTTCCGGACTACCGCTGCGGGATTCTGCTGTGCTGCATGTGCATCGGGCCTGAGACGGTCAACATGGCGGAAAATCTCGAAACGGTGCGGCTGACGCGGGCGTATCTCGGCTCCGGCGTCGTGGGCATGGATCTGGCGGGCGCAGAGGGGATCGTTCCGCTGCGGAATTTTCACCCGATTTTTGATCTCGCGCGGGAACTTGCGCTGCCCTTTACCTGTCACGCAGGTGATTCCCAAGGGCCGGACACTGTCCGCGACGCGCTGGACTTCGGCGCAAAGCGCATCGGCCACGGGCATCATATTTTCGATGATCCCGTGCTCTGGCCGCGCGCAATCGAGGCCGGCGTTACGCTTGAGATCTGTCCGACGAGCAACATTCAGTGCAAAACGCAGCCGTCTTATGCGCTGCATCCGGCGAAAAAGCTGCTGGACGCCGGACTTCGTGTGTGCATCAGCACCGACAATATGACACTCGCTGCCGTAACGCTGGAAGACGAGTACCGGCACTGCATTGCGGATATGGGTTTTACACCGGACGATCTGCAAACCATGGCACACTTTGCGCTGGACGCCGCGTTCCTGCCGGAGCAGGAAAAGCGCGCACTTGCTGGAAAAATTTAATTTCAAACAAATATTCTATTATTTCTTGACGCATCCGCCCCGCTCGTGATAAACTATGCTCACAAGGAGGCGGATGTTGTATGCTGCGCGATCAGGAACTTCTGGAGATGGAACGGCCCGTCTCCGCGCGCCATGCGCCGATGCGGCGGTGCGACCGTGCGGCGCAGTTTGCGCCGTTCGCCGCGCTGAGCGGCTTCGATGAGACGGTGCAGGAGGCCGGCCGGCTGACACAGGCGCAGATCGAACTGGCCGAAAATGAGCGCGAAGCGCTGAATGACGCGCTTGTCCGACTCGCAGCCCGTCTTCCGGAGCAGCCCGAGGTCCGGCTCACCTATTTTCAGCCAGATGCCAAAAAATCCGGAGGGACCTACCGCACGATCCTCACCCGCGTCCGCAGGCTTGACGCAAATGCGCAGGTTCTGGTTCTGACAGACGGCACCCGGATTCCTTTTGACGCGCTTCTCAGCATCTGTTGAAACCGGAAAGCCTACAGCCGCTTCTGTCCCACATAGGCTTCGCCGCCCCCTGAGACTGTCAAAAAACCATGAAAAGCAGTCGGACGACAGAGCAGCTGGGGAAGAGTGAAGGGGGCAAAGAGCCCCCTTCGCGTTCAATCAACCAGTTTTTCAAACTTTTTTTAAGCTTGAAAACTGGTTCAGCGGGGCGAAAAGACTTTTTCGACACGCTGAGGGGGCGGACATTGCTGTCCGCCCCCTTCACACTATCTGTCAAAAATTTCTATTTTTGTACTGCTTACAGGCTTCCCGGATGGCGCGGGATATAGGCGCCGATGGGACCGGTCTTCATCTCGCCATGATCGACGGCAAGTGTTCCGCGCAGATAGACCTGCGCGATGGAGCCTTTGGTCTTGAAGCCCTCATAGGGCGTATAGCCCGCAGCAGAAAGCTGCGTCTGCGCGGAGATGACCGAGTCAGCCTCGGGGTCGTAGACAACGATGTCCGCGTCGCTGCCGGGCGCGAGAACGCCCTTGCGCGGGTACGCGCCATAGAGCCGGGCGGGGTTTTCGGACAGGAGCGCACACATCTGCTCCTTCGTGATGCGGCCCTCGGCCACGCCTGCTGTATAGAGCAACTCGCCGCGCGTCTCCACGCCGGGCAGACCGCCGGGGATCTTCGTAAAGTCGCCGCGTCCGGCATCCTTCTGTTTCAGAGTAAAGCTGCAATGGTCAGTCGAGACGGTCTGGATGCTGCCGTTGGCAAGGGCCTTCCACAGAACCGCCTGATCCTCCTTCTTGCGCATGGGCGGCGCGCAGATATAGCGCGCGGAGGCGGAATAGTCCTCCTGATAATAAACGCTGTCGTCCAGCAGCAGGTAGTGCGGGCAGGTTTCGACATAGACCTTCTGGCCGCGTTCACGCGCGTGCATGACCTCCAGCAGTGCCTCCTTCGTGCTCAGGTGCACGATCACGATGGGAACGTCCGCGACCTCCGCAATGCGCAGCAGATGGGCAACCGCCTCCGCCTCAAGCGGATTCGGGCGGCACTCAGGATGCGACGACGGGGCCGTCTTTCCCTCCGCCTTGTGCTGCGCGATCAGCGCGTCGATCACGCCCGCGTTCTCACAGTGAACGCCCGCGATGCCGCCGTATTTCTTCAGTTCCAGCAGCGCGGAAAACAGGTCCTGATCGCCGATCATCATGGCGGGATATGTCATGTACATCTTAAATGACGGGATACCAGCGGCAAACATGGCCGGAATTTCATTTTTGATGCCCTCGTTCCAGTCGTCGATGGTCATGTGGAAGCTGTAGTCGCAGCTGGAACGGCCGTCGGCCTTTTTATGCCAGAGATCAAGCCCGTAGCCCAACGTCTCGCCCTTATTCGGGCAGGCGAAGTCGATGACCATCGTTGTGCCGCCGTGGATGGCGCTGCGCGTGCCGGTGTTGAAGTTATCGGCAGTCGTGGTGTTGCAGACGTCAAGGTCAAAATGCGTATGCGCGTCGATAAAGCCGGGGAAGAGCAGCTTGCCGCTCACATCTACGACGTTCGCGCCGTCCGCCGCCAGTCCTTCGCCGACAGCGGCGATCTTCTCGCCGTCTACCAGCACATCCGCAGCGCGGGAGCCTGCCGCAGAGACGACCGTGCCGCCCTTGAGCAACGTTTTCATAATCAAATCATCCTTTCTTGTATCGGAGTATATGTTTCAAAAATCAGCGCACGCCGGTCGAACCAAAGCCGCCTCGGTCGGTATCGGAAAGCGCCTCGCACTCTTCAAAGTCGATCGGCGGCTGCACCTCATAAATGCGGAACTGGCAGATACGGTCGCCCTTTTCGATCACGGTGTCGCGCGTGGCGTAGACTGGCAGCTTCCATTCGTCATTCGTGCCGCAGTAGCTGTTGTCGATCACACCGACGGAGTTGGCCTGCAGAATGCCCCAACGCTTGAATGTGGACGAACGCGGGGCCGTGCGGGCCTCGTATCCCTCCGGCAGCTGCATCGACACACCCAGCGGGATAAGGGCAAACTCGCCTGCGTGAAGCTGCATGGTCTGCGCGCAGTACAGATCGATCCAGTCGCCCTTGTCCGTCTTTTGCAGCCGGGGCAGATCATCGGAAAAATAGTGGATTTTGATAACGGGCATGAACTTCCTCCTACTGCCGCTCGTCCCAGAGGACAACGGCTCCGGTTTTCAGGCTTGCAGGCACGTCGATCAGCCGCTGATTGGACGAGCCGCGGAAGCGTAGATTCAGATTTTTGAGACTTGCAACAAACGGCCCATCCACCAGCACGTCGAGATAAGACAGAAGTTCCTGCGTAACTTCCCACGGGCCGAGTTTTTTTGCCAGAATGTCGCGGTCAAAGAGGTAGCCGGTAAACGACCAGATGGATTTTTCGGGATAGGCCGCCTTGATCCTGCGTGAAAGTTCCAGCAGTCCCGGCTGGTTCTCCGGCTCAAACGGTTCGCCGCCGAGATAGGTGATGCCCCGGATATACGCGGGAGTCAGCATGGCGAGGATTTTGTCGATCACAGCCTCGTCAAACGGTTCGCCGTAGGAAAACTCCCATGTTTCAGGATTGAAACAGTCCTTGCAGTGGTGGCGGCAGCCGGAGACGAACAGGCTGACCCGCACGCCGGGTCCGTTGGCAATATCGCAGTTTTTGATCGCCGCGTAGTTCATTGCAGCACCCCCTTTTTTATTATCGTATCATGCCGCCGGGAGGTTTGCAAGCGGAGCTGCGTGTTTTTCAGCAGTTTTGCATCTTGCTTCCACCGGCTGGATGTTGTAGAATAAGCGTCAGTTGACGCAAAACATTCTGTTCAAGCGAAGGAGGCGGGCGGATATGAAGTACATTGCGATCTGCGGTACCGTAGGCGCAGGAAAGACGACGCTTTTGCAGCGGCTCACAGCATATTTCGGCCCGCGCGCCGCGTTTCATGAGGAGCGTCCGCAGGACAACCCCTATATCAATGAATACTATTCCGATTCCAAGCGCTGGTCGTTTCACTCGCAGGTAAGTTTTCTCTCGCTCTACTTTGACGACGAGAAATGGCGTCCGGAGATCGGCGACACTGAGTTTTTCTTCTTTGACCGCGCGTTTCTGGAGAATCTGGTCATTGCGAAATACCGCCTGAACCAGCAGGATCTGACGCAGGACGAGTTCGGCATTCTCTGCAAACTGGCGCACGGCATCGCGTCGCTGATGCCGCCGATTGACAAGTATCTCTATCTCGACTGCTCCGTCAGTACGATCATTGAGCACATGCGCCAGCGCGGACGGGAATACGAGGATGATCTCGACCTCATGTATGTGTACGAACTCAAGGAACTCTACGACGAATGGGCCGAAACGCTCCCACCGGAGCGAACGCTGCGCATCAACATGGACGGCGGAGAATATGATCTGGACGAGATCGTGCGGTTTTTGGAGGCGTGAGCATGCAGAAGCAGGATCGGCCTGTCGCGTTTTTTGACTCCGGCCTCGGTGGGATCAGCGTCCTGCGCGAGACGGTGCGGCTGCTGCCGCAGGAAAACTATCTGTACTACGGCGACTCGCTCCACGCGCCCTACGGCGTCAAGAGCGAAGCGCAGATCCAGGCGCTGAGCCTTGCGGCGGCGGAGCATCTGGTAAGCGCCGGAGCCAAAGCTATCGTCGTGGCCTGCAACACGGCAACATCCGCCGCCATCGGCCTGCTGCGGCAAACATACCCTGACATTCCCGTGATCGGAACAGAGCCCGCGCTCAAGCCAGCCGTAGAAAAATACCCCGGCGGCAGAATTCTGGTCATGGCCACGCCCATGACCATCCGGCAGGAGAAATTTCAGGCACTCAAGCGTCAGTTTGACGATCAGGCGCAGATCATCGGCCTGCCGTGCGAAGGGCTGATGGAGTTTGTCGAGCGCGGGGAACTGCGAGGGAGCGCAGTGGAGGCATATCTGGCCGAGAAGCTTGCGCCGTATCTGCGCGAGCCGGTCGATGGGATCGTGCTGGGCTGCACACATTATCCGTTCCTGACGGGTGCGATTCGCAGGATCGTCGGACCAGGGCCGGAGATCATGGACGGAAGCCACGGCGTCGCAATGCAGCTTGCGCGAAAGCTTGCCGAAAACGGCATGCTGCGCAGCAGCGACGCACCGGGAACGGCTGTTTTTGAAAATTCTCTCGACGAGCCGGAGATCCTCGCTCTCAGCCGGGCGCTGTTCCGGTACCAGGATGAATAAAAAGCACACGCGGCACCCGAATCCATCCGGGGAGCCGCGGTTTTTTACGCCGGGGCGGCGTTTCTTATGATTTTCTGAAAATATACACTTTGTTGATAAATTCTGCCGCAGATGTGATATGATATCGATAATTACTTGGAGGAGGACGGCATTTGTGGCAGCGTCATTCCTGAAACGAAAACCGAAGGATCCGGACAGGCCGCAACGGCGGGAGATTCCTGTTTTGGAGGCAGATGCCGCGTCAGGCCTGAGCGCTGCGCAGGCGCAGGAGCGGCTGGACGGCGGCTGGGATAATGCACCGGTTGAATCGCCCGGCGCATCGGTTCGAGAGATTATTGCGAAAAACGTTTTTACCTATTTTAACTTTCTGTTCTTCCTGCTGGCGGGCTGCGTGATCGCCGTGCGGCAGTGGCTGAACCTGACATTTCTTGGTCCTGTGTTCTGCAACATGTTCATCGGCATTGTACAGGATCTGCGGGTAAAGAAAAAGGTCGATGGACTGAAGATCATGGCCGCGCCGAAATGCCGTGCCGTGCGGGACGGGCAGACCGTTATGTTGGACGCGGCCCAGCTTGTACGGGACGATATCGCCGTTTTTTCTCCCGGCGACCAGATCCCGGCGGATGCCGTCGTCGCAGCAGGCGAATGCCGCGTCAACGAGGCACTCGTCACGGGCGAGGCCGATGAAATCGTCAAAAAGCCGGGCGACCAACTGCTCTCCGGCAGCTTTGTCGTGTCCGGCAGCTGCCGCGCACGGCTGACCGCCGTTGGTGCGGACAGCTTTGTCTCCCGGCTCACGCTGGAGGCCAAGCAGACCGGCTCGCAGCCGCAGTCGGAGATGATGCGTTCGCTGACGAGCCTGATCAAATGGATCGGCTTCCTTGTCATTCCGCTGGGCGCGGTGATGTTCATCAAGGAATATCTGTGGCTGAAAAGCCCGATTGCGGACGCGGTGACGAGCACGGTCGGCTCCATCGTCGGCATGATCCCGGAGGGGTTATATCTGCTGACAAGCCTTGCACTGGTTGCAAGCGTCATCCGGCTGGCAAACCGCCGTACACTCGTGCATGATATGGGCTGCATCGAGACGCTTGCGCGCGTCGATGTCAGCCTGAGTGCCGGAGAAAGCGACGCGCAGACAGCGGCAGAGCTGCTGCATCTGCCGGATGAAACGCTTTCCCGGCTGGAGGAAGACGAAACGCTGAGCGACATCCTCGCCGATGTGCAGACGCGGGCGCGCCGGGCGGTTTCGGCCCATCCGGAAAACACGCTGTATACTCAGCTGGCGCAGAGTCTTGTCAACTGGTGCGCGCTGATGGAGGAAACGCCGACGGGCACGCGTCCCTATGCGCGGGCGACGATGGCGCTGCTCTGCCGGGAATTGCGGCGGGCACTGGTGAATCAGTAAGCTTTAAGTATGGCTTCCGCGCAGCGCACGCCGTCCACTGCGG
>ERZ827469.1399-NODE-1399-length-21731-cov-3.295857_pt1 | contig 21731 bp, 19 predicted proteins | sample MGYA00519917_ERZ827469 | MGnify/ENA primary metagenome ERZ827469 (study PRJEB31778, sample SAMEA3449314) | human gut metagenome | biome: human gut; feature: human-associated habitat; material: faeces | place: United Kingdom | collected 2010/2012 ... | reverse complement strand
CGTACAGAGAGTTGGCTTATGATGGTGTGGAAGTACCGTATCTGACAAAATATTATGCCAATACGATCGTGGGATATTCATTCAGCAAATCCCTGTCACTGCCGGGAGAGCGGATCGGTTATGTCGCAGTACCGGAAGAGGTTGCGGATGCAGAGAATGTCATTGCCGGCTTAGAGGTGTCGAACAGAACCCTTGGATTTGTCAATGCACCGTCGCTGATCCAAAAGGCAGTCAGCCGGTGTGTGGATGAAAAGACAGACATCGCATTTTATGATAAGAATCGCAAGTTACTGTATGAAGGGCTGATAAAGCTCGGTTTTACCTGCATCTATCCGCAGGGAGCTTTCTATCTGTGGATGAAGTCTCCGGATAAGGATGAGGAAAGATTTGTACAGGCAGCGAAAAAATATCACATTATCATGGTCAAGGGAGCAGCCTTTGCATGTCCGGGCTATGTGCGGCTTGCATATTGTGTTTCTCCACAGATGATAGAAAAATCCATGTCAGGATTTGAACAATTAGCGAAAGAATATGGGTTAGTAAAATGAAGAACTGGGAAAAAAATGTAAGGCTGGTGACCCCATATACACCGGGGGAGCAGCCGAAAAAAAGAGATATCATTAAGCTGAATACAAATGAGAATCCATACTCGCCGGCACCGGGAGTACAGAAAGTACTGAAGGAATTTGAAACAGACAGACTGCGTCTTTATCCTGACCCGGCATCTTCTGAGTTAGTGGATGCAATCGCGTCAGAATATGGTGTAAGATCTTCACAGGTGTTTGCCGGAGTAGGATCGGACGATGTCCTTGCAATGGCATTTATGACGTTTTTTAATTCTAAAAAACCAATCCTGTTCCCGGACATTACCTATTCGTTTTATGATGTCTGGGCAGAAGTATTTCGGATTCCTTATGAGACCGTGCCGTTAGATGAGGACTTTCAGATCTGTACCAAAGACTATCAGAGGGAGAACGGTGGGGTTATTTTTCCAAATCCGAATGCACCGACCGGCGTTCTCATGCCGTTAGAACAGGTAGAAGAGATCATCCGGGCAAATCAGGATGTTGTGGTCATCGTGGATGAAGCCTATATTGATTTTGGAGGCGTATCCGCACTGCCTTTGATTGAAAAATACGAGAATCTGTTAGTGGTACAGACGTTTTCAAAATCACGCTCCATGGCGGGTATGAGGATTGGATATGCGTTTGGAAGTGAGAAACTGATCGCATATCTGAACGATGTTAAATATTCATTTAATTCTTACACCACGGATCAGCTGACGCTGGCACTGGGAAAAGCCTCGGTGGAGGACCGGGAATATTTTAAGCAGACCACCGACAAGATCATCCGTACCAGAGAGTGGACAAAGGAAGAGTTAAAAAAATTAGGCTTTCTGTTTGAAGATTCTAAGAGCAATTTTGTGTTTGTAACACATCCGAATGTTTCGGCAAAACAGCTTTTTGAGAATCTCAAAAAAGAGAATGTCTATGTGCGTTATTTTGCAAAACCGGAGCGTATCAGTAATTATCTTCGGATTACGATCGGAACCGATGAAGAAATGCAAAAGCTGATCTCTCTTTTGAAAAAATACTGCTAAAACCAAAACATACTACTGAAAATACTACTTTTATGACAGAAAGTAGTATTTTTTTTAAAGGCATGGTCTTCTATAATCATCGTTAAAGAAAGACTTTTTATAGGTAAAGATTTTTACATGTGAAAGATTTATATGTGAAAGATCAGAGGTCATATAGAAAGTGAAAACGGATGAGAAGAGGGGGAGATGCATTTGAATGTAGCATCGGTAGCAGGATTTATACTTTGTCTTGGAATTATCATTACGGGAATTGCAACCAACGGAGGAATCGGAACGATTATGAATTTTATCCATGTTCCATCCATGCTGGTTACGTTTGGCGGAGCACTGTTTGCGGTCATGATCACCTCGGATTCTTTTGCAGATTATCTCGATGGATTAAAGAGTTTTCCGGAGGCATTTCATAAAGTAAAATTAAATGAGGATATGATTTCTGAACAGATATTGGAGATGTCATCGATTGCAAGAAAAGAAGGATTGTTGGTATTAGAGGAGAGAGCTGACGGGATTGAGAGCGTTTTTTTAAAAAAAGGGATTCGTCTGATCGTAGACGGAACAGACCCGGAACTGGTCAAGGACATTTTAGAGACAGAACTGCTCCAGAAAGAGGAGCGGATTAAAAAGCGGATCCATTTCTGGGAGGATTTAGGGGCGTATGCTCCGGCATGGGGCATGGTAGGAACCTTGCTTGGACTGATTAACATGATGAGAAGCATGGGAACGGATGCAGCATCGATCGGTTCGGGAATGGCACTTGCCCTGATTACGACACTCTATGGCTCGGTTCTGGCAAATTGGGTGTGTATTCCGATTTCAAGGCGTATGGAGAAAAACGGAGGGCAGGAAAGTCTGGTCATGGAGCTTACGATTGAAGGTGTGTTATCCATACAGGCGGGCGAGAGTCCGACCATTATCAAAGAAAAATTACGGGCATTTTTAGAAGCAAAAGAAGAATAAGGAGGAAACAAAATGTATATTCTTTCCATTATAGCAGTAATAGCGGTAATCATACTAAGCGGTTGGTATAATCAGGGGTTATGGGGATATCTGATCGATACACCGAGTTTTTTGCTGATCCTGATCCTCTGGATTCCGATCATGTTATCTTCGGGACTGTTCGGAGATTTTGGAAAAGCATTTCAGTTTGCCGTCGGAGGAAAAAAAATAAAAAAATGCAGTGAATTAAAACGGGCAGAAGAAGCGGTGACACTGGCGATCAAAACGTTGCTTGCTTCCGGGGCATTGATCGCAGCGGTGCCGTTGATCACCTATTTTAGAAATATAACGGATGTAGCAAAAATCGGACCAAGCATCATTGTTACGATATTGCCAATGGTCTATACGATTGGATTTTCCATCATCCTGCTGCCGCTTCGTTCGAAAATACGCGTTAAGATCATAGAATTTATGGTTGAAACCGAAGAAGAACCGTTAGAGGAACACGAGAATGAAGATTAGAAGGATCATAAGAAAACTAGCGGCAGTGACGGGATATGTACTGTTATTGTGCTATTTTTTAGGGGCAAAATGGACACAGCTATTCGACATACGGATGATAGGCTTGTTTTTTGCGGGTGTTCTGCTTCTTTGTATTCCTTTTCTGGGAAAAAACAGAAAACAGGTAAACTGGCATGAGGTGATCGGAAGTAATGCCTTAACGGCAGGCTACATTGAGGCGTTTATGCTTTTGTTTTCCACGATGAGCACCAGTGAATTGATGCGGGAAGGACTGCTCTGCGAAATGGGACTGGATTTGCGTCCGATCCTGTATGGCTATATTTTACATATTGTTTTGTCAAGACCGCCGGTACCGGAAAAAAATATGCCGGTGGAAAAAGATATGGAGAACGGTATAGAGCAGAAAATCTTTGTATGGGCTCCGGCAAAGAAACAATCAGAGCAGGAGAATGTTTTAGATTTAACAAGGGAGCAGGAGAATGTCTTAAAGCTTGAAAAAGAACAGCCGGAACCGCTCTGGAAGAGCAAAGAGCTGACCCGCAGGGAGCGTGAGATCGCGGAACTGGCAGCACGGGGATTGTCTAACCGTGAAATTGCAGAGGAACTTTGCATTACGGAAACGACGGTAAAAAAACATCTGTCGAATATTTTTGAAAAATTAGAGATTAACAGCAGGGAACGGTTGAAGTAGGGAAAACCGTACAAATAGGCTACAATTTTCTGCCTCGTGAGGCAGTGCAGAGATTTCATTTATGCATAGAAAAAGGAGAATGCAGGAAATCTTGCACGAATACTCACGGGGCAGATGCTATTTTCAGGTAACTTAACGTGCTTCTTTTGCATAAGTAGTAGTGATCAAGTCCTGATAAGGCGGTCTGTCAGTCAGAACACCTGCTTCCTCTAAAATATCAAGTAAAAGCTCATAGCTGTCCTTAGTGAATACTAAATCGTCCTTCCAGGTGTCCTGTTTCTGATAACGTTCCACGATCATGGCAATAGTGGCTTCATCCGTATCTTTGAACTGAGGGGCAATGACTTTTGCAATTTCCGCAGCAGAATGATTGTTGACATAAGTCATGCCTTTTTGCAGAGCGTTGGTAAAGCTCTGAATGAGCTCAGGGTGTTTTTTGATATAGCTTTCTTTTGCAGAAAAAGCCGTGTAAGGCACATAGCCGGAATCTACACCGAGGGAAGCAACCACATAGCCGGAGCCTTCTTTTTCTAAATTGGTTGCACCCGGTTCAAATTCAACGGAAAAATCGCCATTTCCACCGGAAAAAGCAGCAGCAGTGCTTCCAAAATCAATACTCTTGTCAATGGTTAGATCTTTTTTGGGGTCGATTCCCTGCTGTTTTAAAACATATTCAAAAACCATCTGTGGCATGCCACCTGTCTGCCACAGAACCATGTAAATAATCATCCGATATTTGCTTCGCGGTCATTTTCTCTGATAAATTCGGTAAATATTTACGGGCAAGCAGAGAGATTTTTTCTGAATATAATTTTAGGAAAAAGTAAAAAATTCAATATATGCTCGTAAATAAAGATGACTTCTGATATAATAACTTTGTATAGTTATGGGGAGGTGATATTCATTAACGAGCTAAAAATTAGTCAATTATGTTACAATATGAACCTTGGTTCAACAGAACCTAAATTTGCAATTTTAGAAGATGGAACACAGGTTATTACAAAATTATATAATGGACCAGAAGGTAATCTTGTACTCTTTAATGAGTATTTATGTTACCGATTAGCTATTTTATTGGATATTCCAATGCCGAAATCAGGTGTTTGCGTATTAGATAGTTCATCAGAAATACTGGATGAGAAACTTGCGACCTCAGATAACTATGGAAAAGCATTTTATTCTGTATATATGCCTAAGGTTACAAAATTGCTTCCTTCCATTATTGGTAAGATGAGAAATAAAGAAGATTTTGTAAAAATTCTATTATTTGACCATATTATTTTCAATACGGATAGAAACTCAGGTAATCTTTTGGTTAGGTTCTGTAAGACAGATGTTTCACTTAAAGTAATAGACCATACACATGTTTTTATTAATCAGACTTTTTGGGATGCGAATTGCTTGAAAAGAGCAATGAAAGAAAATGATTTGTTAGATACAAAGATTCTTGAGTATAATTCATATCTTTATGATATGTTTTTTCATAATTTTTCTATTACTAAGGAAATGTTGGAGAAGGAAGGTTTAATCTTTAAAAGCAAGATTAATCGTGATATAATAGTAAAACTTATTGATTTTTCCCCAGACGAATGGAAACCAAAACAAAAAGATTTGGATGAACTTGTAAACTATATTTTGTATAGAGTTGATAATTTGGATGTGATAATATCTATGATTTTGACATACCATAATAGATAAGGAAGGAGGAAATATTATGTATCACATTGAATATGCAGCATTGAATTATTACCATTCACCTATTTCAGACGAGTGCTTGTGTATAGGTGTGTTATTTCACAATTTAACTACAGGACAACGTGATTTTAAATATATCTCCAATTTCCGGCGTTTTCACGCATTTGATGACGAGGCAGATGTTGATTTTGTTAAGCTTTATTTAAGGGGAATTAAAGAGGAAGTTGAACCCTCTCTTTTTAATTTTAATCAAGAATTTAACCTTGCGTCATATGTTAGGGTATATGCAAATGAGTTTAGATTTTCGCCAGTAAGAACGCTTAATGTGAATGAAGACGAGAACTATGTTGAGGATTTGTCAAAAATATATTTGAAATATGATTTGGCAAAATCACAGAGATTGAATGGTAATGAAGAAAAGAAATTAATTCGTAGAGTTCTTGAAGCTAATAATCTTGAATATTCTACTCAAAAGTTAGATGGTCCGTATAGTGATGAGATTTCCTTTGATTATCAAGTTGGAAATATATGTATTAAGATGTTTTCATTTAAAGGGAAGAATCTGAAACGAGTTATTGGAAGTGCTAGACAATGGTCTTTTATAGCGGATGAGTTGGGAGAACAGAAGAAAGTGTTGTTCATATATGATTCAGACTATGAAGACATGAGTAATCTTGATATAATCATTAAGATACTATCAAAGAATGCAAAGGTTCTGAAGTTAGATGACGGAATGGATTATATTTTAAAGCAGCGTTTATAGAATCAAAGCCGTAGATGATGTGTCTACGGCCTTTTCGTAGCAATATCTTTCTTAATACTATTTATTCATCTGTCACACAACTATGTAAATAATCATCCGATATTTGCTTTGCAGTCATTTCCTCTGATAAATCCGGTAAATAGTTACGGGCAAGCAGGGAGATTTCTTTTTCGGATTTCATAATACGGTAAGGCTTTCGTGGATTGTCTGTATCCTTTAGGATATCGAGTGTTTTCATCAATTCGATATAAGGTAAAATACTCTGCTTTGTCTTTGGAAATCCCAGATCGGTAAGATGTTCTGACAGGTATTTTGCAGAAGTATAACCGCGTTTGTCCTCTGCAATCAGTTTCATAACGATTGCAATGATAGTATTTTCTCTGCAATTCATTTCTTTGGTAGGGTTGTTATTTATGAAGCTGGCTAAGCCATATTTTAACGTGATTTCCGGCATTCCGTTTTCATCCACTATGATTTTTTTGATCAGTAGTTCGATATCTTTATGTCCCAGAGTTCCTTTTGCAATTATGTGATCCATGATATCCAGAGGATTTTTTAAACTGTCCGCTATATCCGGTGCTTCTGTGGCAGATTTCTCCAGTTCTTTTCGTTGCATTTCCAATTCGTGAATTTGTTTACATAAATCTGTTTGCATAGACTCGTAAGCCTCATGGATAAAATCTTCCTTATGGATGGAAGTCTCATTTTCGGCAGCAAGTGATAAATCCTTTATTTTCTGTGTAAGAAGGAGTTTTAGTTGATTTTTCCGGTCATCGATCGCGGTATGTAGTTCCTGTCTTTTTTGTTCTAAGCTTTTCTTCTCTGTTTGAAAATCCTCCGGATCATAGCCGGCAATTATGTCACTGAAAACATCTCTGCACACTTGGAGATAGGTCAGGATGTCCCTCATCAGATCGGCTTCTTCAATCAAATGAGCCTTAGAACAATAACGTTTCCCTTTCGTATTATAAGTGGTGCAGATATAATATTTTCGTTCTCTGCCGGAGGTCTGGCGTTTGATCGGTGTGAGACGTTTTCCGCAATCCTTACAGAACAGACAACCGCTGAATGGATTTGGAACTTCTGAACCTGCCCATTGTCCAAAGCTGCCACGGTAGTTTGTGTGATTGCGTTTTTCTTTTAATTCCTGCACCAGAGAAAACGTAGTCTCATCGATAATTGCCGGATGATGATTTTCAAAAAGATACTGTTCTTCCCTGGGGATGCGACAGTCTTTGCCATGGATGGTTTTTCTGGCACGTTTTCGTAAGCGGAGCGTACCGATATAAAAATCATTGTCAAGTAAATCCCGCACCATGCTGTCTGACCAGCGAAAAGCAACGTTTCTTTTGGTTAACTGTCTGTTTTCTATTTCATGCTCGTGCTGTTTCATAGAGGGAGTAGGGATTTGCTGTTCATTTAAATAATTGGCAATCTTCCGGTAGCCAAGACCGGAAAGATAGAGCCGATAAATGGATCGGATGGATTCCGCTTCGGCAGGATCAATGCTGAACATCGTCGGATTGTCTGTGTCACGCCGATACCCAAACGGCGGTCTTGTCAGCAGTGCACCTTCTTTTTGCTTCGCACCTATGGCACGTTTGATTTTTTTACTGGTGTCTTTTACATACCGCTCGTTAAACCAGGTTTTAATCCCGATTGTATCATCGGCTGGTTCCATAGAATCATAGTTATCGTCGATCACAACCAAATGTTTTCCACGCTCCTGAAATTCGTCCAGTAATAAAAGCACTTTTGCGTTATGTCTGCCAAGGCGTGAAAAATCCTTGACATAGACAGTATCAATATCGTGATCCAGATCAGCCATCATCTGCTGAAATCCCGGTCGGTCAAAGACATAGCCGGAAATACCGTCATCTTCGTACCAGCGGTCGATGGCGATGCCATGATCGGCTGCATACTGGCTGATGATCAGCTTCTGGTTTTCTATGGAAACATAATTTTTTTTATCATCGTCTTTTGAGAGACGGACATATCCTGCATTCATAGAGGAGCCTTTCTGCTTGAACGTAAATAGTTTATGAAGCATTATGGAATGATATGACATCGTCTTTTGCCCCCTAATCCTTAAAAAAATTGACATATAGATCGCAGTGTGATATATAATATATCGTAGTTCGATATATCGCACTAAAAAAGGAAATGGACAATGGATGCACATATAAAAAAAGTTTATGTTCCGATGACGGAGACCGGATTTTATATTCTGTTATGTCTGCGTTCTCCGAATCACGGATATGGAATTGTACAGAAAGTAAAGGAAATCACAGACAATGAAGTCATACTCGGTCCGGGAACCATGTATGGAAGTCTGTCAAAAATGGAAAAAGACGGATTGATCCAATTTGTCTGTGAAGAAGATAAGCGAAAAATTTATCAGATTACAGATCTCGGTACGGAAGTTCTGGAATTGGAGTGGAAGAGGATCCGCAGATTGTATCGCAATGCACAGGAGGGAATGGAATGAATGATAAGAAAAAAGAAGTTCGCTGGTTTTCTATTATGGATTATGAAAAAGAAGCAGATTATCTGAGTAAAAGGCATCAGGAGGGATGGGAGTATCTGATGAATTTTAATGGATACTGCTATTTTCGAAAACCGATGGCTATGATGCAGCAAAAAGAAGAAATTTTTGCTGTCTGATCATAAATGGTTACATGTCCACGATCGAACATGGAGCACATAGACTTACGATCGTGTTTGCTGTATTAATGGTTTTATATATGGTTATCTTTTTACAGTTTGCCGTAAAATACTTTTTCTTCCGACAGAAATTAAAAAAATAAGATCAGTCGGTATCAGATAAATGATTTTTGATCAGTGCCCGGATGCCATTATGGATATCGGCATCCGGATCGCCATCTGAAAAAGTGACAACCCGAAAACCGATGTCAGCATATTTTCTACGTTCGGCTTCAAATTCTTCCTGTGAAGGAAAATCACTGTGCCAGAGATAATACGTCGGTTTGTGCAAAAGACTCACATCTTTCAATGAAAGGTTTTATCACTATCATATAAAAGGTGGACAGTGTTGATGTGTGGATTTTTGGGGCAGTTATCTGTTTATTACTGCCGGATATGGAAGTAGATAAATAAAAAACTCTGTTCATTTTAGAACAGAGCACTTTTTTCTCATTAACGATAATGTCATCTCCTATGTGAATCTGATGATATAATATCATAGGCATGTAATGGGGGCAAGTAGGCATTCCCCATATCTAAATCGTAACAGCAACCTGCGTAATATAATCCGAACTCTGTTCTCCACGGCTGGGTGGACCCTCTAAATAGATGCTGCGAAACGGTCCTGTGGTCTGGATATGGTTGGTCTCTACATAGGTATTTAAGGTAGCGATCGCAGTTCCGATCCCCTCATAAGGCCCGCGGTAATAGACACATAGAGCAGGGGATTCGGCAAACTCTGTCCGTTCTTCGCCTGTAAAATCGTCCTCGACCGGAATGCAGCACATCAGATCCAGACCCGTGTCAGGTTGTCCGATACGCATGGTAAACATTCTGGCAGACATGGACATCTTTCCAGTTCTGGCAGCGGCAATATAAGTGTCACGCAATTTGTCAGCCGCATCCTTTGTATCCTTACATTGATATCTGCGGCAATAACATACCTGCTTTGGCAGGCGTACACGATGAATGCTTAAGTCGCCCGGTTTTGCAGCACGCACCTGAAGCAACTGGATATTGCGGTCTAATGCAGCACGCAGATCCATCAGACGTGCCAGATGATGGTCGAGATTTTTAGAATCATAGTAATATTCCTTGATTTCTGAGAGAGACAGTCCTAAAGTCTGCAAAGAGCGGATGGAGCGGATCTGTGTCATATTGTCTGCAGTATAGTAGCGGTATCCACTGTTTTTATTCTTGATGGCGGGTGTCAGTAACCCCATTTCTTCATAGACAAGGATGGTTTTTCTGGTGATACCAAGAATTTTTGCGATTTCGCCTATTTTAAATAAATGCTCGTTCTGCTTTTTCATGATCGTTCTCCGTTCTTTTTTGAAAAAAATATGTGGAATAAGGGTAGTTATCACTTGACTTGTCCCTTAGGGTACGATTTATAATTACTATAACAAAAAGTATGTAAGTTTACAAGGAGAATGCATATGAGGAAACGAAATCAAATGAAAAAAGGAATTGCAGCTTTGCTTTCGGGCGTATTGGCATTCGGAATGACAGCGGGAGTTATTCCGGGGTTCGAGGACAGCATGCAATCTGTACGGGCGGCAAACGGTATTGCACCGAGTGTGACAGCCTATGCAACAAAGACACAGTTGAAGGATTATCAGACCTTTGGAACGGACACTAACGGAAAACCTAACAATAATATAGGCGTGCTGGCATTTGGTAAAAATCAAGACGGAAAGCCGCAGGAATGGTATATCTTAGGAAACGATAACCGGATAGCTAGTGATAATGCTTCCATTTTTGCAGTCACCCCGGTTATAGATCGTCAGACATTTACGAACACAACGGAGGAAAACAGAACATTACAGGATAGTTGGGGGGAATACGATTCATCAAAGAAACAGGAAACTGTAAGTCGTAATCATTACGGAGCAAGTGATATAAGAGCTAAACTGCAGAGTATAGCGAAGGATAAGAACCGCTTTTCTGTAGCAGAGCAGAACTTGATGAATGCGACTACGATAGAAACAAGTGGTTATATAGGTGGGAACACGACCGAGTACAAATATAAAACTACAGACAAATTATATGCTCCTCACTATACGAAGGGAAAGACCATAGAAATAGGAACCTGGAGTACTAGATCGTTGTTACTGACTACCTATTTGAAAGACTCAACGAAGCAGGAGGGCAGTTCATGGGTATGGACACGCGTAGCCAATCCTGGATATGAGAATGATCAGCGGGTGTATGCTGTGGATGGTTATGGTAATGTTTCGACTACTTTTTCTATCAATGATTCAGCAAAAGCATTTACCTATCCTGCTTCTAATCTGAATCTGACAGATGTTCTCTTTGCATCATCGGCAGAAGCGGCAACTTCTGATACCGCAGTGTCAGGTGAGATTGCACAAGGGAAAGCAATGACTTTGCGACTGAATGGAGGCGGCAAGGATATTGGTACGGTAACCTGCAATGCTGAGGTAGGACAGATCAATGCGAAAAAAGGAAATACCGCAGGTAATGTGGCACTTGTAGTACAAGGAAATGACGGAACGAAGGACTGGTATTACAGTAAACAGATCAGTGGAACAGATAATGTGATCGTAAATGCCTCTGATATCGCAGCAGAATCGAATACACCTTCTGATATTGATCTTGCAAATTGTAAAATCTGGCTGGAGGTAACGGAAGATAGTGTGGCTTATGCGGTTGAGGCAACAGCGACAACAGATGTGGTTAAGACCAATATTTCATCGGTAGAGATTACAGATATTGACACACCGGTATCCAATACGGCATTAGATACTTCTGCTGTATGTGCAACCCAAGGGGTAAGCACAACTGCACCTGCTGTTACATGGACACCGAATGACATCAACGCAGGCTATAACACAATCTATACAGCAAGTGTTACACTTGCAGCATCTGCAAACTACGAGTTTACAGATTCTGTAATAGTGACCATAAATGGAAATAACGCAAATGTAACAAAGAATGAAGATGGAACCTTAACGGTAATATACACATTCCCTGCAACGGCAAAGGATAAACTTACAAGCATTACGGTACCGGGGACTGTTACAGTGGCGAACGGTACTGCTTATAAAGATATGAACCTTCCAACGCAGGTTAACATTGTGACAGAAGGAAATACGGTAGACAAAGCAGATGTTACATGGGATACAGCAAGTGGTAATTATGATCCGTCGGTATTGACAGAGCAGGTTGTAACTTTAAACGGTACGGTAACATGTCCGGAAAATATAGATGCAAATGGAGTAGCACTTACTACCAGTATCACCATTACAGTCAGTGCTGCAGGTATTGTAGGCGCACCGACTCCATCGGTAGAAAGCGGTACATATACTGAGAACCAGAAAGTTGCATTAGCATCTTCTACAGAAGGAGCAACCATTTATTATACAACGGATGGTGCAGAGCCGGGGAGAACGACCGGAACAAGATATACAGGCCCGATTACTGTCCCGGGAACGGAAGGTCAGAGTATAACAACAACCCTGAAAGCCATTGCAGTAAAGGATGGTATGCAGGACAGTGAGGTAAAGACATTTACCTACACGATCAATATTCCAAAACCGATCGTTAAGCATACGATTACAGCTACAGCCGGAGCAAACGGAAGCATTTCGCCAAGTGGAAATGTGGAAGTGGTCGAAGGAGCTGACCAGACATTTACTATTACAGCAAATGAAGGCTATGAGATCGAATCCCTGAAAGTGGATGGAGCAGCAGTAAGCACTGCAACAAGCTATACATTTCCAAATGTAAGGGCAGCGCATACGATAGAAGCAACCTTCAAACAAAAGATTACAGTAGAGAAACCAAGTATCGGTAAACAGCCACAGAATGTATCTGTAAAGGCAGGAGAACAGGCAACCTTTACAGTAAAAGCTACAGGAACAGACTTAACATATCAATGGCAGATAAACAGAAACAATGGCAAGGGATTCGTAGATATTACCGGAGCAGACAAAGCAAGCTATACGACTGGTGTGGTAGACATGCTTTGCAATGGTTATAAATATCAGTGTGTGATCAGCGATTCTGCGGGTTCTGTTACAACGAATGCAGCAACTCTGACAGTGACAGAAAGTACGACACCATCACCGGATCCGGTTTCCTATAAAATTCTTGACGGTGCCAACAGTTCATGGCCAGAGAATACAGATGGAAGTCTTACCATTCGGGGAAACGGTGAAATGGAGAAGTTCCAGAATGTAAAAGTGGATGGTAAGATCATTGATAAGAAAAACTATACGGTTACAAAGGGTTCCACGATCATCACATTGAAAGCGGATTATCTTAAGACACTTGCTACCGGAGATCATACGTTTGAAATCGTCTGGACAGATGGTTCTGCAACTACGAAGTTTGCAGTAGCAAAAAATAAATCCGGTGATAATAACAAAAACAACAATAACAATAATAAGAAGAACAACAGCAACAACGCTAAGAATAACCAGACAACACAGAACAATCCTACAGATACCAAGAAGAAGGAACAGAGTGTAACAGCTCCAAAGACGGGAGATACATCTGATATGACACTTTGGACTACACTTCTGATCGTATCCTTTGCAGGAGCAGCGGGAATCGTTGTAAGAAGAAACAATAAGACTTGTAAATAGGATTTCTGGTGAATAGCCGGAAGGTAAAATAACCGGAAGCGGTTTATAAGACAGGATAGAACAAGCTTCACTGACACGAGAGTGTTGGTGAGGCCTGTTTTTTTCTATAGGAAATACCGTGTTTCCTATAGAGCAAGAAGCCCTTCGGGCGAAGATGCGTATATCCGGTAGTTCGGATTGCAACTTTAAATTGCCATAGAAAATATATCTTGCTATAATTTATGGTAAAGAATAACAAAACAGGATTTTTCAGTATAAAGTTGAGGGATGAAAAGATGGAACTGGATATCATAGGATTGGTAAGTGCCTGTTCCTATGCACTGGACTGCATAGAGGCCGAACTGGTACATGTTACAAACAGGCATGGAAAAAGAGTTGCATACATCAGTGTATGTATGGCAGAAAAATTTGGAATTACGGGAGAGGCACTGCAGGATTTAGCAATGTGTGCGTTGCTGCACGACAATGCATTGACGCAGTACATATCGGAAGAGGTACGGCATGATCTGATCAAAGATCAGACGATGGATATTTCCTCTAAAAAATTAGGTGTTCACTGTGTATATGGGGAGCAGAATATCAAAAAACTTCCCTTTTATACAGATGTGACAAATGTGATCTTATATCACCATGAAAATGCAGACGGTACAGGACCGTTTAGAAAAAAATGGGAGGAAATCCCGCTGTTTGCAAGGATCATCCATTTGTGCGATACCATTGACATCATAGGAAATACCGGTGGTTATGATCAGCAGAACTGGGAGCAGGCAAAGGCATATTTAGTGAAATATGAAAATACGATCTTTGATGCGGAATGTGTGAAGGCATTCTTAGAAGTCTTTTCCGAAGAAAAATTTGCAGACATGGGAGGAGAAGAGTTAGAAAAACGCCTTTGGGAAAAGGTACCAAGAAAGAAGCAGTTCTGCGATGAAGGGACCTGTAAAGATCTTGCGGATTTTTTTGCACAGATCGTAGATTACAAATCTGAATTTACGGGGATGCATTCGATCGGAGTTGCCAAAAAAGCGGCAGCACTGGCAGAACACCTCGGTTATGACCGGTTAGATATTCAAAAAATCTATTTAGCAGGCGCACTTCATGATATTGGGAAAATGGCAATCGGAAATGAAATTTTAGAAAAGCCCGGACGGCTGACCGATGAGGAGTTTTCTAAGATGAAAAACCATGCCGGATATACCTATATGATACTGTCGGAAGTAGAAGATTTTGAAGAGATACGGGACTGGGCAGCACTCCACCATGAGAAATTAGACGGCAGTGGATATCCTTTTGGCAGGACAGCAGAAGAGTTGAACGAGCCGGAGCGTATCTTAGCATGTGTAGATATCTATCAGGCACTGACAGAGGAACGCCCGTATAAAAAAGGCATGTCGCATGAACAGGCATGTGGAATTTTAGAGGATATGGCACAAAAAGGGTGGATTGATGCCAAAATCACAGGGCAGGTCAAAGAGTGCTTCGGGGAAATTCATTAAAAAATCTTTTCCCGATATTCTTTCGGGGTGTTTCCAACCTGTTTTTTAAAGATCTTTGTGAAATAATTCACATCGGGAATTCCGCAGGCTGCGGCAATCTCCTGAATTTGTAAGTTAGTAGAATTTAAAAGAAAAATAGCATGTTCCACACGTTTCCGGTTCACATATTCTGTCAATGTTGAACCGGTTTCTTTTTTAAAAAGAGTGGAGAGATAACTTGAGTTGACACCGAGAAGCTCTGCCTGTGATTTAAGACTCAGATCGGCAGTTAAATCTGAGTCAATGCGTGTGAGGACTTTTCGGATTAACAGGGAATAGCCTTTCATCGAGTGATTTTTGACAAGCAGGCAGTATTTGTGAGCCATTTCTTTTTGCAGGGAAAAAGCATCCTCTTCGGAGGTGAGAGCCTCGATCTGATGGGCAAAGCGGGAGGAAAGGCTGTCAATATGAAGAGGGTGGACCGTACCGGCTTCTGCGGCTTTGCGAAGCAGGGTATTGAGGATGATCGTGTAATTTTTCACATTACGAAGAGAGTCACTGGTGCGTGGCTCTAAATCTTTGGATGGGAGGGCATTTAAAAACATTTCTGCCTTGTGAATCTGTCCTTTGGAGACTGCCTGTATCAGCATATTTTCCTTGTGATAGCGTTCTTCTAAGAATTTCATACTGAAAAGAGTTTCTTCCGGCGAAGAGGAAACAGGGCGTTTAGCGACAGGCTGGTAATCAGAGGAAACAGATTTGTTGATTTCCTGAATAGAAAAAGCATCCATTCCACCGAAAAGTTCAGAACAGAGAACGTGTAAGGCAGTCAAAAGGAGCTGTTCATCGGAAACAGTGGTCAGTGACTGATAATAAAGCTGTAGCTGTAACAGCAGGGAATCGGGAAAAGATAGTTTTTTTGCATTTTCTAATAAGGACTCTGTGGAAATATTGCTCAGACGGTAAGGACCGAGAAGAGCATAGGCAGTTTCCGTGCCTTCAGGAAGCCGGAAAAAGAAATAGTGACAGAAAAACTCATCCTCAATCTTATAGACCCCTTGGGGCTTACAGTGAGAACAGAGGCGTTGAAACTCCAATAAATAATCGGTGTCCGGATTTAAAAGACGGCGCAGTCCTAAATCCGGATCAGGTATTGTTCCATGGCTATCGCAGAGAATACGGAAGTTTAGATGAAATTGTTCCAGTAATTTTTGGAAAAAATGAAGTTCAGCTTCGTGTTGCATGGCAGAGTCCTTTCTAAATTACATTTTCTTTTCGTAATATTATTTCCCATTTTCGTAGATTTTTTAGATTAATTTTAAAATTTATAAAAATTCATAAAAAAAGTACCAGAATAGCAAGAAATTCTACTCACGCTGTAACGAACAGATACGTTACAATCCGAATCACAACAGAGATAGAGGAGGAAAACGATGTTAGAACATTCTATGTTATATCCAAAGACAACATTGACAAGAAGAAGAATTTCCATGGATGGAATGTGGAAGTTTCATTTAGATGAAAGATCCGTTGGAGAGAACGAAGGCTGGATAGACGGGATTCCGGGAGAGGAAATGATCCCGGTGCCGGCAAGTTTTCAGGATTTTTATACGGAAAAAGATATCCGGGAATATACCGGAGATTTCTGGTACGAGACAGACTTCTTTGTGCCGGGCGAATGGGAAGGCAGAGAGATCCTGCTTCGGTTTGGAGCGGCAACGCATCGTGCAGGTGTCTATGTCAACGGTATTCTGATTACGGAGCATGAGGGGGGATTTCTTCCTTTTAGTGCAGATGTGACAACTGTGGTACGCTACGATTCTTATAATAAGGTCGTCGTAAAAGTCAATAATGAATTGAACTGCACCAATATTCCATGCGGAGAGACGATCACACTGCCAAATGGAAAGAAGATGTCAAAGCCGTATTTTGATTTCTTTAATTATGCAGGATTACAGCGGTCGGTATACCTTTTGGCAGTGCCGAGAGAATCCGTAGTAGATTTTGATTTGGATTATGCAATTCATGGGAAAAATGCGGAGGTTTCCTATCAGGTAAGAACGAATGGAGAGCATGCGGTACAGTTGGAGCTTTTGGATGCTGAAGGTAGCTGCGTGGCACAAAAGGATGGAAAAGAAGGTGTTCTGTATGTGGAAAACGCACATCTATGGCAGGTTCGTAATGCTTATCTTTATCGTTTGCGTATCCGCATTATGGATGGCGAAGAACTCATTGATGAGTATGAGCAGGAAATCGGAATCCGTACCGTGAAGGTAGAGGGAACGGATATCCTGATAAACGGAGAGCCGGTTTATCTGAAAGGATTTGGAAAGCATGAGGACAGTGACATTGTCGGACGAGGTTTTAGCATCGGTATCATGAAGCGTGATTTTGAACTGATGAAGTGGATTGGGGCAAATTCCTTCCGTACTTCACACTATCCGTACAGCGAAGAAATTTATCAGATGGCAGACCGCGAGGGATTTTTGATTATAGATGAAGTTCCGGCAGTGGGAATGTTCCAGAGTCTGATGAATTTTATGGAGGCAAGTACCGGAAAGCAGACCGCTTTCTTTGAAAAAGAGACAACACCGGTTTTATTAAAGGCACATTTAAGAGCCATTGAAGAGATGATTACAAGGGACAAAAATCATCCGAGTGTCATTGCATGGAGTCTTTTGAATGAGCCGGAGACCACGAATGAAGCAGCAGTGCCATATTTTAAAGAAGTATTTGATTTTGCAAATAAGTTAGACATGCAGAAGCGTCCGCGTACCTTTGCATTGATTATGAACTCTTTGCCGGATACCTGTAAATGTTATCAGTTCAGTGACATCATTGCACTCAACCGTTACTACGGATGGTATATGAAGGGTGGCTATGAAATCTGTGTCGCAGAAGAACTTTTCCGCAAAGAAATGGATGCATGGAAAGAGAAAAAATTAAATAAACCTTTTATTTTTACAGAATACGGTGCAGATACACTTGCTTCTGAACATAAACTTCCGTCCGTAATGTGGAGTCAGGAATATCAGGATGAGTATTTGAAGATGACACATGAGGTTTTTGATTCCTATGATTTTATCAAGGGAGAACAGATTTGGAACTTTGCAGACTTCCAGACCACAGATGGAATTATGCGTGTCAATGGCAATAAAAAAGGTGTCTTTACAAGACAGCGACAGCCAAAGGATATTGCATATAAGTTAAAGGAACGCTGGGAGAAGCTGCCGTTAGATTACAAAAAATAGAACAGACAGGAGAATACCATGGATAGAGAAAAGACAGTCCGTCCATTCGGTTGGCGGGATAAAGTAGGATATATGTTTGGCGATTTTGGAAATGATTTTACCTTTCTATTTGCCAGTACGTTTTTGATGATTTTTTATACAAAGGTATTAGGTATCAGCATGGGACTGGTGGGAACCTTATTTCTGACAGCACGATGCATTGATGCATTTACCGATGTGACAATGGGAAGAATTGTAGACCGGATGAATCCGAAAAAAGATGGAAGATTCCGTCCGTGGCTGCGACGGATGTGTGCACCGGTTGCGATTTCAAGTTTTCTGATGTACCAGTCCTCGTTAGCAGATGCGTCGATGACGGTCAAAGTGATTTATATGTTTGTCACTTATATCTTGTGGGGAAGTATTTTTTATACATCCATTAATATTCCATACGGCTCCATGGCATCTGTCTTAAGTGCAGATTCCGATGACCGTGCCGCACTCTCCACTTATCGCAGTGTGGGGGCAACGTTGGCGGGACTTATCATTGGTGTCGGTGGACCGATGTTGGTTTATACGACCGATGCAGCGGGCAACCAGCTTGTGCATGGACCGCGTTTTACACTGATCGCAGGGATTTTTTCCCTAGGGGCAATCGGCTGTTATCTGTTGTGCTATTTTATGACCACGGAACGGGTAAAAATCGCCCCGACACACCATGAGGAACAGGTCAGCTTCAAAGAAACCGTCAAAGCGCTTGTTTCGAACAGAGCCCTGCTTGGGATCATCGCAGCCGCAATCTTATTGTTATTGGCATCCCTGATGACACAGTCTGTCAACCAGTACGTTTTTGTGGACTATTTTAAAAATAAAGAAGCACTGGCGGTAATGAGTGTTGCCGGAATCCTTCCAATGCTTCTGATGGCACCGTTTACCGTGCCAATCACCAGAAAATACGGAAAAAAAGAAGTGGGAGCAGTCGGCTGTATCATCGGTGGAATCGCGAGCCTGTTGTTATTCGTACTTCAGGTAAAATCAGCCCCAGTCTATATTGCCATTTCCGTCATTGGTTATTTTGGCTTTGGATTTTTCAATCTGATTATCTGGGCGTTTATTACGGATATCATTGATGATCAGGAGGTGCGGACAGGAAAACGTGAGGATGGAACCATCTATGCCGTATATTCATTTGCAAGAAAAATCGGACAGGCACTTTCCGGCGGATTAGGAGCTTATGCATTGGCACTTGTAGGATATGATTCGAGTGTTCAGGTGCAGACAGCAGAAGTGGCAGGCGGAATCTACAATGTGGCAACCTTAGTGCCGGGAATCCTTTATATCGGTGTAGGACTTTGTCTGATTTTTATCTATCCACTGAATAAAAAGAAGGTAGAAGGGAATATTGCAATTTTAAAAGAGAGAAGAGAGGTAAACTATGAGTAAGCGTGTGGTTACATTTGGAGAGATTATGCTGCGTCTGGCACCGGAGGGCTATTACCGTCTGGTGCAGGCGGACAAATTAGGGGCAACCTATGGAGGAGGAGAAGCGAATGTAGCAGTGTCTTTGGCAAACTATGGATTTGATGCTGCATTTGTCACAAGACTTCCACAGCATGAGTTGGGACAGGCAGCAGTCAATTCCCTAAGAAAATACGGAGTAGATACGTCACAGATTGTACGAGGCGGAGAACGCATCGGCATCTATTATCTGGAAAAAGGAGCATCGCAAAGACCGTCCAAAGTCATCTATGACCGTACCGGTTCAGCACTCTATTCTGCCCTCAAAGAAGAATTTGACTGGGAAAAAATCTTAGAAGGAGCCGAGTGGTTTCATTTTACGGGGATTACTCCAGCGTTGAACGACGAGGTAGCGGCAATCTGTTTAGAGGCATGCAAAACTGCAAAAAAAATGGGTGTGAAGATTTCCTGTGATTTGAACTACCGTAACAAACTCTGGAGCAAAGAAAAAGCCGGACAGGTGATGGGAGAACTCTGCCGGTATGTGGATGTATGTATTGCCAATGAAGAAGATGCGGCAGATGTTTTTGGCATTCATGCAGCAGACACCGATGTCATCACAGGCAGCGTGAATCGTGAAGGCTATAAAGAGGTTGCGTCACAGTTAGCCCGGAAGTTTGGTTTTGAAAAAGTAGCCATTACTTTAAGAGAATCTATTTCCGCAAATGACAACAACTGGTCGGCAATGCTCTTTGACGGGACAGACTATTATTTCAGCAGAAAATACGCCATGCATATTGTTGACCGTGTAGGCGGTGGGGACAGCTTTGGCGGTGGTCTGATCGCAGCATTGTTAGAAGGGTATGATTCAGAAAAAGCGATTGAGTTTGCGGTGGCAGCTTCCTGCTTAAAACATTCCATTGAAGGAGATTTTAATCTGGTATCAAAAGAAGAAGTCCTGAAGTTAGCAGGTGGAGATGCCAGCGGACGTGTGCAGAGATAGGACACGAACAAAAATGAAATATAAAAATTGAAAAATAAAATCGTAATATAACAATCAGACGGTTACATGGTGCTGTGTCAGTCACCTGACCGACCACCAAGAACTTTCCTGCCTTTTAAATCTTCCCAGCGAAAGTCCGGCATTTCTTCTCTTGCAACTAAGAAGTTGCCGGCACGCTGGGTAAGCTGTGCAAAGTTGACAATTTTATCGTTTGCACCTTCATTATAGGTATAGACTGTCGTCTCCGGTCCCATGAAGCCGATATCCGCTTCATTCGAGAGTACGGCAGTCATTGTTTTGTCAGCACCAAAACCGGTTACCAGTTCTAAATCAATGCCTTCATCCTTAAAATAATCTTTTTCGATGGCAACATACATCGGTGCATAGAAAATAGAGTGAGCCACTTCGTTCAGTGTGACTTTTTGCAGCTTTTTTTCAGAGTCTTTGGAATTTGCACATCCGACGAACAGTGTCAGGAGCATAGCAAGACTCAAAAACAGAGCTATATCTTTCTTTTTCATAGAATCCTCCGAGTGTTTTTAGTTTAGCGTATGCCAAAATAAAAAAAGTGTTAGAGGAATGTAAAGATTACAGATATGGATGCATGCCGTCACACAGTTTTTCTTCAATTTTGATCAGGCGGTCGCTGCTGTCCATACTCAGCTTCATATTGGTTTTTATCCAGGACATTCCCTTAGCGATCTGATTTGGTTCTTTGTCAGAGCTGTTGTACTCCGAGAGGAGACTGTGCAGTTCGTTCCCTAAGGTTTCGTGGTGTTCCTTGCTTTCTGTGAGCAGGCTCTTTAAATTTTCATCATGTACGAAGTCAAGTACCTCGTCAATCGAAGCAACAGCCATATTAGTGCCTGCATCACATTCTATTTTTTGCTATGTTTCGTAGCCTGCACCAGTCAGATATGGAAGGTTTCTTTTTGTGCAATGAAAATGAAACTCAGGAAATCGTGAAACCCTCTGGTGCACACGATTTCCGATTTCAGAGGTTCATTGGAATGGTCTGCACAAGGAAACTTGGAATATCTGA
>ERZ827469.1387-NODE-1387-length-21870-cov-5.935824_pt1 | contig 21870 bp, 15 predicted proteins | sample MGYA00519917_ERZ827469 | MGnify/ENA primary metagenome ERZ827469 (study PRJEB31778, sample SAMEA3449314) | human gut metagenome | biome: human gut; feature: human-associated habitat; material: faeces | place: United Kingdom | collected 2010/2012 ... | reverse complement strand
AGGATTACTGCTACGATCTGTCCGGCAGCCAGCTGTACGGTGAGCTGACCAGCGACTCTTTCGCACTGAAGGATGGCGACGCTGTGGCTGCCATCGCCTACGTCCTCGAGACCTACGGCATCATCTACAACAAGGAACTGCTGACCGCCGCTGGCTATACCCAGGACGACATCAAGGGCTTTGCCGATCTGAAGAAGGTCGCTGACGATATTCAGTCACGCAAGGCTGAGCTGGGCGTGGACGGTGCTTTCACTTCTGCCGGCATGGACAGTTCTTCTGACTGGCGCTTCAAGACCCATCTGGCAAACCTGCCCATCTACTACGAGTACAAGGCAGACGGCATCAGCTCTACCGACGCCATCAAGGGCACCTATCTGGACAACTACAAGCAGATCTGGGATCTGTACATCACCGATTCCACCTGTGACCCCACCCTGCTGGCTTCCAAGACCGGCAACGACGCTGTGGCTGAGTTTGTGGGCAAGAAGGCTGTGTTCTACCAGAACGGCACTTGGGCTTACAATGACGTGAAGGATCTGGGCGACGACAACCTGGGTATGCTGCCCATCTACATCGGCGTGGATGGCGAGGAGAATCAGGGCCTGTGCACCGGTTCCGAGAACTTCTGGTGCGTGAACAACAACTCTTCTGATGCCGACATTCAGGCTACTCTGGACTTCCTGTACTGGTGTGTCACCTCTGAGGCCGGCACCAGCGCGATGGCTGACAAGATGGGCTTCGTCATCCCCTTCAAGAAGGCTAAGGACTCCACCAACCCCCTGATCACCATTGCAAACCAGTATGTGGCCGACGGCAAGACCAGTGTGGACTGGTGCTTCTCCACCATGCCTTCCGAGGAGTGGAAGAACGGCGTGGGCAGCGCTCTGACCGCTTACGCAGCAGGCACCGGCGACTGGGACGGCGTTGTGACCGCCTTCGTTGATGGCTGGGCTAAGGAATACAAGCTGGCAAACGGCTAAGCTCCTGATCGGTCTATAAAAAAGAACTGAACAGGGAGGCGGGCGAAGAAGTTCGCCCCGCCTCCCCTTTTTTGTTAACCACTCCGCATATAGGAGGTACATCATGCAAAAAGCCATCAGCAAATATTGGCCGGTGTTCGTGCTGCCCACGCTGCTCGCGTTCATCATCGGCTTTATCTGGCCCTTCATCTGGGGCATTTACCTTTCGTTCCAGCGGTTCACTACTGTTAGCAAGACCACCTTTGTGGGCATCCAGAACTACATCAACGTATTTCAGGATTCCACCTTCCTGCACGCCTTCGGCTTTACCGCAGCGTTCACTGTAGTATCCACCGTGCTCATCAACGTCTGCGCCTTTGCCATTGCGCTGGTGCTCACCCGCGGCATCCGCGGCACCAACATCTTCCGTACCGTCTACTTCATGCCCAACCTGATCGGCGGCATCCTGCTGGGCTACATCTGGCAGATCCTGCTCAACGGTGTGCTGGCCAACCTGCAGAAACCTCTGCTGGCGCTGGATGCCAAGGCCGGTTTCGTCGGTCTGGTCATCCTGATGTGCTGGCAGCAGATCGGCTACATGATGATCATTTACGTTGCCGGCCTGCAGAGCGTGCCCGGCGACCTGATCGAAGCCGCCAAGATCGACGGTGCCAACGACCGCGAGATCCTGTTCAAGATCAAAATTCCCATGGTCATGCCCAGCGTGACCATCTGCACCTTCCTGACCCTGACCAACAGCTTCAAACTGTTCGACCAGAACGTTGCCCTGACCGCAGGCGAACCCGCCAACGCCAGTGAAATGCTGGCCCTGAACATCTACAACACCTTCTATGGCCGTTCCGGTGCCCAGTGGAAGGGCATTGGTCAGGCGAAGGCTGTGGTGTTCTTCCTGATCGTCGTGGTCATTTCTCTGATCCAGCTCCACTTTACCCGTTCCAAGGAGGTGCAGCAGTAATGCCTAAACAGAAAAAAATGTGGGATAACATCCTCACCGTCATCATGACGCTGCTGAGTCTTCTGTGGATCTACCCCATCGTGCTGATCCTGTTGAACAGCTTGAAGATCGAGGGCAGCTTTACCACCTCCACCGTGTTCAAGCTGCCCACCGCCGAGACCTTTGCGGGCCTGAGCAACTACATTTACGGTGTCACCAAGATGGGCTTCCTTTCCAGCCTTGGCTACAGCCTTGTCATCACCGTTACCAGTGTGGCGCTGATCCTGCTGTGCTGCTCCATGACCGGTTGGTACCTCACCCGCGTGAACAATAAGCTGAGCAAGTTCATGAACCTGCTGATCGTGTTCTCCATGGTCGTGCCCTTCCAGATGGTCATGTTCACCCTGTCCAAGACCGCTGACCAGCTCAATCTGAACACCCCGTGGAACATCTGCATCATCTATCTGGGCTTCGGTGCCGGTCTGGCCGTGTTCATGTTCACCGGCTTCATGAAGAGCGTGCCCATGGAAATTGAGGAAGCGGCCATGATCGACGGCTGCAACCCCATTCAGATCTTCTTCAAGGTCGTATTCCCCATCCTCAAGCCCACCATGATCTCCACCGCCATCCTCGAGACCATGTGGGTGTGGAATGACTACCTGCTGCCCACTCTGGTGCTGGACATCAAGAAATACCGCACTATTCCCATGGCCATCCAGTACTTCCGCGGCGGCTACGGCCGTGTGGAGCTGGCTCCCATGATGGCCTGCATCATCATTGCCATTATCCCCATCATCATCCTGTACATGACCTGCCAGAAGTACATCATTGAGGGCGTTGTGGCAGGTGCTGTCAAGGGCTAAGGAGGTGCGCACACTATGCGTGCAAGCGGCATTTTGATGCCCGTTTTCAGTCTGCCGGGGCCTTTTGGCATCGGTACGCTGGGAAAAGAGGCCTTTGCATTCGTGGATTTTCTGGCCGATGCAAAGCAGACCTACTGGCAGATTCTGCCCATCGGCCCCACCGGCTACGGCGACAGCCCTTATCAGAGCTTTTCCGCCTTTGCCGGTAACCCCTACTTCATTGACTACCGCCTGCTGGCCGACGTCGGTCTGCTGACGGCCGATGAAGTGCCCGCCGCACGGCCTGTAGGCCCCATCGACTACGGCGCACTGTACAACGAGCGGCCTGTGATCCTGAAAAAGGCAGCCGACCGCCTGCTGGCAGCCTCCTCCCCCTCCTATGAAGCCTTCTGCGAGGCGCAGAGCTTCTGGCTGGAGGATTACGCCCTGTTTATGGCTGTCAAGGCCGAACAGGGGCAGGCCGGCCTTGCCGACTGGCCGGATGACCTGCGCTGCCGCAAACCGGAAGCCATTGCTGCCGCAAAACAGCGTCTCGCCGGTGCGGTGGATTACTACAAGGCGGTGCAATTCTTCTTCTACACCCAGTGGAACGCCCTGAAGGCTTACGCCAACGGCAAGGGCGTCCGTCTGGTGGGCGATATTCCCATCTATGTCAGCCCGGATTCCAGCGATCTGTGGACCCACCCGGAGCTGTTCCAGACCGACGGAGAAATGCATCTGACCCAGGTGGCCGGATGCCCGCCGGACGCCTTTGCAGCAGACGGCCAGCTGTGGGGCAACCCCCTGTATGACTGGCCCACGCACAAAGCCACCGGCTTTGCGTGGTGGAAGCAGCGCATGAAGCACGCCACCTCCATTTACGATGTGGTGCGCATCGACCACTTCCGCGGCTTCGAGAGCTATTACTCCATTCCCGCCGGGAACAAAACGGCGGCGGGCGGCCACTGGGAAAAAGGCCCTGACCGCGATTTTATCAACGCCATGCATGAAAACCTTGGCGAGGGCGGCATCATTGCCGAGGATCTTGGCTACCTGACCCCGGAGGTCAAGGCCATGCTTTCTGCCAGCGGCTACCCGGGCATGAAGATCATGCAGTTTGCCTTTGACAGCCGGGAATCCGGCAATTATCTGCCCCACACCTACCACCGCAACAGCGTGGTGTACACCGGCACCCACGACAATGTGACCACCGAAGGCTGGCGTACCAACGCCAGTGCCGAGGATGTGGCCTATGCCTGCCGCTACCTGCGCTGCCAGCCGGAAGAGCTGACCGAGGCCATGATCTGTGCCTGCCTTGCCAGTGTATCGGATACCGCTGTGATCCCTCTGGCGGACTGGCTGCATCTGGGCAGTGAGGCCCGCATCAACACTCCCAGCACCCAAGGCTCCAACTGGCAGTGGCGGCTCACCTGTCCCCTGCCGGAAGCACTGGCCGGACACATTGCGCAGCTGACCGTGCTCTACGAACGGGCACAGTAATTCCCTGATCATTTTCTCCTCGTAAAAGCGTCTGCACCCGGAATGTGCAGGCGCTTTTGCTTTTTCTACAGAACATTTTTTCAGGACCAGATTATGGACATATTGCGCATTTTTGGGCTGATATCCGTGATTTTACCGCCTTTCCGTAACAGTTTATTCACAAATGTATCATGATTTTGCGCATCTCTGCTCTTGTTATTTGGACACAGTTATGTTACAATTCAGATAGTATTATTGTCTGCCTTTGTGCAGATTCCACTACGGAAAGGAGTTCTTCCACCATGGATCATCCCAATCAGAATACCATGCTTTTACCGGCTTCCTATGCCGTTATCTCCGAAGAGGAAATGACCTATCTGGATGGCGGTCAGTCCATCTACCTTGGCTCAGCCTTTAATCACGATATTTATTTCAACACCGATCAGTTTGCTACATTCTGCCAGAATGCAGCGATCAACCTGTTCGTGCTGATGACCAACTATTCCTTCCGGTACATCGCAGGCCGTGTGCAGTCCGGTCTGTCGAATGGTCTGAGCCTTTCCGGCACCTTCTATCACACCTGGGATAAGATGAACACCTGGAGCCGTATCGCTTCTGTGGGCGTTGCCGGTCTGGCCGGTGTCTATGTCTATTCGCAGGTCATGAACGTCATTCGTACCGTTACAAGCATCTACGATCAGATCGTGAACCCCATGCCGAGCTTTGATGCCGCTCAGGCCGAGGGAACCGCTGCAGCCTGAGTTTGATTCCATTCCCGGAACGATCTTGTCAGAAAGGAGCTTTCTCCATGAAAAACCTTCAGATGCCGCATTCATACATTTCTGTTTCCGAAGAAGAGCTGCGCAGTATTTCCGGCGGCGGGCCGCTGGGCGATGCGCTGGATCTTTTCTTCAGCAATCTGCGTCTGGACGATCTTTTCTTTAGCGGCGGATTGATCTCACTTTCTTTCACCTTTGTGCCCATGCTGCTGTTCAATGTGGTAAAGACAGGCTTCAACTTCGTGGTGAGCGCCTACGATACCATCGCAGACCTGTTCCATTTTTCCCACGAGGAGCGGGAGATGGTGCAGTATATCTCGGATCAGCAGCGCCGGGAAGAAGAGAAAGAGCAGGCTCAGCCCGCTCCCGGCCCGAAACCGGTTTTCTGAACTTTCCCAGCAGTATAAAGCATAGCAAAAAACGCATCTGCAAAATCTTGCAGATGCGTTTTTGTTTTCAGATCACTTTCACTGCCCCCTGCTCCCGCAGACGCAGAATGTAGCAGCTGCCCTTGCCGAATACCCGCTCGATCTCGCTGTGATAGCGTTCCAGCAGGCTCTGGGGAACATACGCCTGAATGGTGCCTGCAAAGCCGCCGCCCTGCATCCGCCAGGCTCCCGTGCTGCCCTGCAGGATACTCTGGCTCAGCGCCAGTGCCACCGAAAGCCCCTGATGCCGCACATCGGTGCTGCAGTAGACATTCTGGCATAGCGCAAAGGATGCGCGTCCGCTTTCCAGCACCAGCGCTGCAAAGGCATCAAACTGCCCGGCCTGCAGCGCGTCCCTCTGGGCAAGGGTGCGAGCGTTCTCTTCAAAATAGTGGATGGCGCGCAGCACCGCGCGGTCGCCGCAGGCTTTGCGCAGCGCAGGCAGTGCTGCCCAGAATGCGCTCTCCGTCACCTGTCCCAGCACCTTTTTGCCAAGAAACGCTGCGATCTGCTCCATCTCCTGCCGGATGGCTGCAAACTCACCGGTCAATTCGCTGTGGCTGCCGCGCGTATCGGTAACGCACAGGCTCATGCCCGGCGGCAGCAGGCCGTCGGCGTGGATCTTTTCCAGAACCGGCTGCTGGGGGTCTGCAAAATCCGCAAAGATAATGCCGCCCACTGCGCTGGTCAGCTGATCCAGCAGGCCGCTGGGCTTGCCAAAATAGGTATTCTCCGCATACTGACAGATCTTTGCCAGCTCCGCCGGGGCCAGACCGCAGCCATATTCTCCGTTCCAGATGGCAGCCATGCCCATTTCAAAGGCAGCAGAACTGGAAAGGCCGCTGCCGCGCAGCACATCACTGGCCGTGTATGCATCAAAGCCGCCCACCGCTTTGCCTGCCGCGCGGAAGCCCTCGGCAATGCCGCGGATCAGGCTGGCCGAGTGGGTGCTCTCCCCTTCCTGCGGCCCCTCCACGGTCAGGTCGATCACATCCAGCTTGTTGAACCCGCGGGATTTGACCCGCACGTAGCCGTCTGTATTGTGCGCAGCCACGGCCACAAGATCCAGCGTGACAGCCGCCGCAAGGCCATAACCGTGCTGGTGGTCGGTGTGGTTGCCGCCCAGCTCTGCGCGGCCCGGTGCCGAATAAACCTGCACCTGCCTGCCCGGCCCAAAGTACAGCTCAAACTGTTCCAGCGCAGCACAGTAGCGTGCCCGCTGCCGACAGATTTCCTGCGTCGCATCGCCATACAGTGCCCGGAGCTTATCGTCCCATTTGCCCGCCGCGATCTCATTTCGGAGCTGCGCACTGTTTGCCATAACGATTCCTCCCTCAATATGCTGCTTTGGGATAGATGGGTATGTTACGTCTATTGTAATGCATCCAACCGCTTTTTTCAATTTCCAACGCTGAAAAAACGCGAATTTTGGCACCCAGTTCAAAGAATAAGATGTACTTTTGTTGAATTTGCGGGCAGATGTGTGGTATACTATACCAAAGATCGGGCACAAAGCTGCCCGCAACGTGACAGAGCGGAGGAAACGCGGCTATGGCAGATGTATATAAGCAATCCTTCAAACAAAATTATACCAATAATATTGAGCTTTCCATCTTCAATTGCGGCATCGAACGCTGTGCTCCGGGCCAAACATGGGGGCCGGGTATCCGCGACCATTACCTGATCCATCTGGTACTTTCCGGCAAGGGCGTATTCGAGGTGGGCGGACGCACCTGGGAAGTGAGCCAGGGCCAGCTGTTTTTTGCCCGGCCAAGCCAGCTGATCCGGTATACTGCCGATGAGCAGCAGCCTTGGGAGTACAGCTGGGTAGGCTTCAACGGTGCGTGTGCCCACAAACTGGCCGCGCAGCTCCCCTTCACCGACGACTCGCCGGTGCATCACACCCACGACCCCGATGGGATGCGTGCTGCTCTGGCCAACATTTATTCCTCCCGCGGGCTGCAGCCGCAGGATGAAGCCGCCATGGTGGGCTACCTTTATCTCTTCATCGCTTCTCTGATGAAGGAGACCAGCGCTGGCAAACCGCACACGGCTTCCTCTTCCAGCCAGTATGTGCTCAACGCCATCAAGTACATCCAGTTCAATTATTCACACGATATTTCCATTGATGATGTGGCAAAAAGCGTAGGTGTCTCCCGCAGTCACCTGTACCGCGTGTTCATGCTGAACGTAGGCAAAAGCCCCATCGATTATCTTACCGAATACCGCATCAACGAAGCCTGCAAGCTGCTGCGCGCAGGCAACCTTTCCATTGCCGAGGTCGCGGTGTCGGTAGGCTTCTTTGACCAGTTCTATTTCTCGCGGGTATTCAAGCGCGCCAAAGGCGTGCCACCCAGCAAGTATTTTGCGGCGCAGGCTGATGCTCCCGCCGACGGCCCCGACCACCAGTAAAGGAGACCCTTCATGCCCTTACAGAAAAATCAAGTTTTCACCCTGCGCGTAGAGCGTCTTTCCAGCGATGGCAGCGGCGTAGCACACAGCCCAGACGGTGAGACCGTGTTTATTCCCGGTGCCGCCCCCGGCGACGAAGCCCGGGTGCGCATCGTTAAGGACTGCAAGCGCTACGCCTTCGGTATTCTGGACGAGGTGCTCACTCCTTCGCCGGACCGTATCCCGGTGGATTGTGCCGTGGCAGGCCCCTGCGGCGGCTGCAGCCTGCGGCATCTGGACTATGCTGCCGAGCTGCGCGCCAAGCAGGAGAATGTTGCAGATGCCTTTGCCCGCATCGGAGGATTGGATGTGCCTGTTCTGCCCATTGTGGGTTCGCCGGAAGTGAACCGCTACCGCAATAAGGTGCAGTTCCCGGTGGGCGTGGACAAAAGTGGTAAGCCCTGTATCGGCTTCTACGCCGGGCGCACCCACCGTATCGTCCCCTGCCCGGACTGCCGCCTGCAGCCCGGTGTGCTGAATGAGATCGGCAACGCATTGTGCGCTTTTTTTGCAGAAAAGGGCATCCAGCCGTACAGCGAGGAGACCGGCAGGGGCCTTGTGCGTCATATCTTTCTGCGGCGCGGCGCTCACAGTGGCCAGATCATGGTCTGCCTTGTCTGCACCCGTGCCAAGCTGCCTTCCGCTGAAGAGCTTTGCACCCGGCTGAAAGCTCAATTTGCAGAGATCACCACGATCCTGCTGAACGTAAATGCTAAAAACACCAACGTGATCCTTGGCACCGAGACCCACACTCTGTACGGCCCGGGCTATATTGAGGACACCCTGTGCGGTGTTCCGGTGCAGCTTGGCCCGCTTTCCTTCTATCAGGTCAATACCCTTGCTGCCGAGCAGCTTTACGGCATTGCCGCCCAGTATGCTCAGCTTACCCCGGACGACCTGCTGCTGGACCTCTACTGCGGCATGGGCACCATTGGTCTTTCCATGGCAGCGCACTGCCGTGAGCTGATCGGTGTGGAGATCGTACCGGAAGCCATTGAAAGTGCCAAGGCTAACGCTGCCCGCATGGGTGCAGATGTGGCCGCAAAGAGCCGATTTTTCTGCGCAGATGCCGGTCAGGCCGCCACCCGCCTTGCCGCTGAGGGCCTTCACCCGGACATCGTAATGCTGGACCCTCCCCGCAAGGGCTGCGACGAAGCCACCCTTTCCGCTGCCGTGCGCATGTCTCCCCGCCGGGTGGTCTACGTCAGCTGCAACCCCGCCACCGCCGCAAGAGATGCTGCATGGCTGGAACAAAATGGATATCACGCAGAGAAGGTGCAGCCGGTGGATCTGTTTCCAAGAACACGGCATTGCGAAGCGGTTCTCCTTTTGACCAAACTCAATGTCGAGCGGCACATCGAAGTGGACGTCAGCATGGATGAACTGGATGTGACTGCTGCAGAAAGCAAGGCGACTTACAACGAGATTCGGGATTATGTGTGGGAACACCATCAGTTGAAGGTATCCAATCTCTATATCGCACAGGTGAAGCAGAAACGCGGCATTATTGAGCGAGAGAATTACCATAAAGCGAAAAATGAAAATGCGAAGCAGCCCAAGTGTCCGAAGGAAAAAGAGGATGCGATTGTGGAAGCATTAAAGCATTTTCAGATGATTTGATTTACAGTATGTCCGTCTGATTTTCAGGCGGGCATTTTCTTTTGTTGGAATATGGTGTTTCTATTTTTATCGTGGTACAATATCTTAAAGACTTTTTGATTTCGGAGGGAGCCGTCATGATCGATCTTGCAAAACTGGAGCCTGTTTTGGGCGGATACCAGACCTATTTCCCGAAGCATTGGCCTCATGTTGAAGATTTCAAATGGGAAGCCGCGCAGCATTTCCACGACCATTGGAATATTGACGCGGCAGATTTTGGTGAAATGTTCAAGGAAGCCACTGCAAAGGTCTTTTCGCTTCTGGATACCGGCTATGCCTATCCCCGTGCGATGATCCTGAATTTCGCAGCAGCGGACTGTGAAGCAACACGCGCAATGTTCCGCAGCTTGTTTGATGAATCCACCGAACTTTCCCAGCGCATTATTGCATTTCAGGCTGCCACCGAAGAAATACGCACAAAATACAACGACGGCAGTTGGAATAACCACTACCAGAACACCAGTGCCATCAGCGTCTATCTGTGGCTCCGGTATCCGGATCAATATTATATCTACCGCTATTCCGTTGCCCGTGACATCTCGGATGCGCTGAACTTCGATGCTCCGCCCAAGCGGGATGGTTCCGTAGAATCGCTGCTAAACAGCTACCGCCTTTATGATGAGCTGCGGGTGGCACTGAGCCAAAATGCTGCCATCACCCAGATGATCCGCAGTGCCATTGAAGCAGCCCCTGCCGGAAAATACTGGCCAGACACACACTGGAATATCGCTGCCATTGATCTGGGCTTTTATCTGAGCCGTTTCTACCTTGCCGAACAAAAGACATCACAGATGCAGGCCGGATGGTTTCCTGCTGAAAGTGAGTATGATCCGGGCATTACAACCGCACAGTGGAGTGCTTTGCTGCAAGACACCTCGGTTTTTACCTCGGAGGCTTTGCGGGTGATGAAATGTATGCTGGATTACGGCGGGCAGGCCACCTGCAAACAGCTTGCCATTAAATACGGTGAAACCAGCAACTTCTACATCTCCAACTCCTACCATCTTGCACAGCGGGTGGCAGAAAAGACTGGCTGCCGCTGCATGCCCCGCGACAGCGAAAATATGCGTTGGTGGCCCATTTTATATGTGGGCAAAAGCACAAAGGCGGATGGCACTTACATCTGGCGCTTGCGAGATGAGCTTTTACAGGCTCTGAAAAAAGCCGACCTCTCGAAAGTACCGGCTGCCGCTGCCACCTGTGAAGCACCTTCACGCCACTACTGGTGGCTGACTGCCAATCCTAAGATCTGGAGTTATTCCAGTCTGCGGGTCGGCGAAGAGCAGACCTATACGCTGTACAATGACAACGGGAACAAGCGCAGGATTTTCCAGAATTTCCTCGATGCAAAAGCCGGGGATCTAGTGATCGGCTATGAGGCCAATCCGGTAAAGCGAGTGGTAGCTCTGGCCAAGATCACACAGGAAAGCAACGGCAAAGAGATTTATTTTGAAAAGACCGAGAGCCTGACTTCCCCCATTGACTATGCTGTACTGAAGGCTTTCCCTGAGCTGGAGAAAATGGAGTTCTTCGTACAGCCGAACGGAAGCCTGTTCAAGCTCTCGGAGGGTGAGTACAACTTTATTCTGGATCTGATCCGGGATGAAAACCCTGCTCCCGTCCGGCAGGCATCTGCCGACAGCTACACCAGAGTTGATTTTCTGCACGATGTTTTTCTGAGTGAGCAACGCTATGAAGTGTTGGTTTCTTTGCTACGCCACAAGAAAAATATCATTCTGCAAGGTGCACCCGGCGTTGGAAAGACCTATGCTGCCAAACGGCTGGCGTACTCTATAATGGGTCAAGCTGATTCCTCCCGGGTTGAGTTTGTTCAGTTCCACCAGAATTACTCCTACGAGGATATCATGCTGGGCTACCGGCCGGACGGCTCCGGCTTCAAGCTGACAGAGGGTGTATTTTACCGCTTCTGCCAGAAGGCTTCCAACGACCCCGACCGAGAATACTTTTTCCTGATCGATGAGATCAACCGGGGCAACCTGAGCAAGATCTTCGGCGAGCTGATGATGCTGATTGAAAGCGACCATCGGGGCGAAAAGATCACACTGGCCTATAACGGGATGCCCTTCTATGTCCCGGAAAATTTGTACATTATCGGTATGATGAATACTGCCGACCGCAGCCTGGCCATGATCGACTATGCACTGCGCAGACGCTTCAGTTTCTTCGAGATTGAACCGGCGTTCACCTCCGATGGATTCCAGAAATATCAATCTGCGCTTGACAATGAAACCTTCAATGCTCTGGTGGAACAGATCAAGGCATTGAACCGGGAAATTACCACAGATGCCTCCCTCGGTCCCGGATTTCGTGTTGGTCACAGTTACTTTTGTCTGGCCGACCCTGCTGCCTGCACCACTGACTGGATGCGCTCTGTGGTGGAGTTTGACCTTCTGCCTACGCTGGCAGAATACTGGTTCGACGCGCCCGACAAACTGCACCGTTGGGAAAAGAATCTGCGTGGTGTTTTCAATGACGACTGACAAAGGGATCTTTATCCAGAACATCTACTACATGCTCTCCTACGCCTATCAGGTGCTGCAGCAGCAGGATTATCAGTGCATCGCCTCGGAAAAGTTTGAGCGTATCGACGATTTGTTTGCTGCCATCCTTGCAAAGGGTGTTTCCCGGCAGCTGAAGCAGGGGCTCTATCGAGAATATGTTTCCCGAAGCGAGACCCGGTCAGTTTTGCGTGGAAAGCTGGATCTTCCGCAGACCATTAAGACCCGTATCCAGCACAAGCCACAGGTCGCCTGTACCTTTGACGAGCTTTCCGAGGATAACCTGTATAACCAGATTCTGAAAACCACCCTGCATGTGCTGCTTCGGGATAAGAATGTTTCTACTGAGCGCAAAGTGGAATTGAAGAAAGCGCTTCTGTTTCTGGACACGGTTTCTGCACTGCTTCCCTCTCAAATCCCATGGAAGCAGTTACATTATCAGCGGAGCAACCAGAATTACGAGATGCTGTTGAATCTCTGCTATTTCGTGCTGCACGATATGCTGCAGACCACCGAAAACGGCAGCTATAAAATGACAGCATTTTCGGATGAACGCATGGCAAAGCTGTACGAACGCTTTATTCTGGAGTATTACCGACAAAATCATCCCTACCTTACTGAGGTCAAGGCTGCGCAGGTCAAATGGGATCTTGTGGGAGAGCACGATGCTGCCATGCTGCGGTTTCTCCCTGCCATGCAAACCGATATTTTTCTGCGTTTTCGCGAAAAAGTTCTCATTCTGGATGCCAAGTATTACAGCCAGACATTGCAGCAGCAGTTTAATAAAGAGACCCTGCATTCTGCCAACCTCTACCAGATCTACACCTACGTTAAAAATCAGGATGCTACCCATACTGGAAACGTTTCCGGGCTGCTAGTCTACGCCAAAACGCAGGAAGCCATCACGCCGAATTGTCTCTTCAACTTAGGCGGCAATCAGATCGGTGCACGCACCTTGGATCTCAATCAGGATTTTCGGCAAATCACCGCACAGCTGGATGGAATTGCCCAGCAGTTTTTCGGGAAGCATCCGCTTTGATCTTTTCCATGTCGATTTACCCGCTTTCACACCCGCCCGTCTGTTTTTTCAAACTTTCTCCTCCTAAGTGTCCGAAGGCAAAAGAGGATGCGATTGTGGAAGCATTAAAGCATTTTCAGATGATTTGATACGCAATCACCCCAGAGAGAATAGCCTCTTGTGCGTTCTCTCTGGGGGTGATTTTTGCGTTATGCTACTTCCGGGTAGCGCATATATACATACTCGTAGATTTTCTTCTGGTAGGTCTGGATATCGCTTACATCATAGCTATTGGGAAGTTCTTGCCAAAGGGTATTGCGAATCAGGTTATCCACAATCGCCTTAGTTTCCTGCTTGTCCGTCCAATGGTCGAGTTTGGCAATCTGCTGTTTGATTTTTGTCAGCAAGTCCACGGACACCTTCTTGATCGTTTCAATTTCCTGCTTCGTGAGGTTCTCCGAAAACAGCAAATCGTACACTGAAAGTTCCTCATCGCTGGAAAAGCCCTCACGCACATAGCGTTGCTGTTCCATATCCAGCGAACTGGCCAGTTCCATCAGATCCATGAAGGTTTTTTCAATGGTTGCCCGGTTCTGCTCCGCATTGTAGGCATCGATGATCTCCTGATAGCGGTCATAATAATCAATGCGCTGCGGGTTTGCAAACAGCATTTTCGCCAGTTGCTGGTTTACCAGTTCATCCAAATCGCGCAGCAAGAGATTCTTCCGCCGGGTGTAGGCAAACTCCCGGCTCAGCAGCTCAAAATCAATTTTGCTGATGTCAAACTGCCGGGAAGGTACAGCCTCCTGATCCGGCTTTTCCACATGGATGTACTCGTTGACGATGCCGTTGATCTGCACCATCAGGTCGGTATTGTCCGCGTGTTTTCGCTTCTGCTGCAAGCCCTCGTAGATGGCGAGAATTGCGTTTTTCCGGGCGCGCACGGCATCGTCCACATCGTCACGGTCTGCGTAGCGGAACAGCCGCGCCAGTTCAGACGCATAGGTCTGGAAGGTTTTCTTGGTTTCCAACGTCTCGCACATCGCGTTGACTGCATCCTGTACAAGGCTCATCTTTTCAAAGTCCTGTGCGTCCACCAATTCCTGCAGCCGGAACCCGTGTTCTGCCAGAAAGCCGTCCGCTTTTCCGATGACCGTGCAAATACGCTGGATCAGCTCCGTTTTATCCACCGTTGGATCAACACCCGCCGGGCTGTTCTTGCTGACCGTATAATCTGCCAGAGCCTTGCGCAGCGCCTTTACGATACCAATATAGTCCACGATCAGGCCGTTGCTCTTGCCCTCCGAAACACGGTTTGCACGAGCAATAGTCTGCATCAGGGTATGGGCTTTCAACGGCTTGTCCAGATACAGACAGGACAGATACTTTACATCAAAGCCCGTCAGCCACATGGCACAGACGAACACCACCCGGAACGGATTCTTGCTGTCCTTGAATTCTTTATCCAGCTCCCGCTTTTCCATTTTGGCACGGTGCGGCAGAATATCCAGCCCCCACTTTTTGAAGGTCTGCACCTCGTTCTGCTCCTGACTGATCACCACTGCCATTTCGGTTTCTTTCATCCATGCCAGTTTGCGGGCAAGCTCCTGTGCTTCCTGCTGGGTCACTGTGCCCTGCCGGGCTTCCAGTTCCCTGATCTTTGCCCGCCAGTATTCCTGCACATAGTTGTACATCCGCACACAGGTGACCTTATTCAGACAGACGAACATCGCCTTGCCGCTGGTCCAAAGGTCAGAGTAATGCTCCACAAAGTCCCTTGCAATGGAACGCAGCCGTTCATCTGCGGTGAGAATATGGATCTCCTTTGCAAACTCGCGTTCCAGCTTTTCCTCCTGCGAGGGATCAAGGTCGGCTGCTTCAATGGCATCCAGAATCCGCCCGGTGATCTCCGGCTTGTCCAACTGGGCGATCTTATCCGCACGGTTCTCATAATACAGCGGCACCGTTGCGCCGTCCTCCACCGCCCGCTTGAAGTCATACACCGACAGATACCCGCCAAAGGTGCGCTCGGTGATATGGTCATCTGCCAGAAGTGGCGTACCGGTAAAGCCGATGCGGGATGCCGTGGGCAGCAGGTGCATCATGTTGTCTGCAAAAATGCCGTACTGACTGCGGTGGGCTTCATCCGACAAAATCAGAATGTCGTGATCCGGGTAGATAGGCGGCTCCTTGGGCAGATTGAACTTCTGGATCAGGGTAAACACAAAGCTGGGGTTGCCCTGCAGCTTTTTTACAAGGTCTGTACCGCTGGATGCAATGAACTGTGAAGCCTTGGTTTTGCCCAGCAGACCGCAGTTTTCAAAGGTATCGCTGATCTGCCGGTTCAGCTCGTCACGGTCGGTCAGTACCACAATGGTGGGCGAGCCTGCAAACTTGCGCCGGATCTTCTGCGCCAGAAAGACCATGGAGTAGCTCTTGCCAGACCCCTGCGTGTGCCAGAACACACCCAGCCTGCCGTCTTCTCGTAAGCACTGACGGCCTCGTTGACGCCGAGATACTGGTGGTTGCGGGCCAGAATCTTGGTGGTGTGCCCACCGGAATGGTCGTAAAGGATGAAGTTTTCCAGCAGATCGAGGAAGGTCTTTTTCTCGCAGATGCCCCGCAGCATGGTTTCCAGTTCCACGCTGCCTGCATCGCTTTCCTTCAGACGCTTCCACTCGTGGAAAAACTCGTACTTGCTGCCAAGCGTACCCACCTTGGCTTCCAATCCATTGGACAGCATGAGAAAGGCATTATAGTAGAACAACTGCGGAATGGTATCGAGGTAGTCCCGATAATTGTCTATGTAGGCGTTCTGCACATCCACGGTGGGCTTTTTCAGCTCGATGAACAACAGCGGAATGCCATTGACAAAGCCCACAATGTCTGTCCGGCGGCGGTACAGCTGCGAGTGGATCTTCATCTCTTTTACGGCGAGGAAATGATTGTTTTCCGGGTTTTTGAAGTCGATCACCGCCGCGCTTCGGATTTCGGTGCGGCCATCCGGCCGCTTGACCGTCACCGGGATGCCATCCCGCAGCAGAAAATACTTTTCCTCGTTGATCTGCATCAGGGATGCGGTGGAAACGTGCGCCGTAAATTTCTTCTGCACCTCGTCCAGCTGGTTCGGGGTGAGCCACGGGTTCAGCCGCAAAAGTGCCTGCCGAAAATACCGGGTCAGCAACACTTCCCCATAGCTGGTGCGGCCTAACGTCCCGTCCGGTCCCAGCTTTTCGGAGTTGTAAGCCAGCACCACCTCCCAGCCCAGAACATTTTGCAGCAAGTTGCCTGCACTGTTCTGGACAAGGACATTTTCGGAGTATTCGCGGCTCATAGGATCACCTCATTTTTTCAACTTTTCTTTTAAGCAGAATTCTTCATTGATTTTAATGATTATAATTGCCATCACAATTAAGAATCGCATATAATCATCTCTATGTACCTTTTCATCTAATGAATTAGTCGAGTGAATATATTTATTTCTCAAATCTAGTCCATTTGAAAATTTATGTTTATTAAGTAAATAATCAAGATAATCTTGTTCTGGTCGTGAGAACAATGTATTCTCTACCAGCAACTTATTATTTTTCAGTGCATCCTTCAATGGATCATTTTCTGTTTTTTCATAGGCCAAGCAAAGATATTCATATCTATAAAGTTGAATCAACATTCTCAATCTATCATACTTCAGTTCAATTTCCCCAGCTTCATCTATTCTTATAGTACCTTGACTTAATAAGAAGTCGATTTTTTCTTTCTGAATAGTTTTAAAATCATTATAATATACAGTTTCATTCTCTAGAAGTTTAAAGAAAGAATCATAGGCCTTTCCTATTCTTTCCACGTAAGTTAAAAGTGATTGTGATGAAAAGATACTTATATATTCCGATCTAATATTTTCATCATTACAATAGGCATACTTTTGTGTGCTTAGACTTGCAACTTGTGAAAACTCAACGCTTTGAGATGAGAACTCCAGATAATCTCTATCAATTGCTCCATATTTACTGTATAAATCAAATTGCTTTAAAACATGATCTATTTTACTAGAAATCAGTCTGTTTCTTTCCCCAAATGGCGCATCCCTCCTCACTTTCTCATAAACAAACCCCTCCACATTAAACTCATCTTTTAGGTATGTTTCAAAAAACCATTTATAAATATCTTCTATTTCTATTTCTCGCTGGCACAAAATGTTATAATACCCTGTCATTTGAAGAAATGCCATAGTGTTTTTTATACGAAAACTTGTTCCGACTTGGTACTCTCTCAATCCTCTTGTTCCAAACAAAAAGTTTTCAAGACCATACTCAGAGGGTTGCGAAACCAATAGGCATCTGTTAAAAAAATCAGCAAATTCAAACCAGTAGAAATTATTAAGAAGCGTTGCATAATCAAGATTATCTAGTATCCATTTACTGTCATATGAAACTTTTAGTTCATTCTGATCTTCTGATTCATTTTCTATCTTTCCGGTACCATCCATCGGTTTAAAGCCGATTCCTACTCCTGTTCTAAACGATAGGCCAGTTTCAAAAAGTTTTTTTCGCATGATTTCTAGTTTTTTATATGCTTTAAAGCGTGTCATTTCGCTAAGTTTAAGCTTGTCCGGATTCTCTTCTTGCATAATCACAGTCAAATAATTCATATTAGGAGAATCCAATTCGATGTACCTTTGAACTAACCCTTCCTTATCTTCTACTGTCAATTCTTTTGGAATGTAATACAGTTCTTTGTCCTCAGAACGTTCCAAAAACTTATTGACAAAGAATTCTGCATTCTCTGCATCCTTTAAAATGTATTCACGCACAACCTTCCCAAATTTATATACAATATCTTTTTCTCTCAGTATTCGATCAATTCTAATATTAGCCTTTTCCAGAAATTCAGCAAATTGCAAATCATCAAACTTTTTGTACAATCCTATCTTGCAAACCAGTTCAACAAAATCTTGACGGTACATTATATTAGTTTCGTTATATAATGTTGCCAACTCATTTATATCTTTTGAATTAAGGAAGCAGCCAACAACTCCGAACACCTGATTAGCCTTATTTTGATAATCTGTATATTGAGGATTTGTCCAGTCCTCAAGTCGTATTCCAGTGTCGATATATTTTTTCACATTATAAAGTTCTATAACTTTATTTATATCTGTGTAGCTTTTCCAATTATCATAATCGTCAAAAACTATCTCGCACTTTTTTAATTCTCCCAGATTAACAACTTCGCCATTTCCATAAAAATCGACACCGAAATACGCATCCATCTATATTACACCTCCACTTCCCCGCTCATCAATTTAGGCAACAGTACATCTCTTGCCATCTTTAATTGGTTATTTTGTTTTTCCAAATTTCTGATTTTCCGATATTGCGCTTCTGCAATCTTTGCAAACATCTCTTGCAATTCGTCTGTCGGCTCAATTACTTCAATATTAGAAAGCACGTTTCGATTCAATGTCGGAATGGCTCCCCCATTATTTAGCGATGCAAAGTCCACTGTTTGTAGCAAGCTGTAAACAAAGAAAATATTATGATCCTTGTAATCGCTTATGTAAAGCGATGTATTATGCGGCCAGAAATTATCCCAAATAAATTGATACTTACCCAAGCTTCCAGAATGACCCGTTACAATGCCCGGCCCCTTAATCTTAAATTCGTTATGATATCCAATCACCGTAGTTGAGCCAACAACTGGATATCGTCCAGCTTTCATCTCGTTTTTTGTCAAATCATATCCTCGATGAAATGTCAATATTTCATTGATATTTGTCCTGCTCCACCCCTCCGGCACGCCATCCACAATTTTCGTGTTTTCATGCCCCGGAAAGCGCAAATCCACAAACCACTCTTTATAAAGCCGCTGGGCTGCTTCTTCCAGCAATTTGATTTGTTTCTGGTTGTTTTCAATCAGGTCATCATAGGCAGAGAGGATATCAGCAATTCTTTTTTGAATTTCCAGTGTAGGTAGACGAATCGGAACCGAACTCAAAATTGTGGTATTAAGATTCAGCATTGTTGCACCAACTGCGTGTTTTTCAACCCATCCAACCGTATCGGGATGTTGCAATTGAAAAAAAAACAAAACGAGAATCCGCTTTTTCGGAATCAATAGTTACTCTCAAACATCCTGTCCCGCATAGCCATCCCTCTTCTTTTTTAGTTACATGAGCACAGCGTCCAACATCACCTCTTCTCGAATACAAAATATCTCCTACTTCAATTTTATGGCGGCATAAACGCTCAACATGTGTTTTATCAACTCTCGCAATCGACTCTTCTGAAATCTTTCCACCAACCAAATCCTTCGGCATTACAACTGGTATTCCACATTCCGAATAATCCGATTGATGCAACTGTGACCCGAACGGTCCTGTCTGAATATTTTTTGATATATCCCCTAACTTTGCAATTTCCCACATCATACCCCCATCTCCTCCAGATTCTTCGAGATGGTTTCCATCAGGCGGTTGGACTCTGCCTGCAATTCCAGCAGTTCCTTGTGGATTTCCTTCATCCGCTGGGCAAAATCCACACCGTCGTCCTCCACGGGTGCAACGCCCACATAGGCACCGGGCGTCAGGGATGCGCCTTTTTCGTTGAGGATGGTATCTCGGCTGGCCACCTTGCACAGACCGGGGATATCCTGATAAACGCCCTCGCCAAACTTTTCGGTGAGCCAGACAGCCTCCTTGGCAACGGTCAGCTTCTCGTTGAGGGCTTCCAGCTCCTTGTCGAACTTTTCCTGCGTAGCTTTGCGCTCCTTGCGGGGTGCTGCCTCCACAGCGGCTTTGGCTTCTTCCCGCTTGGCCTGCACGTTTTGTTCCAGTGCGGCCTGAATCTCTGCAAAGGGGCGGTCGTCCGCCAGCTCTGCATGATACTCTGTCAGAAGCGCCTTGTACTTGTCCACCTCGCCGCGATAGAGCCAGACAATGGCGTTGAGGTTCTTCAGCTGCCAGTCGCTCCACTCGTTCTGAGTGCGGTCCACCACGGTATAATAGTTGCGGGCGTCGATGAACAGTACGGTGTCCAGCAGATGTTCCGGCTTGCCCTTATCCAGAAACCACAGCGAACAGGGCAAACTTTTGGTGTAGAAGAAATTATTGCCCACGCTCATCATCACGTCCACATGGCCGGTCTGGATGAGCTTTTCACGGATGTCCTTGTCTTTGCCCTGACTGTCGGTAGCCGAGGACGCCATCACAAAACCCGCACGGCCATGCTCGTTCAGGTAGGAGTAGAAATAGGACACCCACAGATAATTTGCGTTGCCGATCTCCTTGGCCTTGTTCACGCCGGGCAGGCCAAAGGGCAACCGCCCGGCACTCTGCGCCGACTCCGACTTGACCTTATCCACGTTAAACGGCGGATTTGCCATCACATAGTCGCAGCAGCCGTTCAGGTTGTGGGCATCGTGATAGAAGGTATTGGCTTCATCGCCGGACTTGATCACGCCGGTCAGGCCATGCACAGCCATATTCATCAGGCAAAGCTTTGCGTTGTACTCCACCTTTTCCTGTCCGTAGAAGGTCATGGTGTTGTTAGCGATCATGCCCGCATGGTTTACAAAGTCGCCGGTCTGCACAAACATACCGCCGCTGCCGCAAGCCGGGTCCAGCAGAACGCCGTGGGCAGGCTCCAGCACATTGACGATCATCTTCACCAGCGATTTCGGCGTAAAGAACACGCCGTCATCCTGTGCCACATTTTTGGCAAACTTATTCAAAAAGTACTCGTAGATACGGCCGATCACATCGCCGCCCACATCGTCCAACGCATCATTGTTGAAGATGCGCAGCAGTTCCCCCAGCAGCTCATCCGAGAAGATGGTGTAGTCCTTCGGCAGAACGCCCTGCAGCTGCTCGCTCTGCTGCTCCACCAGTTCCATGGCGTTGTTCACCACTTCGCCCAGACTGTTCAGAGGATTGCCCTCGATGCCGGTCAGCCCCTGCTCCGGGATGTTGGCGGGCAAATTGACTAAGTAATTGTACTGCGCCTCCTTGGGCAGAAACAGTGCACTCTTTTCGGCAAAGTCGCTTTGCTCCACCGGCAGCACCCGGCCACCGCGCACGGGACGGTCTTTCAGGATCTCCTGCTCTACCAGTTTGAAGCGGCTGTACGCATACCGCAGAAAAATCAGTCCCAGTACCGGCATACAGTATTGGTTCGAGGTGAGTTTAGAGCCTGCACGCAGCAGATCTGCCGACTCCCACAGGTCAGCTTCCAGTTTTTTGACGTTCACATTATTTGCCACGAGGGGGTTCCTCCTGTTGTTTGGATTTTCATTTTCTATTGTATCACATTTTTCTGCAATGTTCATCTTTAATCATTGCTATTTTCTTTTTTGACTGGAAAAAGTTATTTACCAATGGCTGACAATGTGTTAGAGCCACAAACTTTCTCATTTGGAGACGCTAAGTCTGCATCCACCGGATGCAGTTCAAGGGTTTGGGTGTCCCCAACAAGTATTTTGCAACGCAAAAGAAGCAGATGTATATACGTCTGCATTGCTTGCGGATGCTATGAAATCTCTCAACGTGCTTCCCAGATTTGAAAATCATTTTGCGATCAAGACCGTCCATTTTCAAGTTTCACTTGATGCGGGCGGTTATTTTTTGCTCAGGAAGTTTTCGAGTTAGCAATCGCAGCAAGCAGGGCGAGTTGGTACCAACTCACGATTTTTGAATCTGATTTTACAAATCCGACTTCAAAAACGATTGTTGGGCTTCGCCAAAACCCGATATTCAGCACATAAACTGTGCCGACTGCGTATCTTAAC
>ERZ827469.1386-NODE-1386-length-21871-cov-2.640722_pt1 | contig 21871 bp, 11 predicted proteins | sample MGYA00519917_ERZ827469 | MGnify/ENA primary metagenome ERZ827469 (study PRJEB31778, sample SAMEA3449314) | human gut metagenome | biome: human gut; feature: human-associated habitat; material: faeces | place: United Kingdom | collected 2010/2012 ... | reverse complement strand
GCAGGCGGCGAGAATAATGCCTGGACCAATAATGACATAACCAATTACTACCTCACTGTACCCCGGCAGAATGTAGAGACCGGCTTTTGGCTGGAATCCGACCGTATGCTGAGCCTTGATTTCAGTGAACGGAGTCTGGAAGTACAGCGTGGAGTAGTAATGGAAGAATTCAAGCAGCGTTGCCTGAACCAGCCTTACGGAGACGTCGGTCATCTTTTGCGTCCTTTGGCATATCGGGCGCATACTTATCAGTGGCCTACCATCGGAAAAGATTTGTCGCACATAGCCAATGCGACGCTGGAAGAGGTGAAAGCATTCTTCTTCCGTTTTTATGCGCCGAACAATGCAGTGCTCGCCGTAACGGGAAATATCTCTTTTGAGGAAGTAGTCGCATTGACGGAAAAATGGTTCGGTCCCATCCCTCGCAGGGAGGTTCCTCAACGGAATCTGCCGCAGGAACCGGAGCAGACAGAAGAACGACGATTGACAGTAGAGCGTAACGTCCCCCTTGATTCACTATTCATGGCGTATCATATGTGCAGTCATGATCATCCGGATTATTACGTTTTTGATATATTGTCGGATTTGTTGAGCAACGGACGTTCCAGTCGTCTGAATCAACGCCTGGTACAGCAAAAACAACTGTTTTCGAGTATCGACGCTTATATTTCCGGTAGTGTGGATGCCGGATTGTTCCATATCTCGGGCAAACCCGCGGCAGGTGTTTCGCTGGAACAGGCGGAAGCGGCCGTACGTGAAGAATTGGAACGTTTGCAGCAAGAACCTGTTGACGAACAGGAACTGGAAAAAGTGAAGAATAAATTCGAATCGACGCAGATATTCGGCAATATCAATTATTTGAATGTCGCTACCAATCTTGCTTGGTTTGAACTGTTGGGCAGGGCGGAAGATATGGAAAAGGAGGTAGAGCGTTATCGCGCTGTTACTGCCGGACAATTGCAAAAGGTAGCTCAGTCTGCTTTCAGGAAGGAGAATGGAGTGATACTTTATTATAAGAAACAAATATCCTGACTTCTCCTTACCGGCGGGATATTTATTGGAGGCAACGGCAGGATGCGGAGTTGCCGGAATATGTGATTAACTACGGAAAAATAAATGAGAAATATCTATAGTATATATAAGGAGCATTACAAAGCACTGATTTCTCTCGGATTGCCCATTGTAATCGGGCAAATAGGAGTTATTGTGCTGGGGTTTGCCGATACGTTGATGATCGGTCATCATAGTACGATAGAACTGGGTGCTGCTTCCTTCGTCAATAATGTATTCAATCTGGTGATTATTTTCAGTACAGGCTTCTCGTACGGGCTGACTCCTATCGTGGGAGGTTTGTATGGAACTCATCAGTATGCTTCGGCGGGGCAGGCGTTGTGTAACAGCCTGCTGGCAAATTTGTTGGTGGCATTCTTGCTTACCATCGGTATGACTGTCCTTTATTTTAATGTGGGAAATCTGGGACAGCCGGAAGAACTTATTCCCCTGATAAAACCTTATTATCTGGTTCTGCTGGCTTCGCTCGTCTTTGTGATGCTGTTCAATGGCTTCAAGCAGTTTACGGATGGAATTACGGATACTAAGACCGCTATGTGGATATTGCTCGGCGGAAATGTGCTGAATATTATCGGCAATTATATCCTGATATACGGAAAGCTGGGCTTGCCGGAAATGGGCTTGCTGGGAGCAGGTATCAGTACGCTGTTTTCGCGTATTGTGATGGTGATTGTATTTATAATCATCTTTATGCGTAGTCCGCGTTTCGTCCGTTATAAGATTGGCTTTTTCCGTTTGGGATGGTCACGCGCTGTATTTGGACGCTTGAATGGACTTGGATGGCCGATTGCTTTCCAGATGGGAATGGAGACAGCCTCCTTTAGTTTGAGCGCTATCATGATCGGTTGGCTGGGTACTATTGCTTTGGCTTCTCATCAGGTGATGTTGGCTATTTCGCAGTTTACCTTTATGATGTATTACGGTATGGGGGCTGCTGTTGCTGTTCGTGTCAGCAATTTCAAAGGCCAGAACGACATTGTCAATGTACGCCGTTCGGCCTATGCCGGTTTTCATCTGATGATGACATTGGGTGTCGTGCTTTCCTTGATTGTCTTCCTTTGCCGGAATTACTTGGGAAGCTGGTTTACCGACAGCCAGGAAGTGGTTGCTATGGTGACATCTTTAATTTTTCCTTTCCTTGTCTATCAGTTTGGCGACGGGCTTCAAATCACTTTCGCCAATGCTTTGCGTGGAATTTCAGATGTAAAACTAATGATGGTTATCGCCTTTATCGCCTATTTCGTTATTTCGCTTCCCGTAGGATATTTCTGCGGCTTTGTAATGGGATGGGGGATAGTAGGTGTCTGGATGGCATTTCCTTTTGGTCTGACGAGTGCGGGACTAATGCTCTGGTGGCGTTTCCACTACATGACAAAACTCCCCGAACCCCACCCCAAAACCTAATACTTAAAACTTAATACTTAAAATTTTTACCCCAATGGCTTCCTTCCGTTTTACAAAGTTGAAAATAACCGCCGGTTACACTTTGTTACTGGCGATCCTCCTTTTCTCGCTAGTGTTTGTACATCGTGAGATGGAAGCATTGTCGGCAGCCGACGATCAGCAGAACTTAAGAACTGATAGTCTATTGACCCTTCTCCACGAGAAAGATCAAAACACGATTCAGATGTTGCGGGTGTTAAGTGAAGCAAACGACAGCCTTCTCTCTGCTTCGGAGATTGAAGAAATCATTTCCGAACAAGATTCTGTCATTACCCAGCAACGGGTACAACATCGGGTCATTACCAAGCGTGACTCGTTAATAACTACTCCTAAAAAGAAGGGATTCTTCAAACGGCTCGCCGAAGTGTTTTCCCCTTCTAAACAAGACAGTGCCGTATTAGTTAATACATCGCTGGAAGTAGCCACTGATACCATTCTCCAACCGACTACCTCTAAAGATTCTCTTCAACAGAAAATCCGCATGGCTACCGAAGAAAAACGGCTGCAACGGAGGAAAACCATCCGGCGTACCAGTACGAAGTACCAGCGGATGAATACGCAGTTGACGGCACGAATGGATAGTCTGATTAAACAATATGAGGAAGAAATGACCCTGCGTGCCCGTCAGGATGCCGAACTTCAACAGGAAGTGAGGATGCGGTCGGCACGTATCATCGGCGGTATCGCGGTTGGTGCCGTACTATTATCTGCTTTTTTCCTGATATTGATTATGCGGGATATCTCTCGCAGCAACCGTTATCGTCAGCAATTGGAGGTGGCGAATAAACGCGCGGAAGATTTGCTTGTTGCCCGTGAGAAATTAATGCTGGCCATTACCCACGACTTTAAGGCGCCGCTGGGGTCAATCATGGGATATACCGAACTTCTGTCCCGGCTGACAGAAGATGAACGGCAACGTTTCTACCTCGACAATATGAAAAGCTCTTCGGAACATTTGTTGAAACTAGTCAGTGACTTGCTCGATTTCCATCGGCTCGATCTCAATAAAGCGGAAGTGAACCGTGTAACCTTTAACCCTTCCCAGCTGTTTGACGAAATTTATGTCAGTTTCGAACCTTTGACCGCTGCCAAAGGTTTAGCCTTGCAATGTCACGTCGCCCCGGAACTAAACGGAAGATACATCAGTGATCCTTTGCGACTCCGGCAAATAGTGAACAACCTTTTGTCTAATGCCGTAAAGTTTACTCAAAAAGGAGAGATTAGTCTGACAGCCGGTTATGATTCTTCTAAGTTAACCATCGCCATCGCCGATACAGGAAAAGGAATGGCATTAGAAGATCGTGAACGTATCTTTCAGGAGTTTACACGTCTTTCCGGTGCGCAGGGAGAGGAAGGTTTCGGACTCGGACTCTCTATTGTGAAGAAACTGGTAACCTTGCTTGAAGGAACCATTGACGTGCAAAGCACATTAGGAAAAGGAAGCTGTTTTACTGTAACTCTGCCTCTTTATCCGGTAGGTAAATCCATTGCGGAAAGTGAATCTACTGAAAGCGAAAATGCGGATATAACAGAGGAGTCGGCTGTGATTCCTCCGATGAAAGTCATCCGTGTCCTTTTGATCGATGACGATAGGATTCAGTTGAATCTGACTGCTGCCATGTTGAAACAACATGGTATCGATGCGGTATGCTGTGAACAGCTGGAGCAGTTGATTGAACAGCTTCGCTCTTCCGTTTTCGATGTATTGCTAACAGATATACAAATGCCTGCTATTAACGGTTTTGATTTGGTAAAATTATTGCGGGCTTCTAATATACCACAAGCAAAAACAATCCCCGTCATTGCTGTGACCGCCCGTAGCGAAATGGATAAGGCTGCTTTACATGAACATGGCTTTGCCGGTTGTCTGCATAAACCGTTTACAGTAAAAGAATTATTGATGACGGTAAATGAAGGACAACTCTCGGCTGATGAAGCGCATATCACAGAAGATATGGCAACAGCCGGAATAAACTTCTCTGCACTTACTGCTTATTCTGAAGACGATCCGGAAGCGGCATCCTCCATTATTCAGACTTTTATTGAAGAAACAGGTAAGAATATCGAACGGATGCAACAAGCGCTGAACGATAAAGAGGTGGACGGGATAGCTGCTATGGCGCATAAGCTCCTCCCTCTCTTTACAATGATTGGAGTGGATGAAGCAATACCTCTTTTAGAATGGTTGGAGGTACAGCGAGGGCAAGACTTTTCGAAGAAAGTAAAAGAAAAAACCGACCATGTACTCCAAGAGATATTGATAGTTTTGACAAAAGCTAGAGAATACGAGCAATATCTCCTCCAAAAATAAAATAGTTCTCTATATGTGTAGTGACTCTTTTTATCACAGAGTAATGTCGATATATTTGATTTTAATCTAAAATATGTATAACGGAGGTTGCTGACTAGAGGGAAAAAAGAAATTCAATCTCTGAAAAATTACATGATAGCGATTTTATCTATTTAGCCAATGATGATATAGCTTGTTTTAATGAAATAGTTCCAAAATAGATTTTTATGTGTCTTTTATTGTTGGAAAACATAAAAAAGTTTTTTCATTTTAGTGGCTAGAGAAAGCTTCTTTCATTTAATAAGTTTTTTAGAAATCATTCTCTATTAGGCATGTTCTATGATGTATTGATATAGATCTCCAGCTGTATTTAATCGTTCTGCATTTTCTGCAGAAATATCAATTCCATATTCTTCTTCAATTCTCATTATTAATTCAATAAAATCTAAACTATCTAAATTGAGTTCATGAATGAGTTGAGACTCTTTATGTATAAAGGCTGGGTCAATATTACATTGCTCAGAAATAATCTTTTTTAAGAATTCAAATGTGTAGTGAGATAAATCATCTTTATTATTATCAGACTCTTTATTAGGTTTTATTTCTTTACCTTTTTTTTCTATATTCGATGTTGTGAGAACTAACCCTCTTTCATTTGATACTATAGCATGGATTATTACTTCCCATTTTTCTATTATTTTATTTCCGTTTGTATAAGCAATAGTTGAAGTAACTGTTCCTTTCCATGTAATTTCTGTGTTTAAAGTTTTTGCAATGTAATTACCTTTTTCTGACTTATATGTTATTGTAATTATCCAATCTTGATCAGATGAAAAATTAAAAGGTGTAACTGTAGCATCTATATTGGTAACTTCAGAAATAATGTTGGAACGCTGATTCATACATTTTGTAGTACAATTTAAATTAAATGATAAATCGAAATTTGGTATAATGTCATTTTCTGTTTGGAAGATAACAGGCCCATAATTACTGTAGTATTGTTGTGTTTTTGGATAACATAATTTTTTTAGAAGTGCTTTTAGATTTCCAACAGTTTTACAATTGTCTTTTTCAGAATCAAATAACTTTATATTAAATGTTTCTTCTACTTTGTTGAAAAAGGCTTGCATCTTCAATTCATCAGCTCCTATATCTTCAATGAATCTTGTATTATCATTATACATTGATGGGATGATATCTAATATAGTAGAAATTATAGTATTTAATTTCTCATCTATGTCATTTTCATTACTACTAAGAGTTTTAATTACTGGCGGTTCTATCTTTTTAAGGTCGTAAAAATTATAGTCTAACGATTCTTGACATGAGCTTAAATGTAAAACTAAGATACTTCCCATTGTTAATGTACGAATTCTTTTTTTCATAATGATTAATTTTAGAATTAATAATTAAGATGTTTCCTTTTTATTTATAACAGATAATGCTTTGATATCTATTGTCTATTGTATTATGGATAGACTTCTTCACAAATATATGTAATAACTTATAGATTAAAAAATAAAACTTTTTGTTTTACAACATATTATTATGCTGCTATGTTTTGTTTGGAGTAAAACTTTACTAATAATGAATATTAATATCTTGAGAATAGAAATGTCTAGTCATTTTTGAGATAAGATTATTGGAAAACGGTAAATCGTAATAACTATATTTTTTTGTTCCTAAACATTTTACTCATCTCGTCAACCTTTTTTCGGAATAATTTGTTTACTTTGTGTCACCTTATTTACACTGACACATTTTACATGAAACGAAAATGGATACGCTGGGTAAGCTGGATACTGCTTACTCCTATAATACTCTTTGTAATACTAATGGTATTGCTTTATGTTCCTCCCGTTCAGAATCTTTTGCGTCGGGAGGTTACTGCATATGCCTCTAAGGCAACCGGTATGCAGATTCAGGTGGAACGGATAGACCTTCGTTTCCCGCTTAATCTGTTGGTTCGTGGCGTAGAGGTTATTCAACAGCCGGATACTCTTTTGTCTTTGGAAAGCCTGAATGTCCGTGTGCAGGCATGGCCGTTAATAAAAGGAAAAGTCGAAGTGGATGAAGTCACTTTGAGCCGGGTAGCCGTTAATTCAGCCAATTTGATGGAAGGAATGAAGATTAAAGGCGTTTTAGGACGTTTCTTCCTGCAAAGCCATGGTGTTGACTTGTCCAATGAAATAGCGATTATCAATCAGGCCGAACTGTCTGATACCCATGTGCAGTTGCTGATGAATGATACTACTACCACTCCTAAAGATACCACAGCCTCTGCTCCTGTAAACTGGAAAGTGGATCTTCATCAGTTGAAATTAAAGAATGTATCATTCAGTATGCAACTTCCTGCTGATTCCATGCGGATGGCAGCTCATATCGGAGAGGCTGCTATTGATGATGCACAGGCTGATTTGAAAAACCAGTTTTATGGCTTGAAAAAGTTTCTGTTGTCGGGAACTTCCGCCAGTTATGATACAGGAACCGCGCAACCAATAGAAGGTTTTGATGCTTCCCATATTGCCGTTCGTGATGTTCGCATCGCTTTGGATTCCCTGTTGTATAAAGGCAGGGATATGAATGCGGTCATTCGTGAGTTTACAATGAATGAACGTTCCGGATTAAGTGTTGTTTCACTGACAGGTAGAGCATATTCTAACGATTCAATCATTAGTGTTCCCGGTTTAAAACTAAAAACCCCTCATTCTGAAATCGATTTATCTGCCCATACCTATTGGGAACTTGTCAACATCCCGACTACAGGACGCTTGTCCGCTAACCTCAATGCCTATATCGGCAAAGAAGATGTTATGTTATTTGCAGGAGGATTGCCTGATAGCTTTAAAGAAGCCTATCCATTTCGTCCGCTTGTCATTCGTGCCGGTACGGACGGTAACTTGAAACAAATGCAGATTTCCCGTTTTACGGTAGACCTGCCGGGTGCTTTTGCTTTAGAAGGCGGCGGTATGATAGAAAACCTGGCCGACAGCCTGACGCGTACCGGAACCCTTGGGCTGAAAATGACGACTCAAAATTTGAACTTCCTGACCGCTTTGTCAGGAGAAGCTCCCAATGGTACGATTGTAGTCCCTGACAGCATGAGTCTGGTAGCGAAAGTCGACATTAAAGGTCCTGAATATAAAGCAGACCTCCGTCTGAAAGAAGGGAAAGGAGCTATGGACGTGAATGCAGCATTAAATACATCTACCGAAGTTTACAAAGCTGATCTGAAGATAGACAATCTGCAACTCCATAACTTCCTTCCGAAAGATTCTATCTACGAACTGTCTCTTTCGGTTACGGCTAATGGTCGTGGACTGGATGTCATGTCTTATCATTCTTTTGCCAAACTGAATCTTTCATTAGATCAGCTTCATTATGCAAAATATCATCTCTCCAATCTTAATCTGACAGGAGACCTTAAAGGTGCACTGGTCACCGCACATCTGACAAGTGACAATGCTTTATTGAAAATGACAACCGATGCGGAATATAATTTGGCGCACAGTTATCCTGATGGTAAGATAACGGTTGATGTCACTCAACTGGATTTACATGAATTAGGAATCATGCCGCAGCCAATGAAGCGTCCGCTTACTTTTAATTTAGCTGCCGAAGCTCGTCGGGATTTAGTCTCGGCACATTTCGTTTCCGGAGATATGAAACTCGACTTGAACGCACGTTCCGGCGTTAATCCTTTAATTCGCCAATCTACTCACTTTGTGGATGTATTGATGAAGCAGATTGATGAGAAAGCATTGAATCACGCTGAACTGCGTAAGGCGTTACCGACGGCAGTTTTCTCTTTCTCTGCAGGACAAGAAAACCCTTTGGCATATTTTCTGGCTACTAAAAAGATAGCTTACCATGATGCTTCTGTGAAATTCGGAGCAGCTCCTAATTGGGGAATTAATGGAAAAGCCGCTATTCATGCTTTGAAAGTAGACACCTTGCAACTGGACACGATTTTCTTTACAGTCAAACAAGATACCACACTCATGAAATTGCGTGCCGGTGTTATTAACGGACCGAAGAATCCGCAATTCTCCTTCTCTACTACACTGACAGGAGAGATTCGTGACCGGGATGCGGAACTGCTGGTAGATTTTAAGAATGGAAAAGGAGAAACGGGCGTACTGCTCGGTGTCAATGCGCGTCCTTTGTTTGAAGGGCAAGGAAAAGGCGATGGATTAGCTTTCACATTAATCCCGGAAGAACCGATTATTGCCTTCCAAAAATTTCATTTTAATGAGAATCACAACTGGATTTATGTGCATAAGAATATGCGTGTATACGCTAATGTAGATATGTGGGATGATGAAGGAATGGGATTCCGTGTACATTCGGTGCGGGGGGACACTGTTTCTTTACAGAATATTGATGTCGAAATCCGAAGAATCAGTTTAGCCGAATTGAGCAAAGTACTGCCTTACTTCCCGGAAATAACCGGTTTATTCTCTGCGGAAGCACACTACGTGCAGACTGAAAAAGATCTTCAACTCTCGGTTGAATCATCTATTGACGAGCTGACTTATGAACGTCAACGAATTGGTGATGTAACATTAGGAGCTACCTGGTTGCCGGGCGAACAAGGGAAACAATATCTTAACGCTTATCTGAATCATGACAATGTGGAAGTGATGGTGGCAGATGGCAAATTGGTTCCAACCCGGACAGGAAAAGATAGTTTGGAAGTAAATGCTACTCTGGAACACTTCCCGCTCCGTGTAGCGAACGTATTCATTCCCGATCAGATGGTTACATTAGCCGGTGATATGGATGGTAATCTGAACATTACCGGTAGCACCGAACAACCTTTGATTAATGGCGAACTGATATTGGATAGTGTTACTGTCCTTTCCCGGCAGTATGGTGCTAACTTCCGGTTCGATAACCGCCCGGTGCAGATAAAGAATAATCGTTTGGAATTTGATAAGTTCGCTATTTATACAACAGGAAAGAATCCATTTACGATTGACGGATCTGTTGATTTCAGAGATATGTCCCGGCCGATGGCAAATCTGAATCTGCTGGCGCAGAACTATACGCTTCTGGATGCCAAACGTACCCGTGAAAGTCTGGTTTACGGAAAAGTATATGCTGACTTCCGGGCAACGGTGAAAGGCCCGTTAGACGGATTGAACATGCGTGGAAACATGAGCTTGTTGGGCAATACAGATGTTTCTTATATATTGACCGATTCACCGTTGACTGTGCAGGACCGTTTGGGAAGTTTGGTAACCTTTACTTCATTTAGTGACACCACGACGGTTGTTCAGCAAGAAGTGCCGACCGTTTCTTTAGGCGGACTGGATATGGTGATGATGGTACACATCGACCCGTCCGTTCGTTTGAAAGTCGATTTGGACGCAAGCAATGACAATCGTGTTGAATTGGAGGGAGGAGGTGATCTCTCAATGAAATACACTCCGCAAGGAGATCTGACATTAACCGGACGCTATACGTTGAGCGGTGGTTTGATGAAATATGCTTTGCCTGTCATCGCTGCCAAAGAATTTGCTATCGACAACGGCAGCTATGTGGAATGGACGGGAAATCCTATGGACCCGATGCTGAACTTCAAAGCAACCGACCGTATCCGCGCTTCTGTCTCCGAAGGAGAGAATGGCGGAACACGTATGGTTAATTTCGATGTGTCCATCGTCGTCAAGAACCGACTGGATAATCTTTCTTTCGCCTTTGACGTATCTGCCCCCGAAGACGCAACCATACAAAATGAATTGACGGCTATGGGCGCGGAAGAGAGAGGTAAACAGGCTCTATATATCATGGTTATGAAAACCTACCTTGGCACCGGACCGATTGGTGGCGGAGGTGGTGGACTGGGTAAACTGAATATGGGTTCTGCATTGAACTCCGTATTAAGTAGCCAAATCAACTCATTGATGGGGAACCTGAAAAATGCCAGTGTTTCTGTCGGTATCGAAGACCACGATCTGTCGGATACGGGTGGTAAGCGTACGGATTACAGTTTCCGTTATTCACAACGTCTCTTCAATAACCGTTTCCAGATTGTAATCGGAGGTAAAGTTTCTACGGGTGAGAATGCGACCAATGACGCAGAATCTTTCATCGATAACATCTCTCTGGAATATCGCTTGGATAGAACCGGAACCCGTTATGTTCGTCTGTTCTACGATAAAAACTACGAAAGTGTACTCGAAGGAGAGATTACGGAAACCGGAGTCGGTCTGGTACTTCGCAAGAAGCTGGATAAACTTAGCGAACTGTTCATCTTTAAGAAAAAGAAGTAAACATGAAAGGTATATATAGTAACATATTAATAAGTTGTCTGATGGGTATCATCTTATTTTCGGGTTGTTCGGTGACAAAGCATCTGCCCGAAGGGGAGGTACTTTATACAGGAGGAAAAACTGTCATACAGAATAAATCGACAACACCGGTAGGAGGGACGGCTCTGACAGAGATTGAGGCGGCCCTTGATAAAACTCCCAGTACGAAGATGTTGGGAGGGCTTCTGCCTATTCCTTTTAAGATGTGGATGTACAATGACTTTGTGAAATATAAAAAAGGATTTGGAAAGTGGATGTTCAACCGTCTGGCTGCTAACCCTCCGGTATTTATTTCCACTGTCAATCCGGAGGTCCGCATCAAGGTGGCTACAAACTTGCTCCGTGATTATGGTTACTTCAATGGGAAAGTGACTTATGAAACATTGGTCGATAAGAAAGACAGCCTGAAAGCAAGTATCCTGTATACGGTAGACATGAAGAATCCTTATTTTATAGATACGGTTTATTATCAGCGCTTCACTCCTCAAACGTTGCGCATTATGGAACGGGGACGTCGAATGTCTTATATAAGTCCCGGCGAGCAGTTCAACGTGGTCGATCTGGATGAAGAACGTACCCGTATCAGTACGCTGTTGCGTAACCGGGGATATTTTTACTTCCGTCCCGATTATATGACTTATCAGGCAGATACGACATTGGTTCCCGGTGGACATATCAGCCTTCGTCTGATTCCCGTTCCGGGATTACCCGCTGCGGCACAACGTCCTTACTATGTAGGAGATGCTTCTGTTTACCTGTTTGGCAAGAATGGTGAGGCGCCCAATGACAGCATGATGTATAAGAATCTGAATATACATTATTATAAGAAATTGCAGGTACGTCCGAATATGCTTTATCGTTGGTTGAACTATCAACAGTTTGTGCGGAATGCACAGATGCGGGCTTCCAATCGCACTCGTCTTTACAGTCAGTATCGACAGGAGCAGGTGCAGGAGAAACTTAGCCAGTTGGGAATCTTCAGTTATCTGGATTTGCAATATGCCCCGAAAGATACGACAGCCGTTTGTGATACGTTGAACGTAACCATGCAGGCCACGTTTGCCAAGCCGCTGGACGCCGAACTGGAATTGAATGTCGTAACCAAAAGTAACGACCAAACCGGGCCCGGGGCATCATTCGGCGTCACCCGGAACAATGTATTCGGAGGTGGCGAAAGCTGGAACGTGAAGCTGAAAGGCTCTTATGAATGGCAAACCGGCGGAGGAGAAAAAAGTTCTTTGATGAACAGCTGGGAGATGGGAGTTTCCACCTCTCTGACTTTCCCGCGCGTGGTTTTCCCGCATTGGGGGAAAAGGGAGTTTGACTTCCCGGCTACCACTACATTCCGTTTATACATCGACCAGTTGAACCGTGCCAGATATTATAAACTGTTGTCATTCGGCGGAAATGCTACCTACGATTTCCAACCGACACGTACAAGCCGGCATAGTATCACCCCTTTTAAACTGACATTCAACGTCCTTCAACACCAATCGGAAGAGTTCAGGGAAATTGCCGATGCCAATCCTGCATTATATATCAGTTTGAAAGACCAGTTTATTCCTGCTATGGAATATACCTATACGTATGATAATGCCTCCGCACGCGGTATTAAAAATCCGATTTGGTGGCAATCGACTGTAACCTCTGCCGGTAACCTGACCTCGGTGATTTACCGTGCTTTCGGTCAGTCTTTCAGCAAAGAGGACAAGCGTTTGCTGAACGTCCCTTTCGCGCAGTTTGTGAAACTGAATACGGAATTCCGCCATTTGTGGAATATGGACAAGAATAATAAGATTGCTTCCCGTGTAGCTTTGGGCGCTCTCTTCGCCTACGGTAATGCAACGATAGCCCCTTACAGCGAACAATTCTATGTGGGTGGTGCCAACAGCATCCGCGCTTTTACGGTGCGTAGCATCGGCCCGGGCGGATACCATCCGGCGGAAAGCCGCTACTCTTACCTCGACCAGACGGGTACTTTCCGTTTTGAGGCAAATGTAGAATACCGTTTCCGTATCTTTAAGAGCATTTGGGGAGCCACTTTCCTGGATGCGGGAAACGTCTGGCTGATGCGCAAGGATGAGGCCCGTCCCAATTCACAACTCGAACTGAAAACGTTCCCGAAACAGATCGCTTTGGGTACCGGTGTCGGCATTCGTTATGATATGGATATTCTTGTGTTCCGTCTTGATTTCGGTATTCCTTTGCATCTGCCTTACGATACAGAACGAAGCGGATATTACAATGTCACAGGATCCTTTATGAAGAATCTGGGAATACATTTTGCTATCGGTTATCCCTTCTAACGTTCTTTCTTTGTCTTGAAACAAAGAAAGAACCAAAGAAAATTCAAGGCTGCGTTTTTCCGGCTACTCCGGTGTTCTCTCCGGCTAAAGGGCAGAAACTCGCTTCGCTCAAACAGTCTGCCCTTTTTAACGCTGGAGAAAACGCCTGCGCTTAACGCCGGAAAAACGAGGCCGATCCCCTTTCGGCGTGTTTGCTGCATAGGTTAATGAATTACCGGATTTCTTGATTTGTCATTGATGTACTTTTGATTCTGCATAGGTTTACATGCCGAAAGGTTTTCCGACCTACTTTTTTCTCTGTTAAGCGAACACCCGTAACGAAGCGTTAAAAAGGGCAGATTGTTTGAGCGAAGCGAGTTTCTGTCCTTTAGCGTAGTGAAGGGTGTGAGTAGGAGAAAAAAGTCAGTCTTGAATTTTTCTTTGTTTCTTTCTTTTGTTTCAAGACAAAAGAAAGAAAGTTTTTGTAAATTTGCAACGAAATCTGATGCCGTTGACATCACTAACCTTTTAATATTACACAATTTATGAAACCAACTTTATTCTTATTGGCAGCCGGTATGGGTAGCCGTTATGGAGGCTTGAAGCAATTAGACGGACTGGGTCCTAATGGCGAAACTATTATGGATTACTCAATCTATGATGCTAAACCAACTTTGATTAGTTCCGACAGTATAAACTCACGGTTCAGTTCCTCCCAATTACCAAACGGAATATGAAGAGTATCTGCTGTCACGCCCATCTGTTTGTTAAGCATAACCAATGAAGACTGATATGCTGCTTCCTGCCCGTAAACAGTATTGAGTAAAGTAACGGCTTCCAGTTTCGACTGACGGGCATCATTCTCCGTAATTTCTCCTGCCGCATAACGCAAACTATCCGATCGGCTCAACTGCAGCATATATTCATAAGAACTTCGCTGTATTCCAAGTAGCTCTTTCTGCAAAATCGCTTCCAGAAAAAGATTGGCTGCATCGGCTCGCAAATCCTGAAATTCCTGTTCTATCATCAACTTCTCAAACGCTGCCTGACTGCGTGCTAGTTTGATTCGCGCTCCTCGTTTATTTCCTAATTCCAATGAATAGGAAAGTCCCAGCGAAAAAGTTTCATTACCAGCTTCAAATCCAAGTTCCGGATCAGGAAACACCTTTGCAGCCATAGCTTCCGCATCAGCTATACTCACATTCAACTTTTCTGCCAGATAATTCAGATTATTCTTTCCTACACTATTCAGATATTCTTCGAAAGAAATATTCCGTTGTGGGTGTCCGACGGGAATCTGCGCAAAAGTATGAACAGTCATCGCTTCCACAAGCAGCAAAAGGAGCAAGATATTAAAGTGTATATTCTTTCTCATCATTCTTCTTTTTATTTAAAACGTTATTCTCAATCAGATAGTAAAAAACCGGAAGCACAAACAGGGAGATGAGTGATGAGAACATCAATCCATACACAATAACCGTTGCCAAAGGACGTTGCACATCACTGCCAATCCCGGTTGCCAGAGAAGCAGGAAATAGTCCGAGCACTGTTGTGACGGAAGTCATTAAGATGGGACGAAACCGTTGGCGTGCCCCTTCGATAACAGACTTTCGAAGTTCCATTCCTCCTTTGCGCAAACTATTTATCTGGGATATCATAATAATTCCGTTCTGGATGGAAAGGCCGAACATAGCAATGAAACCCACGGCAGACGATACATTCAATGTCATACCACGCATATTGAGCGCAAGCATTCCGCCGAAAAGCGCTAACGGCACGATGGACAATACCAGACCGGCTTGCCGGAATTTCCCGAACGTAGCATAAAGCAAAATAAACATACACATCAGTGTTAACGGAAGAACGACAGAAAGACGAGTATAGGCTCTGTTCTGATTTTCAAAAGCACCTCCCCATTTAACTGTGTATTTGCTGCTGTCATACTGTACTTTCTGATTAATAACTTCCTGCGCCTCTTTTAGAAAAGAGACCAAATCGCGCCCACGCAAATTCAACTTTACCGTCAGATGACGTCTGTTCATTTCGCGAGTGATCGTACTTTCTCCGACACTCAACTTCACTTCAGCTACCTGCGAAAGGGGTATTTTAGCTCCGGTAGAAGAGGTTAGCATCAGTCCGGCTATCTTTTCGGGTGTATCCCGCACTTCTTCTTTATATTTACAGGTGATATCATACTGCCGGTCTCCCTGATAAAGTTGTGCTATAGCTTTACCTCCGATTGCCACCTCTATCAAATCAGCTACATCAGACACATTCAACCCGTATCGGGCAATCGCATCCCGGTTCATAATGATCTGTAGTTGAGGTAAGGGTGGTTCCTGATCAATATCTAAATCAACGGCCCCTTTCACCATCCCCAGCGTCCGGGTTATTTCTTCGGCAATACGACGTGTTTCACGAAAATCCTCGCCATACACCTTTACAACCAATTCGCTATGCGCTCCGGCTATTTTATCCATCACCCCGTCTATCATTGGTTGGCTGAATCCGACTCTAAAACCAGGCAGCGTTTTATATTCTTCTTCCAGTTCATGAATCAAATCCTGCTTGGTTTTTCCTTTCGGCCATTCATCATACGGTTTTATACCGATAGATACCTCAAAATGCGAAGGGGTGAACGGATCTGTGCCATCATCATTTCTTCCTGCCTGAACCATGATATAAGTAACTTCGGGATATTTCATCGTACGGGCACGAAGTGTGTCGGACATCTCTTTCGATTTTTCAACAGAAATACCGGGAGGAAGATTCACCTGCAACCAGATAGAACCCTCGTCCAGTTCAGGGAGAAAATCTTTCCCAACAACGCCGCTCAATACGATGCTTGCCATCAGAATCAGGCAGGAAAACAGGATAGCTTTCAGCGGTTTTTCCACAAGTATCTCTATCATAGCGGTATATTTCTCTTTCAGTTTCTCCAGCCATTTATTTTTATAAATCTTACGCGGCTTACGATAGATGGCATAAGCAAGCCCCGGAATCAATAGAAGAGCGACTAAAAGAGCACCAATCAGTGCATAACTCATCGTAAACGCCATGGGAGTAAAAAGTTTACGTTCCACACGCTCGAAAGCAAACAAGGGCAGATAGGCTGTAATGACGACTATGGTAGAGAAAACAATAGGGCGTCCCACCTCTTTGGCACATTGCGCGATACTTTCTTCTTCAATATATTGTCCGGGATGATCTTCACGTTTTTTGAGAATCGTTTCCAACATAACAATAGCACCATCCACAATGATCCCAAAATCAATAGCTCCAAGCGATAGAAGATTAGCGGGAATATCCGTGAGATGCATCAGGATAAAGGCGATAAGCAAAGACACCGGAATCGTGATTGAAACCAGCAATGCCCCACGCCAATTACCCAAAAACAGGATGAGCACAATAACCACCAATGCCATTCCCATCAGAAGGGTATGAGAAACTGTATTCAAGGTGGTGTTTACTAGACTGGTACGATCCAAAAAAGTATGTATCCGTACCCCTTCCGGCAAAGTTGCATTATTCAATTCATCTACTGCTGCATGAATGCCATCCAGTACCTTAGACGGATTCTCGTGTTTCAGAAGAAGCACGATTCCCTCCAGACTTTCCGAATAATCACGGATACGATCGGCATATCCCAATATGCCTTTCCTCTCCAAATTTCCGTATTTTAAAGAACTGATATCATTCAAAAAAACAGGAACTCCGGAAGTCGTACTAACTACGATGTGACCTAAATCTTCCAAGTTCTCAATCAAACCGATACCACGTACCACATACCCCAAGTCTCCCCTGTTCAATATGCTTCCGCCCACATTGGCATTATTATTTTCAATAGCCTCAATGACCTGGCTTAGAGACAAGTGATATTGTTCAAGTTTATACGGATCTATTTCTACCTGGAATTGGGTGGTAATACCTCCGAAGTTTGTCACATCCGCCACTCCCGAAACTTCTTTAATGCGGGGAATAATCACCCAATTCTGAAGTTCAGTCAGTTCACGAAGTGAATGTTGGTCACTTTCTATAATATAACGATAAACTTCTCCTACAGGTGACGTCAGCGGATCGAGTCCCGGAACAGCACCATAAGGTAGTTCCACTTCATTCAATCTTTCCTGTACCCGTTGACGGCTCCAGTAATCTTCCGTCCCATCCTTAAATACAATCGTAATCATAGAAAGTCCAAACGTACTTCTACTACGCATGACATGCATACCAGGCAAACCGTTGATGGCACGTTCCAAAGGAATAGTGATCTGTTGCTCCACTTCTTCGGCAGCCAATCCGGGTACTTGGGTAACTACCTGCGATGTAACATCTGCAATATCCGGATAGGCTTCTATCGAAAGTTGCATCCATGAGTAATATCCGAAAATACACATCATAACGAACAAGCAAAGCATCACCCACCTTTTCTGTATAATTGAAAGCATCAAATCCTTCTTCATAATTTCTTATTTTAAATAATATCCCCCTTCACTGATGACTTTATCTCCTGCGTGCAATCCATTACTTATTATGGCAAATCCGTTTTTGGTTATTTCCACTTCCACAGATGTCCTGACAAAGACCTCCGGAGCAATCTGCACGTACACGTAACTGTCTTTCTCTCCCTGCAATAATGCGTTCTCCGAAACCTGAACCTGTTCAACAGGAGTACTACGAAAATGGACAGTAGTATACATACCCAATTTCAACTGTTTTTTCGAATTATCACAAACCGAAAGTACTTTTATAGATCTTGTATCTTCATCAACTACTTCTTCTACATGATAAACATTTCCTTTAATCACCGTACCTGGCAATGCCGACACTTCTATATCCAAACTGCTGCCTGCATTGATAAATCGAATGTCTTTTTCTTTCACTTGCGCGGTAATCCATACCTCAGATAAATCCGCCACTATTGCAACAGGATCAGTATCATCTTTCAAGTATTGTCCGGTCACAATATTATTCTCTATTATTTCTCCCGAAATAGGTGAACGCACCACAAGAGGTTGCCCCAGTGTCATATCTCCCGGATGTTCTACCTGATATACATCCAACGCAGCAGAAGCATTTTCAAACTCTTTGTCGGCAATAAGCAAAACATTTTGTGCCTCTTCCAGTTCTTTCTGAGAACTAACCCCATTTTTTGTCAAGTCTTCTTTGCGCTGTAAATCTTTCTTTGCCAGCTCCTGTGACGAAAGCGCCTGGAAATATTCTTTTTGCGCCGTAGTAAAATCCGGTGAACTGATTTCAAACAAAGGGGTTCCCCGATTCACCAGTTGCCCGATTTGTATATACGACTTTATAATTCTTCCCGCAAAAGGTGAAGCAATGCAGGCATAACGGGTAGGAATAGGACGTACCACACCGGAAGTGATTACCTCCTTGGAATAAGGTTCAAGCCTAGCATCGGTTACTTTTATCTTTTCAGATAAAAAACGGTCTGTAATATGCACGGTGTCCCCCTCCATGCGATAATCACTTTGTGGTTCTTCCTTTGATTTACTCTTGCATGCGGTAACTAGCAATACACCGCAAATTAAAAGCATTTGCAAATTTTTCTTTTTCATCATCCATAAAAATATAGTTAGTATTCTTTTTCGGATGCAAAGGTAAGTGGAGGTATTCCGGAAGCCTGTTAGAGATTTGTTAGAACGCTATTAGAATTTTATTAGAGCCTCACAGAAACTATTTCAAGGCTAATTTTCTTTTTTTATGAACCCGGTTTGCAAAAGAACGGCATTTTTTGTCTACATTTGCCGAATCGAAAACCGAACCAGAGAATATGAAGGTTATCTGTCAATTCATCCTATCCGTGTCCCATTTGGAGTTCTCTTAGCTGGGCTTCCGTTTCTTTATTTCTTTCCTCCATTACAGGAAAATAGAGAAATTCAACAGTCATTTCTCTCAATCAATTGTTTTATTATTTAGTCATAACGGTATCTTCCCTCTGCCATTTTTAGATACAGACCGGCAATACCCTTATCATCATCCATAATCAATAAAGTATTATGAATAATTGGAAAAAGAAGTTTATCATTATATGGTCCGGACAATTATTTTCTATTCTTAGCAGTTCCATTGCCCAGTTTGCCATCGTTCTGTGGATCAGTCTTGAGACCGGTTCGGCAGAGGTGCTCTCATTGGCTACCATTGCCGCACTTTTGCCTCAAGTGGTATTAGGTCCCTTTGCTGGCGTTTTTGTCGATCGGTGGAGCCGAAAATGGACTATGATATTGGCTGACAGTTTCGTGGCACTCTGTTCGGGCGTTATTGCGTTACTATTCTATCTGGACGTTATCGAGATCTGGCAGATTTATCTGCTGCTGATGCTCCGTTCCATTGGAAGTGCCTTCCATGCGCCTGCCATGAAATCATCCATACCGCTACTTGCTCCTGAAAAAGAGCTGACGCGAATTGCCAGTATTAACCAGACAATACAGGCCTTATGTAATATTTGCGGTCCCGTGTTAGGTGCTGCATTGATTGTCAGTACAAATATGAGTGTAGTCATGCTGCTTGATGTTGCCGGAGCAGCCATAGCCTGTACGACACTCATGTTTGTATTCATCCCTAACCCGGATAAAACAGAAACGGAAACACCCCATAATGTACTCCGGGATATGAAGGAAGGCTTTCAGGCAATCTGTAGCAATTATGGTTTGAAATGGGTGATGATTACTGAAGTACTCATCACTTTCTTCATCATGCCTGTTGTTGCCTTGATACCGCTGATGACCCTGAAAAACTTTTCGGGAACAGCTTATCAGGTTAGCCTGATAGAACTACTCTTTGGATCGGGAGCATTAGTAGGCGGTATTCTACTTGGAATATGGAATCCGCGTATCCGAAAGGTAGTTATGATAAATATATCCTATATCATCATAGGAGTCTCCATTTTCGTTTCCGGAATACTTCCTCCTTCGGCCTTTATAATCTATGCTATATTTGCGATTGTACAAGGCATTTCCATGCCGTTTTATTCCGGTCCGTTTACAGCTTTGCTGCAAACACAAATTGAAGTATCTTTCTTGGGACGCGTATTCTCTTTGTTCGACAGTATCAGTTTGTTACCCTCCATTTTAGGATTACTGGCAACCGGATTTATAGCAGACGCTATCGGTATCGCCAATGTCTTTGTCATATGCGGTATTGCTATTGTGATAACGGGAACACTTGCATTCTTCATTCCGGCAATCATGAATCTGGAGAAAAAATAAATGACGAATTTTATTAACTAATGCTTTTTTAGAAGCATTTTTTTAGGTTATTTTGCGGAACAAATATCACGAACTCGTCAAATTATGGATTGGATTGGCCTTGATTTAACATTCCCTATCACCGACCCTACATGGATATTTCTCCTTGTACTCTTGATTATATTGTTTGCTCCGATATTATTGAATAAACTGCGCATCCCTCATATTATCGGTATGATCCTGGCAGGACTGGCTATTGGCGAACATGGATTTAATATCCTGGCACGAGACAGCAGCTTTCAGTTATTCGGGAAAGTCGGACTCTATTACATCATGTTCCTGGCTGGTCTGGAAATGAATATGGGAGATTTCAAAGAGACGCGAAACAAAGCATTGGTACTGGGATTACTGGCTTTTATCGTTCCTATCGGGATTGGATTCATGGCAAATGTATCTTATCTGAAATATGGTGTAATCACCTCTGTATTATTAGCCAGCATGTATGCCTCCCATACGCTCGTGGCCTACCCCATCGTCACCCGCTTCGGCATATCACGCCATCGTAGCGTAAGTATTGCCGTAGGAGGAACGGCCGTAACGGATACACTCACGCTGCTGGTACTGGCTGTTATAGGCGGATTGTTCAAAGGAGAAACCGGAGGATTGTTTTGGATTTGGCTGGTGGTAAAAGTAATCTTTCTAGGGGCACTAATTATTTATTTCTTTCCGCGCATCGGTCGTTGGTTCTTTCACCGGTACAATGACAACGTGATGCAATTTATTTTCGTGCTTGCGATGGTCTTTTTAGGAGCAGGGTTGATGGAGCTTGTTGGTATGGAAGGTATCTTGGGAGCTTTCCTCGCAGGATTGGTACTTAACCGGCTCATCCCCCACGTCTCTCCATTGATGGATCATTTAGAGTTCGTTGGTAATGCACTTTTTATTCCTTATTTCCTTATCGGAGTGGGAATGTTAATCAACTTACGTGTTATTTTCGGAGAGGGGGATGCCTTAAAAGTTGCCGCCGTGATGATAACCATGGCGCTGACAGGCAAATGGATTGCTTGCTGGCTCACTCAAAAGATATATAAGATGTCTGTTCTTGAACGAAATCTAATGTATGGTTTGAGTAATGCACAGGCGGCAGCCACATTGGCGGCTGTATTAGTTGGATACAACATTATTCTGCCCACCGGCGAACGTTTATTGAATGATGATGTACTGAACGGAACAGTCTTGCTTATCCTGGTCACTTGTGTAGTG
>ERZ827469.1366-NODE-1366-length-22197-cov-2.993361_pt1 | contig 22197 bp, 21 predicted proteins | sample MGYA00519917_ERZ827469 | MGnify/ENA primary metagenome ERZ827469 (study PRJEB31778, sample SAMEA3449314) | human gut metagenome | biome: human gut; feature: human-associated habitat; material: faeces | place: United Kingdom | collected 2010/2012 ... | reverse complement strand
AAGCTTAACGGAGGAAGCGCACCATGAAAAAGAAAGTCCTTTGGATTTCGGCTGCTATGGTTATCGTGGCTGTCGTCGTCATACTCAGCATTGTTTTTATGCGGATGGCTACTCCATTTTATGTGGAAGGTGACCGAGTTTATCGTCTCTTTCACCAAAAAGTTGCCCCTTCTCTTGACTACACGGGTACCGAACAGTTAAAAATATCCAAGTTGTATCACGTAGTCAATAATGTAGACGCTGTCATTAAGACAGACTATTTTACAAAAGATGGGGTCGAATACGGGTATAACGAATCTGGAAAGCTTGTGTCTATCGACATGAAGCAAGAGGATACCGCAGAAACTTCAGGCGAGGTAACAGAAGAAAGAATGCTTCAATCGCTTCGGGCCCAATTGAACGGGTGGATTCCGGACGTAGAGGACTATGAGGTTGCTCTCTTTATGAAATCCATTGGCGGGTACCAGGCTATGATGGAAAATGAAACAAACGACATCATTGCAGCATATTTTGACGAAGCCGGAAAGTTGAATCGGGTCATTATAGATTATAAAAACACATTCGTACCCACGGTAGAACAGCAAGCACACTATGAGGCGGAGTTGGAGAAATACCTGTCCGAAAAAGCCGATACCTATTCCAGCTATACAGTAGAGACAAAATACAGATCGGTTGAAGACAAAAACTTTGCCATTTACACGATCAGTTTTGATAAAGAGGGTGGAGGCTCTTGGGTAGAGGAAATCGCCGTTGGATGAAAGCTTAACGGAGGAAGCGCACCATGAAAAAGAAAGTCCTTTGGTTATCAGTTGCTGTCGTTATCGTGGCTGTCATTGCCATATCTTGAAAAGAAATATCCTCCGGTGAATTTTAATGAACCTGTTCAAACGAAAAGCGGCATGTATATCGTTCGTTGGCCCGTACCCTATCTTTCAATTGCACAATTTGTACTGGGAGGAAGAAAGGGACCGGTACTACATAAGTGTACGCTGCATTTTGTATAGCTCCACGAAAAATACCGATTTTAAGCTTTTGTATGTTTTTCATAATGGGGAGTGGAAATTTCTGGGGGAAGGCGCAGTGACTTACGCAGATTTTGAGTGGTATATCACCAAGAGGAAGAATTGCCAGGATAATCTTTCAGACTCTCATGCCTCATATTCCGTACAGATCAGACACGAATAAAATAGCTTTTAATTTCAAACAGCAAGCCTTTTTGACAAGCTAAAGCCTCCGCAGTCCATGAATGGACTGCGGAGGCTTTTTTATCTGCACCTTCTGTTACCGGAAAAAACGGTGCCCTTCCAACTCAAAAAGGTAATCGAGCTTATTTTCAAACCAAGATGCTGTTTTCTGTGCCGTCCATCGAGGTGCGTAAAAGAAAAGCGCACCCTGGGACAAATCCTCACACTGCCGGTTCAGCACTTCCAAAACCGCCTGCTTGGTATCCTCATCCGGTGTGTATTTCCGGTTGTAGTAGTTTTGAGCCGACGTGAACTGCCCTTTTTGAAACAGAACGCCTTCAATGGTGTCGGGAAAAGAATCGGAATTGACTCGGTTCACAATCACGTTAGCAATGATGCGTTTGTGCTTAAGAGAAGCGCCCCGCACTTCCTGCTGAATGATGTATTCCATCATGATGACTTCCTCGTCGGTAAAGGAACAGGCCCGTCTCGCTTTTGCCTTCTCTGCTTCTGCCCTTGCCTGCTCTTCTGCACGTTTTTGCAAATCCGCCGATGCTTTCTCCGCTTCGGTCCGGATCCGGTACCACTGGGCCACCGGCGTCTCCAGCAAAATCGGTGACTGGGCGTAAACCGCCTCTATTGGCGCGCTGTACCCCATTCCTGTCATCAATACTGATGACAGCGTGACGGCGCAAAGGACTAGCGCGATTTTTGATCGATGTTTCATTGATAATCCTCCTGTTTTTTGCAAGTCCACGGCTTGTCCGCAAAGAAAGAATATGTGGGAAGCTTTCAATTCATTCCAGATTTGTTTCTATTTTTTTCCATGGCAGTATTCTGGACCGATTTTAGAGACTTCATACAAATCAAAAAAATTTTTCTTTTCCCCGCTCATTTGAGCACTTTTCGCATATTCCGGCTGGAACAACAAATACCAATACAAATTAAAATCTTTTGGAGAAACGCCATGAAAGTCAATCCACTGAAAGTTCTAAAAATATCTGCCGCCTGTTGTATCGCCATTTTGCTGGCGGATTTGCTGGGACTCAAAAGCAGTACCTCGGCGGGGATTATCACCCTCTTGAGCATCCAGGACACCAAAAAGGCCACCTTTCAGGTCGCGGGAAAACGCCTTTTGGCCTTTGTTCCCGCCCTGCTCTTCTCTCTCCTGATTTTCTGGACGGTAGGCTTTCACGTCTTCAGCTTTGGAATATTTTTATTCTTTTTTATCCTCTTTTGCTATTTTGCAAAACTCCACGAAGGCATCACCACCAACACCGTCCTCATCAGTCACATCTTCGCAGCCGGCTCTCTCCACTATACTCTGGTCTTGAATGAATTCATTTTGCTGTGCATCGGTGTGGCGATCGGCGTCTTCGTGAATCTCTACATGCCGCAGATGACAAAACAAATCCGCCTGGATCAGCAGGAAATCGACGGCTGCATGAAATGTATCATTGGTCGTCTGGCGGAAAAGCTCCTGGGTACAGATACCGATCTAACCCCGAATTTTCGGGCGCTGCAAACGCGGGTAGACGCCGCTCTGACCCGGTCCTATGACAACGCCAACAACTATATTCGTACCGACATGCGCTACTATGTGCGGTATTTTCAGCTGCGGATGGGCCAGATTTCCCTGCTTCAGCGGATGGACGAAAGCATCCGAAAGCTTCGTTGTATCCCCGAGCAGGCCAAAGCTCTAGCAGAATTTTTGTCAGAAGTTTCTAACTCCTTTCACGAGTACAACAACGCGGTTTCCCTCCTGGACACCTTTACACAAATGCGCGCCCAGTTTAAAAAGAGTCCTCTCCCCCAAAGCCGGGAGGAATTTGAAGCCCGGGCAATTCTCGTCCAAATCGCCCACGACGTGGAAAATCTGCTCATGCAGAAAAAAGACTTTGCTCTTTCCCTCTCCGAAGAAGAGATTCACCGTTTTTGGAGGAAATAATTATTTTTTAAATTATATATGTAGTACAAACCGCCTTCTGAAGAAAGCGGTTATATTGTTCGGTTGTCGGCATAAAATGCCGTCAACGATAAAAATAATCTCGGAAACGCTGATACTCTTTGAGGCGGCCAGCCGCCTTCTGAGCGCCACTTGCTCCGTTGCCGTAATCCTCGCCAAAAACCTTCTGAAGCAGCACCAAATTGCCCTTTTGCAGCTCGCCATTTAAAAACTCATAGGCGTACGCCCGACTGAAAACCCCCGACCAGTAAATCTTGTGATACTGAAACTTTTTTCCATTAGGATCATCGTTTAACCGGCTGAAATTTTTCAGTGCATTGACCACGTCTATATAGGAAAGCTGCTCCTTGCGGTAAGAACGCAGCAAAAATGGGCTGTCCTTGTACCGGAAAAAAGTCAGGTCGGCACTGTGGAAGGGACGGTAGTACCCTTCCGCATCTCTGTATTCCCGCATCTCCGGCATCACTGATTCTGGGAGCATGAGCGTCTTTCCCCGCTCTCTCAGATAAATCTCATTTTGCTCATCGGAAACATCCTGCTTACGAATGCCACAGATTTCCGGATTTTCTACGCCGAACCAGCTCAGATACACCATCATCTTGACCGACTGATACACCGAAACGTCCTCCGTCCCCGCCAAATCCAGCATCATCTGCAGCTCGTCCTTCAAATTTTGGAAGGTGGGAAAATAGGACTGCTTATAGATACCAGTCAGATCCGTATCATCATAGGCAATTTCCTTTAAAACGCTCAGAGGTGTCTTAATTCCCTGTGTTTCCGCCCACTGGAAATAATCGGCAACAAAACTTTTGAGAACCGAAAATCCATTTGCCACCGTGTTGGTAAATGCCTGAAACAACTTTAGAAAATCTTCCCGGCCAAATTGATACAGATTTTTGTGCAGTTCCTGCTCCAACGTAGCGATCTTATTGAAACGACGGATATAAATGAGCATCGATTTGTCGGAGGTATCGCCGTACCGCTCCAGTAAAAAGCGCGCTTTGTCCTCTCTGTCCGGAATGGCCCCCAATTTTTCGTCCACTAACTGTTTCATCTGCATCCATATCACCTCTAAAGGACAGTATAATGGAAAAAATAAGGCAAGTCAACATTATTTGTTAAATTATGTATATCTCCTTACCGAAAGAACAGCCGCAGCCCGTAAGCGGACAGTGTTTTCCAAACTTTCCAATAGCGGCCGTCCTCTGCGCCTTCGCAGACAAAGGCATTTAAACGGCGTCTGGTTTCCAGTCCGTACAGTCCGATAGAAAAAGGCTCCACCCCGTCGAGAGAGACGCTGTAATAGACTGTCACCCGCTGGGAAAAAGCTGTTTTACTCCGGTCGAGAACCGTCCTCAGAAAGCCTTCATACCTTATTTTTTGTCTTGGATTCATCCAGCCAAGCTTGTCCGGATCGACGAGAATAACCGCCTCTCCCCGCTCCAAAAAGCTTCTATTCCAATCAAAATATTCCGGGTCTGCCAGAGAATATTCATTAAATTCTATCAACTTACAGATTTTGTCCATTTACTGCGCAGGCCCCTTTCTAATGTACAAACAATCGTTCATAAAATCTTCATCAAATATTTGTTCCATAAAGCTTGACAAAATATAATTTGTCTGATATGATTTATTTACAATCTTTTTTATGTGATTACACTATATCACAATTTTAATATTGTGTCAATACCCAATGATATACAATTTTTATATTGTATCGAAAGGATTGGTCCTCAAATGGCATTTGGTGATAAATTGAAAGAAATCAGAGAACAGCAAAACTTGAGCCAGTTGGAAGTAGCAAATGCTTTAGGCGTTTCCGACCGCACCGTCAGTGTCTGGGAACGGAACCTAAAGATGCCGAACTTAGAATCCGCCATCCGGCTTTCCCGTTTTTTGAATGTTTCTCTGGACCTGCTCATTGACGAGCAGGATGAATTCATTATGAAATCGGAAGCAGCCTACGGTTTACACGGCAAGAAACAGGCGGAGCAGATTTTAAAGCAGGCGCAGGGGCTCTTTGCCGGCGGAGAACTGGACGAAGAAGACAGAGACGCTTTCTTCCGGGCTATGACTGACATCTATTTCGACGCCAAGGAAAGGGCCAAAAAGTATACGCCTAAAAAATACCGGGAAAAGTAGAGGGTTTTGTCCATGACAGATTACATTTTAGACACAGTACATCGCCTTCAGAAAAAGCTTCACACCAAAGACCCGTTTGAAGCAGCTAAAAACCTGGGGATTCACGTGCTGTACCGGAATCTGAACAACCTCAAGGGCTTTTATACATTGCGTTGCCGGGAACGATACATCGTCATCAATGAGAGCCTTTCTCAAAATGAGCAAAAAATCGTCTGCGCCCATGAACTGGGCCACGATCGTCTCCACCGGCACTTTGCCCAGTACACGCCCCTCCAGGACATGATGATTTACGATATGACCTTAAAGCCGGAACGGGAAGCCAATATCTTCGCCACCGAATTTTTGCTTTCCGACAGCGACATTCTGGACAATGCCGATCAAACGGTGGAACAGCTCTCCAGCTTTTTTGGCGTGGACGAGCGTTATATCCAACTGAAATTACAGTTGATGCAGCGGCGCGTTTAACCCGCGGCTGCTCTAAAATTGAAAAAAACCGTCTTATTGGCGGTTTTTAAAATACAATATAATTTAAAAAATAATTATAAGGATGTGATTATTTGCTTTTTGATTTCATCGGTACGCATACCTGATACCCCCTGTTGTTTCCCGTACCGAAAATATGACCGCTTATGACTTTTGATTGGCCTGCTTGAAGCCTTCCATACCGAAAAGGCTTTCGAATCTTTTATTACTGTTGCATATAGGTCAATCCAACACGAAGTACAAGATTCCAGCGGCAGAAGACTCTTCTTCCTTCCAAAGGACGGGGCCTTTCCCCAGCAAATCAGGAGCGGAAATCCGTCTGCTGCCGAAAAAAGCACTACTTTTATGGAGGTAACAAATATGGCAAATCTCAGAAAACTCGACGTCTGCAAACAAAGCGTCCTGACAAAAATCTTAGCTTCTCAAACCATTACTTCCCTGCTCAACGGCGGTACTCCCCCCGCCGACCCTCAATCTCTTCTTTATCAGTCTGTTTATCCCTATCTTTACGCGCCGGAAGGCCCGGATGCTACTCCAGCAAGCTTTCTGTGCTGCGACGTGACTTCTCCCCGCTCTGTCAACAAAACGGTGCTGGAAGTAAACATCACCCTCCTCGTTTACGCCCACTTCAGCAAAATCAAGTTGACAGACGGCGATCTGATTGACAAAATCGCCGAAGAAGCGGACGAACTTTTACAGGGGTGCGGCATCGGCACTGGCAAGTTGGAGCTCATCTCCTCCGTTTCCTATTCGCCGGAAAAGAACTTTTTCGGGAAGATGCTGACCTATAAAACAACGATTCTCAACGGATAAACAGGTGATCTCATTGGAAAAAACACAAAGCCTTCTCATCGCCCGCAGCATTTCTATCACCGACTTTTTAACGGTATATATCCCCACCGTTGGTGAAATTCTCTCCTCCGACGACCGGGAGTACTATCAAATGGTCACCACCTTGACCTCCTCTCCTTACGACCTGATGGTACAGCTGGACGACATGGGGATCGACTACGAGCAGATCACCGATTTCGAGCTGTTTATGCTGCTGTTTCAAAGCTTGCAGAACAAGGATCTGTCCCTGATTTTCCCAGGTCTTGAATCCTCACTGCTGAAACCGGCGAAAAACAACGAAAATGGCCAGATTGTCCTCTGGGACGCCGAAAACGGAATCGTCATCGACGAGCTGATCTACAACGAAATCTGCGACGCCCTGAGAAAAATACATTTCACTGAAAAGCCCAAATACAAGGCGGGCAACAAAGAAGCAAAGAAGTTTTTGATCGAACGCACACGCCTCAAACAGAAGCGGCAGGCCAAAAAGCCCTACCGTTCCTTTTTGGAAGACTTGGTGGTGGCCATGGTCAACACCGAGGAATTCAAATACGACTACCGGCAGACCATGGATCTGACCATCTACCAGTTCAACTCCAGCGTGCGTCAGATCCAGCGAAAAATCAATTACAACCATGTTATGAGCGGCTGTTACTTCGGTACGGTTGACATAAAAAAGATTGACCAACGGGAACTGAACTGGCTCACTGGAGAGTGAGCTAACTCACCAAAAGGTGAGCCGGTCAGGACCCAAATAACAAAATTTTAGGAGGATTTTTACAATGAAAGACATCAACACCGAGAGACTTTCCATCACAAGTGTAGAACTGATCCACGGCTACAACAACATCGGCGAGTGCGAATTCATCCTGGACGAAGTGCAGAGCGCCACCGTCTCCAACACCGAGGAAAAAGTCAACATCACCGGTAAAGGCGGCCGCGTTTTGGGCTCCCTCAAAAAGAACAAAGCAGTCAAAGTCACCGGCTCCAACGGCCTTGTCTGCGGCGGCATGATGGCTGCTCAGACCGGCGGCGAAGTCACCAAAAGCGAAAATATGATTGTCCGCGCCACCGAGATTTTGACTGTTGCCTCCAACTCCACCGCTACGTTGACCGCAGCTCCAGCCAAAACTGAGTCCGTCAGAGTTTACATCAAAAACAATAACGGCACTTTGGGCACTGCTTTGAAAGCCGCTGCTACCGAGACTCCCGCCGCAGGCGAGTATAAGCTGTCTGACGAGACAATCACTGTTGCCGCAGATGCTGCCGGCAGCGAGCTGGTCTGCTTCTACGACCGCACCGTTGACACTGCTGCTAAGGTCTCCAACGCTTCTGACTCCTACTCCAAGACCCTGACGGTTTACATGGACTGCCTGGCCTCCGATCCCTGCGGCGACCTGTACCGCGTCCAGTTCGTCTTCCCCAGAGCCGACTTCACCGGTAACTTTGACCTGGCCATCGGCGAAAACCCCGCCGTCCATTCCTTTGAGTTTGAGTCTGTCGCTGGCGGTTGCGGCGGCAGAGCAAACCTTTGGGATTGCATCATTTTCGGTGACGGCGAATAATATAGTTCCCCCTTTGGCCTCATAGGGCTACGAAAGGAAATGACAGCACATGGCTGACAAAATGATTCCCTGCAGGGTTTGCGGAAAAATGTTCAAGCCCTGCCTCAGCTGTCAGGCGCAGCAGATGCGCTCCTGGCGCACCTTTGCCTGCTCCCCCCAGTGCGGGCAGGAATACTTCCGCAGAGAAATGCAGCAGCAACAGAAACCGAAACCTTAATTGTGTTTTGAACCTACGATACCAATAACGGGGGAGGCGGAGAAACTTCTCCCCTCCCCTGATTTTTTGACAGCAGCAAGGAGGCGGCAAAGCGGATGAACAAGGACCAGCAAAGGCGAAGCTTTGACGGCATCGTGTTTGACAGCATCCTGGAAATGCGGTTCTACCGCGACGTAATCCGGCCCAAGATGGCGAGCGGCGATATCATCACCTGTCAGCTGCAAAAGGAATACGTCCTGCAGCCCATGTTCACCTACAACGGAAAAGTGGTACAGCCCATCACCTATGTAGCGGATTTTTACCTCGTCTACAAAGACGGCCGGGAGGAAGTCATTGACACCAAAGGCTCCCCGTCCAGCACCGCCGTACTCAAGCGGAAGCTTTTCTGGCTGCAGTACCCCGAAATCACCTACCGCTGGCTGTCCTACACACAAAAAACCGGATGGATCTCTTATGACGAGCTAAAAAAAATCCGCCGGCAAGACAAAAATCGACAAAGGAGACAAAATCACCATGAACCAGAAAAAAACAGCAAAGAAAATTGGCGCCAACCGGTTTCAGGAAATTTATGAGCGCCAGAATCTCCCTCAGACGGTTACCTGCCGGTGCTGGGATGGAGAAGACGCCCCCGAAATCGCCGTCAAAGTCCGCCTAAGCCTTCAAGAGGCCGTTGACTTTGTGGCTGAAGCGATTTCTCAGTGCGTCGACGCCGAGGACGGCGCCTACCTCCCCATTTTGAAGGAATTCGCCGTCAAGAGAAACGTCCTGCGCTATTACGCTTCCTTCAAGCTCCCCACCGACGCCCACAAACAGTACCGCCTCATCTACGGCACCGACCTCTGCCGCCGGGTCCTCTCCCTCATCGACATGGAGCAGTACGAGGAAATCCTCGCCGCCATCGACAGCGGCATCGCCTTTGAGCAGCAGAAAATCCTCTCCGGCGAGCGGGCACAGCTTGCCCAGTTCATCCGGCAGATGGAGTCGATGAACGAATACTTTGAGCAGACCTTCGGCAATGTGGACGTGCAAAACCTCATGAAAAACCTGGGCGAAATCCAGGATATGGACGAGGAGAAGCTGAAGGAGGTACTAAAAAATTAGCAAAAGCCGCCCCTACGAGCGGCTTTTTTGAGCAGAATCAAACCCGATTCATCTTCCACTTTAAAAGAAACGGAGGAATAAGATGAATGACAATCAAACGATTAACGTAACGGCACAGCTGGATACCGGTGAGTCGGCACAGCAAATTAAGGCCGGCCTTGCCGATATTCAAAAGAGCCTTTCCCCTATCCAGGTGTCGGTAAAGGTAGACACCAGCGGCGCCGCAAAACAACTTCAGGACATTCAAAAGCAGTTTGCCGCCGTCAGCGCCAGCGCAAACTCAGCGGCCGCTTCTCAGGATTCTTTTTTGAAGAAAACGCAAGATACAGGCAAAAACATTTTGTCTGTAGTGGACATAACAACAAAAATAAAAACCGCTTTTTCCGATTTTTCTGGTATTTCGACAGAATATGCCCTTTTTCCCCAAGCAGCCTAGCAAGGGGGAGAATGTATGATTTTCAAATTGCTGGAACAGGCCAAAGCCCGCCCGCCAAAACAGAGCCGGAAACGGCAGATGGATACGGAGGGGAAACCCGGAAAAAAGGGGCGGGATGGCGCAAGGTGAAATAAAAGCGATGGGTTTTCATCGTCCTAAACGCCGCAGTCCCCGGCTTGTGAGTTTGCCGGGGCAACGCCCAATCAGCAGCCAAGCCCCTTCTCCGCATCACGCGGAATGGGGAAGGTTCAACGACTGTAAGGAAATCCCGGTGGGAATTTGTTTTACCGCCGGTAAGAGACAGTCTACTCTACGGGGAAAGCCCGTAGTCTGCGGTCGAGTGTAAAGACACTCTTGGAAGTACCGCAGAGTTACTGTTAATGCCAGCAAGAAGAAATATCATTGTGGTTGATATTCTTCTAATTCTACTGCACCCTTACATACTCCGGCAGCTTCTCGTCCCCCAACAGCTCCTGCATTTCCTTTTTGTACTTTTCTAAGTCTTCTGGGACATAATATTTGTTTTTTAGTTTTTTCTCTAGTTCTTTCCAGATTTTTTCCCATTTTTCTGACTTTACAAAAGCCTCTTGGACAGACAAATACTCGGAGGATAAATAATCCAAGTGCTGTTGTTGCTTACGATTTTTAAAAGCAATAAAGGTGTAGAAATAAAGTTCCTTATACTTTTCTGGCCAATTTCTGGTAGAAGAGTACATTGTATCGACTTTTTCGTAAAATTCCTCATACATTTTTTCATACATTGGTTCAAAGTAGAATGCGTATTCAGAATAGATGTCCAAAACATCAGGCAAATCATTGTATTCTGATATATAGTTATCAATATCTTCATCATACTTCTTAAGACATTCCTCATATTTCTGCACATCATCCCCTTGCAGACGGTACTGGTACATGGGAATTCCCTTAAAAATCACAAAGGCCAAAATGATTACTACGGCAATTCCAACAAGAATACCTATCGCTTTCTTCTGATCTTTTGTCATAAATTATCACGCTCCTACGCCACCCTAATATACTCCGGTAGCTTCTCTTCCCCCAACAACTCCTGCATTTCCTTTTTGTACTTTTCCAAATCTTCTGGCACATAGTATTTGTTTTCAAGTTTTTCATTTAAATCATCCCATATATCGTCCCATTTATTGAAAGAGGCATAGATTTCGTCGTAGTCTTTTTTTTCAATTGGCCTTCCAATTCGGTTCAGCTTGTACAGAGTTACCCGCTTTGGAAAAACACGCAAATACTCTTTTTGTTGATATTTATATGAAAAAAGGGTATAAAAAAAAAGCTCCCTATACTTTTCTGGCCAATCCCGAATGTAGGAATACATTGTTTTCTCTATCTCCTCTGCGAATTCATCAACGGTATCATAATAGCTATAGTGTACTTCATCTACTTTAACATTCTTATCAATTATTTCACTCGCTCTTGTTCTAAATTTTTCTACATCCTCCTGATACCGCTTCAAACATTCCTCATATTTCTGTATATCTTCTCCCTGTAACCGATATTCATATACGGTAATTCCCTTGAACGCGGCTACTGCCAATGCAACTATCAGTATAATCGCGCCAACTATCCATGCTGTCTTTTTCTGTAAACGTGTCATTATCTCACACTCCTGAAAAATTTTTCCATTTTTTACCACATCTATATTCTACCATAAATAGGTTTAAAAGTATAGAAAAATTTGGAAAAATTGCTGGCATTTTAACAGTAACAAATGGATATTTCATTTATCGGATAATAAAAACAACTTTTCCGGTGTGGAGCTCAAAACTTTTTTGAGTGACATGGGACAGGTTCCCCAGGCTTATCAGAAAGCGAGCGGATCCATTACCGATTACAACAATAAGCTTAAAGACGGCAAGGTCACAGAACAGTATATTCAGAGGCTGGAAAAGAAAGACAAAGTATTTGGGGAATGGATAAAGAGTTTAAACGGAAGCGAAGCTTCCATGGAAGGTTATAACGCTCATTTGGAAAAGATGGGGGTCAAATCCGCTCTGGCGGAAGCCGGAATGACCGCTCTTACCGGTGCTTTGAATGTGGGTGCAATGGTTTTGGCCGATATGGCTTTACAGGCTATTGCATCTGCAATCGATGAAATGGTTCACGCACAGGAAAACGCCATAAAAACCTTTGAAGAAAATGCCGCCTCTTGGGAAAACCAAAGAAAAAATATCCAGGCTACTGGAAATACTTTGGATTCCATTATACCAGGATATCAACTGTTATCGGACGGAGTAGATCAATTCGGTCAAAACCTCTCTCTTTCAACAGAAGCATATGGACGCTACCAACAAATCGCAAATCAAATTGCAGATCTCTTTCCCCAGCTAGTTTCCGGCTACACAGCAGAAGGCAATGCCATCTTAAAAAATAAGGGAAGTATTGAAGAACTAACGAAAGCCTATCAGGAAATGGTCGAACTGGAGAATAAAAAAATCGTCCTGCAAGGTTCCGAAACCTTTGAAGGGTATAAGCAAGCTGTTGACCATGAGAAGCTATGGTCTTGGGAACAAGACGGCTTGATACAACAACAGGAGTTGGCTGAAACTCTTTATGCTAAAACAACGGATAGAAAAGAACTTGAAAAATTTTTGAAACCGTATGGCGAAGATTTAAAAGAAGGTTATACCGACACCACTCTAAAATCCATCTTTGATTCAATCGGTGCAAAATATGATGATTTAGATACCGAGCTTAGTAAAGTAGTCGATGATGTTTTAACAAGAGCAGGGGCTATTAATGATCATATCGACATTTTAAAATCTCAAATTGATTTAGAAACAATTAAAATAAAACCCTTGGTTTTTGCCTCACTTGAGTTGGACGACAACTACAAAAATATGTCCTCGGATACACAAAATATCATTAAAGCATTGGTCGGTGAAATAGACGCAGAATTTTATCGTACTATCGACAGTGATACTAACTTACAAAATGTTATCCAGGAAAAATTTGTGAATGCGTTTAAAGGTTTTGATGGGCAAAAGCTGTCTAATGCATTCAATGAAATGTTTGACTGGAAGAGCAGCTTGGAAGAAGGAAAAATTTCCATAGGTGAATACCAACAAAAGCTCCAGGACTTTTTCTCTAATAACCAGCTCAACGATGAAATGCAGGGACTCGCAAGCAAATTATTTAATTTTGATGCAGCGGGTGTGGGTTTAGAAGAACAAATTCAATCTGTCAAAGATAAAATGCAGGATGCATTTAAAGACGATATCGATAATCTCAGTTTAGAAGACCTGAGGATTGCCTACGAACTGGAAAACGTCGGGGATTTATCATTTGACGATTTAATGGTGGAAATCCTAAAGTTTAAAAATGCTGCAAGAGAGCCGGTTTCTCTGGGTGATTCAGTAAGCGGATTGATTAGCGAATTCGACGAGTTACGAAACGCTATGGACAAGGTCAACGAAGGACAGACTTTGTCGCTGGATGAAATTACTTCTCTACTTCAAAAATACCCGGATTTGGAAAAAAGTCTCATAAAAACCAAAGACGGATACACCCTACAAAAAGGCGCTTTGGATACTCTTTATGAATCCAAATTGGCGGATAAACAACTGGATATTGAAAAATCCGCTGAACAGGCCAAAGCTGTTTTAGATAGCTCGAAAATCATTGCTGGCGCTAAGGATATGGAAACAGACGCTGTGATTGCGGCGTTAAAGGCAAAAATTATAGAAAAGAGCCTTTCGGGTAGTGATAAAGTTGCGCTCACCTATCATACCACCGGACAATATGATCCAAACGCGGGCGCTGAAACGGATCCAGCGGAGGTAGATAAGTTAAACACTTTGCTCCAGACTCTGGAAAACAGCGTAGCAGACAGAAAGGGGATAGATTTTTATCTCAATTATAACCGTGGAAACAGTTCGAGAGTAAATAATCCTAGCGGAAGCTCCACCTCCTCTGTAGATACCTGGCTCGAAGCCTACAACGAGAAAAAAGCCGACCTCGATTATCGCCGTAAAATGGGGATAATCAGCGAAGAAGACTATCTAAACGAGCTGATCGCCCTCAACGACAAATACTTTAAGGGCAGGGAAAAATACCAAGATCAATATCGGAATAATCTGGTGGAAATCCGCGGTCTGGAACAGTCCCTCACCAAGGACAAAATCTCCGGCATCAACGATGAAATCAGCGCCCTCGAAAAAGAGGAAAACACCTATGACCAGCAGCTCGACCTGGTTTATCAGCAGCGGGACTCTATCAACGCCGCTATGGAAAAGGCCCGTGCCGACGGCATCAGCATCGAATCCGAGTATTATAAGAGCCTAGAAAAGTTGATGGATGAGAATCTCGAGAAAGAAAAATCCATCATCGATGCCAAACGAGAGTATGAGCAGAAAGCCTTCCTCGAAGACATCGACGCCTCCAAAGAACGCATCAGCTCCTACAAAGAAAGCGGACACGGCGAAATCTCCGGCGAACTGATGGTCGAAGAGGCCGAACAGGCCATGAAGGCTATCAACGAGCGTATCGAAGAACTCCGCGGTGAAGATTCGGAGGCAAACAAAGAGTATATCAAAGAACTGCAAAAGCAGTACAAGGAATTGGACGACAGCCGCCTGGAAGGCCTTCAGATGATCCTCGACGCCGAGAAAAAGCAGATCGACGAAAGTATCAGCGCCGCCCGGGAAGCCCTCGAAAAAGAGCGCAAGGCCACCGAGGAATACTGGAACGAGGAAATCAAGGCCTACAAGCGCAAGCACGAGGCTCAGGAAAAGGTCAACACCCTCAAGGAAAAAGAACTCCAGCTGGAAAACCTGAAAAAGCAGCGCAACGTCCTCACCTACATGGAAGGACAGGGGTTTGTCTATACCGCTGACACCGAAGCTGTCGACGCCGCGCAGGAAGACCTGGACAAGACCAGAGAAGAATACGAGTATCAAGCCCAGCTCCAGCGGATGGAGGACGCCAAAGAAAGGGCCCTCCAAGCTATCGACGATGAGTTAGCAAAACTCGACGAGCAGCAGGAATTCTGGGATCAGTATTTTGAGGACTTTGAGCTCAACAGCGCCACCGCCCAGAGTATCCATGAAGATTGGGTCAAAAACCAGGGCGAACAATTTGTCAAGCAGACCGATAATATCCGTATCTACTCCGAAAATTACACCAAGTACCTCCAGGATATGATCGACAAGATGAGGGAATTAAATGCCCTGGAAGGCAATGCCAAAATCAAAACAGAGTTGGGCGGCAGTTCCTCCAGCAAAGAAAGAAATTCGTCCAAAGGATACGCCTCCGGCTCGGCCTATGTTTCCAACTCCGGCACCTACCTCGTCAACGAAAACGGCCCCGAGGCTATCTTCAAGCCCGGCCTCGGAACCTACGAATACCTGCCTCAGGGTACCGTTGTGTTCAGCGCCGCCGCTACAAAAAACCTCTGGAATTGGAGCAAATTAAACCCTGCCCGGACGCTGAGCGCTTCCCATTTTCCCACCGTGGCCGCGCCACAGGTCAATTCCATCAGCATCGGCGATGTAATCCTCAACGGCGTCCAGGACACCGACCGCCTGTCCAGGGAGATCGTCGACCGCCTGCCGCTGGCCATGCAGCAGGAATTCTATAAACGATAAAATGCCGGGGCGAACTGTTGCACCATTGTATATTCGCCCCACATTCTTCCAGAAAGGACTCAATATGAAAAATAAACTGGATCCAATCGGCGTTTTATCAGAAAGTATCATTAAGTATATCAAGGAGTCCCTAGCCAGCGCCTCTTTTGATAAAACGCAGAAAGGAATCATTACCGAAACGCTATCGGACAACCGATACAAGGTAAAAATCGCGCAAACAACCTATACTGTTCCGGCTGTCATTGCCGGCAGTTATGCAGTCGGTGACGAGGTTTACGTTATTATCCCCCAAAACGACCCCGACCAGATGTTTTTGCTGCCCGTTGGAATATCGGAGCTGGACCCCAGCACCACCGTCCTCTCGGTCAACGGAAAAACCGGTTACGTGAGCCTTGGCATTCCGGATATTCCAAATCTGAGCACCGAACTGAACAGCCGAGTTTCTAAAGAAACCGGCAAAGGTCTTTCCACAAACGACTATACGACTGCCGAAAAGCAAAAGCTCGCAGGAATTGCAGAAAACGCTAACAATTACACCCATCCTGCTACCCATCCGGCCTCGATGATTACCGGACTCGCAGATGTAGCGATAACCGGTGATTATGAGGATCTAACCAACAAACCGACACTAAAGGCAATTGCCACCAGTGGTAAAGCAGAAGACGTTTTCTTTACCCCGCCTACCGGAATTTCTGCGACAAACGTCCAAAATGCCCTTACTGAGCTCAATACCAAAGCAGAAAAAAAGGTGGATAAAGTTCCCGGCAAAGGCCTTTCTACCAACGACTACACAACGGCGGAAAAGGAAAAATTAGCCGGTATCGCCTCAAATGCCAATAACTATGTGCATCCAGCAACTCATCCGGCTTCTATGATTCAACTCGCCGACGGCAAAAACCTTCAATCCGTCTTTGATGAAGCAATTTTAGTAACCGACTGGGACGACGCTGTAAAACCGGGTATGTATTTCAGTTTAAGCAGTGCTGCCAACAAACCGCCCAGTCTTGTAGGGGACGATTGGTTCGGGCAAGTATTTGCTTATGACGACCGGGTCAAACAGATCCTAACCCATGCGAGCAGTGCGCCCATCGGTATCGAACGCTGGGTACGCAGCTGGTGGTCATCCAGCCAGTCGTGGAGCGCATGGTCCCAGTCTTTTAAAAACGCTACCTCCAGCTCCAACGGACTGATGTCGTCGACAGACAAGGCAAAACTAGATGGCGTAGAATCAAACGCAAACAACTATGTGCATCCCACAACTAGCGGCAATAAACATATTCCCTCCGGCGGAACGGATAAACAAATTCTTCGCTGGAATTCTGACGGAACAGCAGTGTGGGATGAGGAAATCGGCGCCTACACCAAAGAAGAGGCTAGGCAGCAGTTTGCTAACGCCTTTGTAGGGAAGAAATCCAGCGTAATGGTAAACCTGTCTGACGTGGCAGAAGACACGTTACTCCGAAAGGCAGCGGTACAGGGCGTGACGACGGAAGTCCTTGCAAACCCGGAGGCGGAGAAGTCACCGGATAATATCGCAAGTATCAGTGGGACGGAGCCGACGGCATTGACGGTGTGCGGAAAGAACCTGATCGACATGAACAACTGCTTTCCAGGTGATACCAGAGTATACAAAGGTATTACTTATGAAAAAACGCCGGACGGAATCCTGGTAAACGGAACGGCCACCGCCCAGTCTTATACTATGCCTCATGAAATGACGGGGATTCTGAAGGTTGGAAAGACCTACACTGTCAGTACAAACGACCAACGGGCAGTACCGGTGATGCAAATTAATAAAGACACAGGAACGATATATGCACGAACATACACTGTGACAGGTGATGAAACAGGCATCGGCGTCTACTTTTATTTCGGGGCTGACACGTTGGTAGACAATCTATTGGTGCAGTTTCAGTTAGAAGAGGGTTCTACTCCTACTGCATACGAGCCCTACGCCGGCACCGATTATCCCCTCCCTACCCTGGAACCACTTATGAGCCTGCCGAACGGCGTATGTGACGAATACGACGCGGTGACGGGAGTGGAGACGAGAAGGGTTGGAAAACTGATGTTTGACGGGACGGAAGATTGGGCCGTGCTTTCAATATCCAGTGGAGCTGCACAAGGGAAAAACCGCCTTTACCTCAATCAATATAATTGGGATGCCTTTGCGGTGACATCCACGAGTGTTCAGTCTAACCTCATTAGCACACACTATTTGGCAAAATCTGGAGACAATATCTATCAAGGTCAGACAGGAATCACAATCACAAAGTTTAATGATACCAGGGATGTTATCTATGTATTTGATGAGACTTACCAGACGGTAGACGACTGGCAAGCCTACCTCACCGCCCAGCACGCCGCCGGAACACCAGTCACTATCTATTATGAGCTGGAAGAACCCGTCATCACCCAACACGCCCCGGCGACGATACCGGTTATCTATCCAGCCACTACCGTTTATGCTGACGAGGGAAATATATCCGTCTCCTACAATCAAGACAGCAATCAGGTATATGGTGACCTGAGTGGCACACTCTCTAATAAAGTCGACAAAGTATCTGGCAAGGGCCTTTCCACAAACGACTATACGACTGCCGAAAAGCAAAAGCTCGCAGGAATCTCCCAAAATGCCAATAATTACATCCATCCGGCCTCCCATCCGGCTTCTATGGTCGTATTTTCCGACGGAGATACCTTCCAGCAGAAACTGGATCAGGGAGAGCTCAAGGGCGATAAGGGCGACAGTTTCAAAGTGGGAGAGAGCTACGAAACCGCCACCGAAAAAACATTCTTCTTCAAGCTCATGTCATAAAAGAAAGGAGGAAGCAAATTGGCACTTACGAAACCACATCTATTGCAAATTCCAGCCTTCGATGCCGATAAACTCCGAGCGGAAAAAGGAAAAATCACCGTTTCCTTTCAGTATACCGGCCCCAGTGAATCCCAGATTACCGGAAACCGTTTAATCATTTACAAAAGATCGGACCTCACGCAGGTATATGAATCGCAGGAAACCGTGCCATTCTCTCAAGATCCCCCATTGTACGATGAAACCGTCAATCAGTTGAATCTGACCCACACCATCGACGTGGCGACCAGCGGACTGGAAAACGGCTGCGCTTACTATGCCGCTGTCACGGTATTTTCCGGCAGCGAGGAAAGCGCCGCCAGTGACACGGTGGACTTTTACTGCTTCACCACCCCTTCCCTATCAGTCCAAAACGAAGAGCTGCAAAACAACGGGGTCATTCGCAATTCCAACTTTACCCTGAATTTCTCCTATTCCCAAAAGGAAGGAATTCCCCCGGAGGAGTACATCGTCAAATTATTCGACGAGGAACGGACCCCCATCACCTCCATCCAGGAGAAAAACAGCAAAGCGCCAACCTACGACGCTGCTTCTCAAACCTATAAAATAGACTTTTCCGTGCCCATCACCGGCCTTGTCAACGAACAGCGTTATTTTATCAGCATCCAGGTCATCACCCAGTACGGCATGGTGGTCTCTTTGGGGGAAACCCAGGCAGACGCTATCGAATTTTCGGCCCAGTACCTGCGCCCCTCCCGGCTGTTCGCCATTGTCGACCTGAGCAATCAGCCCGACGAGGGAAACATCCGCATTGCTTCAAATATCATTTCCATTGAGGGAAGCAGTATCCCGGACCCAGCAGAATATGAAGGGCCATCGGACAACCCTCGCAACATTATCCTGAACAAAGACGGTTATTCCGCCGCCTTTGACAAAGGCTTTTCCATTCGGGACGATTTCACCCTCCAGATGATCTGCAAAAGTCTGGCGGAATACGAAATTTTTTGCGAACTTACCAATACAAAGCAAAAAATTTCATTCCGCTATGTGAAAGACCTCCCTAAGAAATCTGACCCCGCGGACAAGCTCCCCACCTACCACGTAGAGATGGAAGCTGACGATGGAATTTTACGCACAGTGATTTGCAGCAACCGGATCAACTTGGATACATCCAAGCCCTACCTCTATCTCTGGTTCGAAAAACGCAATCATCTGTTTGACCTGAAAATCCGAAACAGCAACGGAGAGGAGGCGGAAGCCGTATGATCTTCTTAGGGACAAGCTTTGCTTCTATGACTCCGGTAACGCCCATGGTAAGCGGCGTCTCAAGCCTGAACGCGGTGACTTTAAAGCAGGGAATTTTCCGGGAACTATCCCTCACTGACCGGCTTTGGGACCGCATCAGCACTGATAGCTCCAAATTCCCGGAAAAAATCCCCCAGGAATGGGATTACGACACCATTCTACACGCCTATTTCGCCGGTAATCTCCTGGCCGGAAACGTCCAGTTCGCCGCAAGAAACATCGGTGAAGTCCACATCCGACGCCGGGAGAAGAACTCCTTCCAGTGGATCGATTTATTCCACATCCCTATCGAAACCGAAGAAGACTTCAAATTTGTCCGTTACGACCCCTACTCCCGCTCTCAAAAGGAGTATGTCTACGCTTTGGTGGCTGTTACTAAGGAAGTGGAGGAAGAAGGCCTCAAGGAAGGAACTGAATACCCCAACGAAAAATCCATTCGCAGCGAGTTTGACGGCCTGTTTATCATGGAACGGAATCTGGAATATCATTCGCTGGTGCAGACTTCTGTCAACACCCAGAAAAATCGGCCTGCCGTCGCGGTACCCACCTTGGGGAACAAATACCCCTTTGTCATCTTAAATGGCCTCAACAACTACTACAGCGGCTCATCCTCCGGTATCTTCTTTAGGAAGGACGCCGAAAGCTGTGAGCTCAAACTAGAGGACGGCTGGACCTACCGGGAAGATCTGATGGAATTCCTGTGCAACGGCAAGAGCAAGATGCTCAAAAACTACGACGGCCGCATGTGGATGATTTCGGTGGTAGACAGTCCCACCGAGTCAGAGGGCGAACACGATTTTCTTCCCGTCACCTCCTTCAACTGGGTGGAAATCGGCGACTGCGACAGCGGAGATGATCTGCGGTACTACGGCTTTATCGATGACTTCCGATTGACGAAGGGCAGGTGAGCGCCTTGTACCTTCCAACCGTAGATGATTTAAAGGTCCTAAAGCTGAAAAACAAATCGATCTATGTGAAAATCGAGCTTCTCGACCGAAACTACCTGACCCTGGCCGAGTTAAACGGCGTCACCATTGACTTAAGCCTTTCTATCGACGCAAACTCCGACATCCGGAGGACATTGAGCCTCACCATGACGGTCAAGGACGACTCCCTTCTCCTGGAAGAGAACCGCAAAATCTGGTTTGACCGGTACATCCGCGTCTATGTGGGCTATCTGAATACCCTTTCTCCCAAACAGGAGGTTTTGTGGTACAACATGGGCATCTATCTCTTCAACCAGACGTCCTATTCTTACGACGCTTCCACCAAAAACCTCTCCCTTTCCTGCAGCGACCTGATGAGCGAGCTGACCGGCGCCCGCAACGGCGCCATCCCCGCTATGATGATGCAGATTTCGGAAGGCGCAAACATCCGTGAGGTCATGATTAAAGCCCTCACCCAGGACTACAACAGCGAAGGCGAAGGCAACACCCTGTTAAATCGCCCCTATCTGATCGACGACATCGGAGGCGAAGTCAATGTGACAGCCGGTTCCCCCGACCCGCGTAAGGTACCCTACGACCTGAAATTTAACACGGGAGCCACCCGGTATCAGGTGATCGAAAAGTTGAGGGACCTGTACCCCGGCTGGGAAACCTACTTTGACGTGAACGGCGTATTCGTCTGCAAACGGATTCCCACCTGCAAGGACGACGCAGTAGCCCTTGATGATTCCATCCTTTCCGAGCTTGTCATCAGCGAACAGCTCCAAAACAGCCTGGAGGAAGTAAAAAACGACATCATCCTCTACGGCGTTCAGAAAAAGGACAACACCCAAATTGAGGCCCGCTGCTGTGACGAAAATGAGGAAAGCCCCTTCTGCATTCAAAAGCTCGGAAGAATTACCCAGGTTTTAAGCAGCGGCGAATACGCAAAAATCGCCACCAACGATTTGGCCCTCCAACGGGCCAAATACGAGCTTTGGAAACGAACCCGCTTAAACGACGGGCTGCAGCTCCAAACCATTACCATCCCCTGGCTGGACGTCAATCAAAAAATCCGCTACACCCCGAGAATCACGGGGAAAACCGAGGAATGGATCATCAAGTCCATTAACCATTCGGTTTCGTCGGGTACGTCCAGCTTGGAACTCATTAAATTCTATTCCCTATACCCGGATATTACATAAGAAAGAGGTGTCACAATGAGCACACAATACCCTTACCTTTATCATTCACACTTTCCCGACGGACTTGACGAGATGACCGAGATGACCGACCCTACTGAGGCCGATCTCCCTAAAATTGAGGCGTATAACGTCAAAATCGCCGCAAAAGACTGGGCCGGAGCCCAACAGGTGCTGACCCAGTACCCGGAACTGAAAAACATGATGTTTGATGCTGACCGGTGGAATAATCTTTATCACATGACCTATGCCGTACAGGAATTTTTCCACGACAACATCGACGACTATCTGATGGACGACGATGACGACGAGTATGACGACTACGACGAAGACGAGGACTACGAAGACGACGAGGACGACGACGATCAGAACGAGTACGACTTCGGCAGCGAAACGCTCTACGAGGTCA